>OMLO01002925.1_pt1:0-10000 | contig 13987 bp, 11 predicted proteins | sample 1674811 | NCBI WGS metagenome assembly OMLO01 (sample SAMN06265003, study PRJEB25207) | coral metagenome | isolation source: Coral host | place: Mexico:La Bocana,Puerto Morelos, Mexico | collected 2008-11-13
GAGCTGGATTACTTCCATTTTGTAGTTTTCTGGATTTTAGAATCTGGAAAACAGGTTGGCCGCAAAGCATCCTGATTGGTTTAGTTCAAGGTGTACAAAAGGAACGGAGCGATTGACTGGGTAGCCTGACTGAGTTGACAGGGTTTATAACTTAATCTTCAAAAATAATAATAATAATAATAATAATAATAATAATAATAATAATAATAAAAACACAGGGCTGTTGTAGTCTAGTAGACTCCTAGATCCAGGTCTCTCAAATTTAAGAAGTATTTTTTAGCTAATTCTCAGTGAATGTGGCAGAGGAACCGTCAGTTCTTAAGTAACTGGTCAAAGTATTGACCAGTTCTTAGCTACATCAGTTTAACCAGTTTTACAGTTTGCCCAACTTTGTTTCAGGCTGGGGACGTACAGTGGGAGGAGGAAATGCATCGGATGTATTGCAACAAGCGATGCTTCCAATAGCGGATCACCTAACATGTCGTATAAGAAACAAGAACTTGACAAGAGTCTTCGAGAAACAAATGTTGTGCGCTGGGGGCGAAGGCAAAGGAGGATGTCATGTAAGAAGAATGGATTCTTTGCATCTAAGTGTTCAAGCTATAAGCTCTTGAAACGAGAAAAATGAGATTTGTCTGTCTGCCGGTCTGTCAGGCGGTCTTCTTCCCGCGGTCTGTCTGTCGGTTCTTCTATATATCTGTCTATCTGTTTGTTTTTCTCTCTGTATATGTGTATGTGACTGTCCGTCTGTTTTCCAATGCATTGTGTCAAACATGCCCCGAAAGAAACATAAACTTAACAAGAGTCTACAAAGTACCAATGTTTTTTGTCATAATAAAAAAATTGTTTTGTAAAATCTCTATGACATGACAACAAAATTTAGATCCATTTTGAAAATGTTTGCAAATTCAAAAGCATGCAGATCCGCGGCCTTTTGCTCATTAATAATAAATTCAAATAAATTCAAATAAGTTCAAATATCAAATAAATTCTAATAAATCCAATAGACAAAATGTCTTGAGTGATTGTTTCTTCTAAAACCTCAAACTTTGATCTGTAAACATCGATTCCCCCAAACTACTGAATCTTTTCGAGAAGGTCGAGTGTTTTGCTGACAGATCACCATTTTCGGCGACACATCAAGCGACTACAGAAGATGATATTTGACCGTACCTTCCAGTATTCCTCTGTGTTTTGTATACGTCCGTCCGTTCGTTTTTTTGCTAGTTTGCTCCATCGTCCCTTTATTCTTGCGAGCGGTCGTGTGCTGAAACTCTGATCGCCTTCTTATGCGACTTCTGTGGTAAAAAATATACACTTCTACGTTCATCTTTTCCAGCAACAATTATGAATATTCGATTTTTTTGTTTTCCATTATGCATAGAATTATTAAATATGCTGTCTTTGTTTTAGGGAGACAGCGGGGGACCTCTTGTTTGTGCAGAAAATGGCCAGTGGGTTTTGCGAGGTGTAGTTAGTTGGGGACACTATAATTGCAAAACGGATCACTACTCTGTATTTGCTCGTGTCTCCAACTACGTGAAGTGGATAAAGAAATCGAAAAGGTTGTACTGATTGGTAAGATATTATATCAAGGGTAATTTTGTATACTTTCACTTTGAGGACAGATAGCCGCTAATAGACGAAGGCTAAAAGCAAGAACTCAATTTACTGTTAACATATGTAGTGTGTCGTGTTCAACTAGTGATTCCATTAAACTGTATTAAAGTTTGAAAGATTAAGTAGCTGTGCTTATCACAAAGGTGAAGGTTTCGGAGCCTAGTGTAATATTTGTCCGAGTAGGTCAAGATTTCTGCTCTGAGTTTGGGCGTTTCATTGTAATTGTTTGGAAATCTAGAATGGACTCCGTTACGATTATATTCTGGTGTTTTATTTGGATGGCAATAAAAATAGCAGTTTGTAAGTAAAAGTTTAAAGAAGGACCCACCACAAGTTTGCCTGTGATTGCATAAATTCTCAGAACTTTGGAAATTATCTTTTTTCGAGTTCCCGTAGAAAATTGTGTTTGTTATGTTAACCAATTATATAAATCATTATTATTTAAAAAAAATGCATAAACGACCTTAAACATGAATAGTTATTCGGGCACAGGGTTTTTTTTTTCATTAAAAACTGAAATTACTCGATTTCCTATCAGATCTCGTTTTAAAATTTATATCGAGTTATCAAATATGTGTATAGTCGCTGAAAAGTTCATACGTTTCTTCTTAGCTCGCCAGTTCAACAACTTCCAGGACTGCTTAATGTGCACACGGACCAAGAAGACAGCAAAGGCAAAGAAATAGCACACAGAGAAATTGTGGGGATTCTAGATTATATATGAATAGAGCAAATAAAATGAATCTAATGAAAAGCTAGCAACTTTAATTAAATAAACTGGGTTTATTGGCAATAATGTGGTCAGTTAAATTTTATTCATGTTCTTCATAAAAGAAAAAAAAAGAATATGCGGGTCCTCTGTCCTGGTCGAATAGAAATTTGGAGGGAAGACAACCAGCTTTGTCGGAAGCCGAGCGCTCTCACTAAAGCGCCCCCCCTGCTCCAGTTCAGTATCTTCAGCACGGGAAATGGGTTAGGGTGCATGCAATCGGCGGTAGATTCATTTGCATTCGCTGTTTGGATAAAAGTTGCGAGAGGTCAGAAGGAGGGTTCGGTTGAAGAGAAAGAGAAATTAGTCTAAATTTCTCCCCTGTTCTTACTTGGAAAACTTTTCTGGGTCACCTCTTATGTGATATGGTTTATTGTGAATTAATGAGTTTTCACTTCGCGATGCCAGTAAAAATAGATGAATTAGAGGAAAATGCGTTTGTAATTTTCGCCAGGATATCTTAAAGTTGGGAGACTGTCATTGTAAGTTCTTAAAAGGAACAGTGACCAGCTTTCTTCTTTTCAGAATAAATAATCGATAAAAAATAAACTTTGGCTAATTACTGACATTCTATACATTTTATGCTTACTAACAGAACAAACAGGACAAAAAGGACGAGAATATAACACTTCAAATGATGTCAAAGGAAGTAACTCTTTAACCCTTTGTAGTGATTGTCAGCGACATATTAAATTGCCCAAATAAAATCTTCAGAGAAAGATAAATTTTTTTAACACTTTTTAAATTAGAAATCACACCTCGGTTTAACTCAGGTACAATTACAAAGAAGTTGTGATTTTTGTTAGAATTTCAGTACTGCTCAGAGACCTCATCTTTCGATGTTATAAGTAATTTTTAGTCTCAATACCGTGGAATCTATTGCAATTATTCGAAGCCTTGTTTTTTCCAACTTTTTGATAGCTTGAACCATAAGGCACGTGCAATAAATTCTGAATGTAATGCTACCATAATTTGACGTGGCAGCACGAGTTTTTCAACGACTGAGGAGAATAAAAAAAAATTCTACAATTCAAATCAATTAGCTAGAGTGGATATAGATTCATTGTTGTGTACAGCGCGGCTAAAACGGTAGGAGACAGTTTTGAAAATATAAATTTTGAACTCAAGGCAGTAACTCAATATTACTTTATGAGCAATTTTTGTTACAATTATAAATGTACTCTACAAAATTTGAGTAAAAAGGTAGTCTATAGCGATAAAAAATTTATATGTTGATTTATTGTTTGATTTATATGTGTTACTTTTCATTTCCGTTTGACAAAAACACGCTGCAACTTTCCACCAAAACTCAGGTCACATCATTCTATGTGGAGGGGTATTTGATCGTTAATTTGCCCCGGGAACTGGATTTTACTGCTAGTATCTGCTAGTATATATGTTTGATTGAAATGTCTTATTTCATCTCATTCACACGGTGTTAGTGATCTGGCAAATAACAACGAGAACGATTATATACTATATGAGAGAAGAAATGGTACGGTTGCCCTGCAACAATTTACCTTTTTGTTTAACTTTGTCGACACTTAATGTTTTCGTTTTAATTCATGCACATTGAATTGCATACAGCATTTTGTTAAATTCGCTCGGAAAACAGGGGAAGAAAAGTCCGATGAACACGTTTTTTTCAAAGGTGGGTTTAATTACAAATGAAGGACTTTGTTATTGTGAAAGCCTTCATAAAGATATTTCTTGCCCTTAAATCCAGACAGTAGTAACCAGATAAAAGGACAAAAGTTCCTTTCTAATTTCAGATATTTCTAGTTAAAACAAACAGGAAGGTGCACACTTGTATATGGCACTTATGGGGAAGTAACAATTTTTATTTGTCCCGAGTGACTCTCAGTGAAATTCAAATTAACCAAACAAAACTCTTAAAAACACTTTTTCTCGAGAAACTATTAGGGCGAATTAAAAAAGAAATACACGATTTCATAACTTTAACTTGTGGGTTTCTAACAATACAAATTGTGTGTAGTAAATTGGATTGCACTGACTAGAGGCATTTATGACAGGCAATCTTCCCGCAAAAAGAAACATTCTACGGCAGAAACTGCGCTTTTGACGGAAAAAAGGATTGCAGAACACCGATGTATAGATAAAATTGGTAAACAGCGAGCACAATATTAAATGACATGAAAACAGATATTTTTAGTAGATAAGCAAATTGGTTAAGTGAAAGCTGTCTAAGTACTTTCGGAGGTTTTTCACGTACTCTTCCATTTTGATTTTTCGATATTATTTACTTTCCACAAGTCGGCGCTAAAGTAATCATGATAGCTATTTCAACTACTTTTATGAGTTTTGTTATCGTTTCTGTCAGCAAACAAGTTGTGCAAAGAACATCCTTCGAAATGAACCTTAAACAGTAAGGCAAATGAATTTAGTTTTTTGTTTTTTTCGTGCTAATCTCGTGCAGAAGGAATCCTGTCAATTTTCGGAAGGCCTTGTTAAGTAAGAAACAACAAAAAGTAGAAATATAAAATAACAAGAAAGCTTTTTAAAACATTACACTCAAGAATTATATTCTATATTTACCCACCGTCCAAATACTTTTAAATTGAATTCTATATTACCGGTAATAATACTGACGTCTTTTCTCTAAATTAAAGACGAGTTTTAACTCGAGTAAATGGAATAAAAACAACTTAAGTTGTTTTTTTTTTGTTTTTAAATTACGAAGTAAAACGAAAGTGGACAAAAATTTAATAATAGCTTACTGAAGTGTTTTTATCTTGGGGTATTTTTGTCGTAAGAGAGCAGATGATACCATGAAATTTAGCCCACATTTAAGGTGTTATTTTCCAATACCGACTATATTAAAAGAACAGTTTGTTCGGCTAGACAGCATAGTTTTCGATCACGTTCGCTTTGAAGACCATCATACAAAGAAACGCCTTCACTTAAAAGAAGTAGCACTGAAAGGAGGCGAAGGCCATGAAGCCATCGATAGTTCTGCGATTGACTTTGCTTGTTTCGTGCCTTGAGATGGTGAGGGGAACTCCCGTGGATCAAAAGGAGAAACTCTTTGCGTTGGTACGTATAAAGCCTGCTAGTTTATTTTTAAATAATTCAGGGAATACAGCAAAGCGATATGAAAAGGTGAATTTCACCGTCTCTATAAGAGGGCTAAACACTGAGATATAACACTATAAGTTATCCGAGTTCATAAGACCCATCTACTTTAACCTAGCGTCCAAATCAATTGCTAGTTGAATTTTGATTTACAACATGCAGGTATTTCTAAACGTACGCTTTTAATTCTATCTTTTTTTCTTAATTATCCGTAACTACCAACTTAAAACTACGAACAGCGACGAAAAATTGTCAATGGTTTTTTCTATATAGTTTTTTTTTCTGGACCATAAAACGCATTTTAAATTCGCTTTTTAACATCCTTCCCAGTAATCAGGCGGATATAAGAATTACATCAAAATTTGCAACTGGATTGAAGTTTGATATAATAAAATTTCTTTAGACAATCGATGTTTCCATGCAAAGAGAAGAAAAAAAAAAACTATTAACATCAGTAAAATAGGAATTCCGAGCGAACCGGATGTGCACTAAAAAAAGCTAATAACAATTCCTTTAACTGTGCTGCGTGGTTAAGTAGAATGTACAAGAAAAAAAGATGTATGTTTGATTTAGAGTAAAAAAACTTTTCAAATCATACTAAATAAACCGACAATCAGTTTATCACTCGGTGAAATTGCTTCTAATGATACCAAGAGTGTAGATAAGTTCTGTCTGTTGGTATGTTTCACTCAGAAATACCTCAAGGAATACCATTACTTGTCCCCCTTGAAAGATGGAAATCACAACTTCAAAGATGCACTGAGGGTTTTTCAGCAAAATTCGGATATTCCAGACACTGGCCTACTTGACGCCAAAACAGTGACAGAAATGCACAAGCCGAGATGCGGCGTCCCTGATTTTGACGAGGATGGGAGCTCAATCAACTCTGGTAAGGATGTAATGGAGGTGGAGTGGTTGAAAGACTAGAGAACTCGCGTTGAAATCTGCTGGTCCTAGAGCTACGCCCTCCATTCTAAAACAGAAATACAGTAAGAAAGATTCAAAACTCCAAAGCTAAGTGTAATTTAAAATTAGCAATAAAAAGTAGAAACTCTTAAAAGATATTTAGAAGATTTATTTATTTAGAAGACTAAAATGCAGAAGTAGAATAATAAATCTATAAATTCTAAGAATTACAAAAAGCAAATAAAAATACTAGATAATTCTACTGTAAGCCTTATGGGGAATTATACGCCATCAAACAAGTGTGTCTGTACTGAGTCAAATACAAATACTTGATTAGCATATTCAAGGCATCTTGGGGAAAAAAATCAATTTTATCCAGGGTTATTGTTTTCATTTCCCAAGAAAATACTAACTCTGGTCTGGTCTTGTCTTGCCGAAATTCAGAAAGAAAGAAGCGGCATTCAGTATCCGGGTTCTTTTGGACAACATACCAATTAACTTACAAGTTTAACAGCTACGCGTCGAAGGGCGGATTGAGTCATGCTCAGCAGCGTAGTATCGTACTGAAGGCCTTCAAGCAATGGGAAACTATAAGTTTGTTTTCCTTCACTGATATCACTGGCTCCAGTAGCAACGCGGATATCAAAATATCGTAAGTGATAAGGCCAGTCAAACTTCTCTTAAAAGAATGGCACAACAGACTAATAGTATTAGTAACGGACAAATGCCCAGTCATTGGTAAACAAGTTGCAATGATCTTTATTTTTTTTTTAATTTACGAATATTTAAGGTGGCTCTGAACGCACTCTACAGCATTTTTTTAATATTTGAACGGAGCTCGTTTTTGAGTTGAAAACGATGTAAGGTAAGACTACGGTTTTTTAGAGGCTGTATTGTTGTCATGGTAACCTGTTGAATCACAATATTGACACTAACATGTTCAGAAAAAATAGGACAGTTGTTTAATTATTGTGGCATCAACTGATATAGAGTGGTTATAATGACCCACCATAATCTACGTCTTGGAAAAGGAAACGTGTTTTGAACCACTTTTTCTCCTTTATGGGAAGTATGCTCTGATGTTTAATTGAGACTGCAAATTGCAACGGTTTTCATTTATGAGCTCTTAAAGCTTAGGAAAAATGAGACTGCTATGAAAATTAAATTTAAAAGTATTTGGACGGTGGGTAAATTTTAGATCAGTTTACACTTCAATCTTTTATCTGGGCTTATGAAACCGTCAACAATTTCATCTATATCCATACATTTCTAGGGCGGATCTAGGGGATTGTGGTGAGTTTTCTGGAACCCCATAAACAAATAATAAATAAAAAGATATCTGAGAAATATGAAACCCTGACTTGGTCTCAGAAAGCCTGAAATCTATTTCCGACTTAATTGTAAACATTTTCTGGAAGAGGATGCCCTATGACCACTCTAAAGGAGGTTGGCAACAGTTTCAAGCACTTTTGTAACAGCTATACTTTGAAGGATGAATACTACCACTGTTTAACAAGTAATGCTACAAAATTAGTATCACACAAACTGTGCTCAATCATTGGCAAACAAGTTTCGGTTAACTTTCTTTATTTATCTAACAGGTTACCATACCAACAATATGGTCTTCTAAAAATATCCTACATTTTAATGTTAAGAGCTTGTAGCTTAAAAACGTACTCGTTGATCCCCACTTATTGAATTTTAAGAAGCACAATAAGATCCAACTTTTTTTCCAACTTTTAAGAAACTGTATTCTGTAAAATGCTTTGCCCCCAAGCATTTTCTTGACTTATTCTATAATTTGTTATTCAAGGTTTTTCGCCAAAAGCCACGACTCTTGCCCATTTCCTTTCGACGATGCTGGACAGGCCCTTGCGCATGCATTTTTCCCTGAAGTAGGAGATGTGCACTTTGATGACGATGAAACATTCACCGATGGTACTCTCAATGGAATTAACCTATTTTCAGTTGCTCTCCATGAAATTGGACATCTCTTGGGGCTGTCGCATTCGCAACATCCTTCAGCCATTATGCACAAAACATACAAGGTTTATGATCCAAATATGAAACTCACCGACGACGACAAAAATGGAATTGATTTCATCTATGGTAGGTAAACCAGTCTTTCGTTGAACTGTTGTGTTTTCCTTTTCTGACAAAGCATGTACAAATGCCAATTAGTTTTTGCTTTTTAGCAATAGAAAATAATCTCTTTTTAAACTAATTAATAATTCATCAAATACAAACAACGGAAACCATAGTCGTCTCTTCTCGGTGTTTGGAAATGTGTTCTAACACGGTCTTTCGTTTAGATACATTACATAAAAATACGATAGTGATTGACGTGAAGAATGATGATAAAAATGCATAAAAAACGCTCATTCATAATTGATTGCTGTTTCACGTTTTTATTGGTTTATTATTGTTTGTTTGTTTGTTTTTTTAATGTATTAAATTTTCCAGAACTGTTAGAACAAATGTCTGAAGAATGCATGTTACTTGAATATTCTATCGCTTGTTTAATTCAAATAAAAATTAATGTAAAAATTTGGTTTACAACTGTATTTGTCATTTGTTCTAATAGATCGTTTTCACTGTCACGCAATAAAAAGAAAATAATGCAGTGGATGAAGTCAAGAAATTGTGATGTTATAAGAAATAAAGAGAGAAGACACCTCCAAGTTTTAAGTCTGTGCGTTTTCCCAAACTTAAGATATTCGTCGAAATGTTTTGCAGAAACGTACAGAGCCCAGAATGGAAACGCCATATTGGTGTACCTCCGGCCGGAAAATATTGTTAACACCTGGAATTTACTTTGGCTATCTAGGAGAGTGATTATCTGTACTGAACAAAGAAGCATTTATTAGCACGTTTCCTAATGCTTTAACTTCTAAAAAGGTCATAAATCATGAGATAAGTGTATATTTTTCGATAGAGGCGATCGTAGCTCTGTGTCACGAACTGCCATAACTCTGAAATTCAAAATGCGTTGGTTTCCAAACGAAGCACACTAACGAGCTGAAACATTGCAAACAGAAATAAATATACCGTCTCTTATGCCTGATGGGGACAAAGACTTTGGTGGCTTTTTAGTTTTGGATTTTAGAAAATGATGACGTCACGTGAAAACGATCTATTCTCGATCAATAAAGTAAATTTTGAAACTCTACTTTACTACAATTGTTTTTTTTACAGCTCATGGAAATGTAACACCAGGAAGCACACCATGTGAGTATGAATGCGTTATTTTACACGATATATAACTAGTTATGCAAAGCATTCCGGTGATGCACCATAAAATATCCCACGAGTCATGGGCATACCTACATGCGCGCCTTGAGACTTGTGGGATATTCTGTGTTTTTAAATTTTCTACCTCGCATATTGCGTTTCTAGCGTGCTGATTGGTTCACTCGGTTACCAGATATTGTACCTGCGTTTCACCTTATATGGAAACTCACTGAATGCCTTGCTTCGATTTCAGATTTTTAATTCAACTAAGTTTACAAACGGCGCGCAAGTCATGTGATTTCCCACTTGTTGATGAGTTTTTCCACATCAGCTTCCGGTCTCTTTGTAAATCAAAATTCAGTAAAATTTTAAAAGCTATGA
>OMLO01002927.1_pt1 | contig 13986 bp, 5 predicted proteins | sample 1674811 | NCBI WGS metagenome assembly OMLO01 (sample SAMN06265003, study PRJEB25207) | coral metagenome | isolation source: Coral host | place: Mexico:La Bocana,Puerto Morelos, Mexico | collected 2008-11-13
CACCTCGCATGGGCACCAACATGGCGGAAACCTAATTTGCATAAGCTTATGACGTCAGCTGAAAACCAAGAATTATTAGACTGACTTGAGCTAATTCCATTTCAGCAAATAAAGAGAAAGACGAAGGTGAGTTGGTTATGATTCAGAATTTGACGCTACTGAAAAATGTAAAAAGAAATAATCACGCACCACAGAAGAAACAAACTACCAAAGGGCAAATTAAGTTTAGTATACCCTAGGCTTCCTTTTCATTTCTCTAATAAAATTTCAATACAAAAGATAATTGCTACCTCCATTTTCCAAATAATCATTACTCCGCAAAAGTACCTTATCGCAAACAGGACTAGTCCTCTAAAAGCCAAATATTTAAGTCTCTAGAACGATCCGTTCCTACGCAGTTTTTTACGTAGTAATGAAAAGAAGCACTCTCAGACCAATTAACCGAAACTTTTAATGCTCCTCTAGTTTGCCTTGAATTTTTAGCTCAATCCCCGTGCACAAACAAAAAAATTCTCGTACTCAGTTTTCCCCTATTTCTAATCGCATTTCATTTTTTGTTGCGCACAGCCCCAATAGGATTAGATTGGAAGGACCTTGAGAAATTGCTGAATCCCAACTTTAACTGGGAGGTCGCTGTGCAGAGAGCTTTGGGAACTGGCGACTCGTTAAAAGAGGTTTGTTGTCTTTTGTTATTCCAATCTACTTCAGCTTCGTCAGCAACAGTAAACCTTTATTTTATAATTCTTACTACATGCGCATATTAATATGCCGAACTAGCTTCTGGACAAAAACACTCGCAATTAGAGCGATTTCTGTTTCACGTTAAAATAATGACTCCCAACATTAATCTGACGAAAATACTTCATTCATTCTCCACAAACTACGTACATTTTACTTGGGTTCAGCAAACAAGTTTTCCATTTCCAGCTGTAAAACATTGCTGTCAAATACCCATATTTACGTATTCCTTTCTTGACCATCTGATCTGTAATCAAGTCCTACGTGTTATATTGCAAACATTTGACAAACGTTATTCTAGTTCAAACTAAAATAGCACTACTGAAGTTCTTTTTTTTCACTCACTAAGGAATTCATTTCCCAGAAAAAAGTGGGTAAATATTTGTTATTATTTCTTCCTTCCTTTTAGGCCATCGATCAGCGTCGTCTCTATGCTCTGCGCTACCCGTTTATGGACAACCTACCCAGAGAGCCGGACCTTACAGATCATGACAGTCGACGAGAAATGTGGAACACTTACTCTCCAATTGCTCTGTTTGCAACTGCGCAAGATTTCATCACTAAACGCAATAATCTTGTTCCTGTAGCCATTCAAATGGACTTTAAACCAGGTTTAGCATTGATCCACTTTATATTAGTCAGTAGACATACAGTTATCCACTTAATTTTCTTAAAATAATTCCTTGATCATTTCCCATTTGTCCTTTATCATTTCCTTGATCATTTGTCTTCAGTCAAAAAGCTAGATATAATAACACCAGCCACACTTTAGACATACTTTGCAACCTTAATTAAATTTGTCCACTAATTCATGGCCATAACCACTCATTTTCAAATCACACCATATTTTATAATGAGAAACTAAATGTTTACCATGCAAAAAATGACAACCTAACAAATCGCCCAGCAGAAAAAGGGTGAAAAAAATTACCAACAGTAAAAAATCCGGAAAAAGATAATATTATATTAGATTCTGGGAAATGCAACTTAACATTATTAGGGATCCCAAGTATTCTGCTAGCTTTAGTTTTCTTCAGTAACATCCACCACACCACCATAAGAGAATCTTTCTAAAAGTGTCAGAAAAAGCTGAAACACAACACCACACTTTCTTTCTCTCATTTCCCAATAGATATTCTTCTCATCGCTTTTATTTCTCTCTAGCTCTAAAATATTTTCAAAAACGCCAACATTCTAAGCCATTTTCATTCTCTTCAGCTTCGCCCGTGTACACACCACAAGATGGCGATAACTGGATGCTGGCAAAGCTGAACCTACAAATCACCGATCTCGGATATGCACAAATTGTGGAGCACCTTGGAAAGGTACATGAAAATCTCTTGAAAATTAATAATAATAATATTGATAATAGTAATAACAACATAATACACAAATTTCATATAATGATCAAATGTGCATCACAAAATTAAAACTAAATAAAAAGGCAAAACATCTCACCGAGATTGTTAAAATTGAGAAACACATCCTTTTGACGACAAAATAGGATTATCTAAAAAATATCCACTGGTCACAGTCGCCAATTCACTCTTCAACTTTCTACACAGCCTTGAGAGATTAAACTACGTTGTGGGTTAACACCTCAAAATTGAACTAAACGATATAAAGATATAGTTGAAATCTTTGCTTGGTTCAAAGTTTTTAAAATCTCCCGCCACAATCCGTCAAGACTTCTTTTTATACCCTCATTATCTTACATTAGTTATCCCCAAGGGCAGATTACAACCCAGCAGAATAGCGTCGGGAGTTGTAAAAATAGGTAACCAACGGGAGACAATAACATAATTATCAGTGGCAGTTAAGCTTCCCCTGTTTCCTCCTACATATATCATTTTACTTCCTCTTTTCTTAAGGTCCATTTATTGATGGAGCCATTCTGCGTCATACTAAAACGCGCCATGGCGTCCGAGCACCCACTTCATCAAATACTTAAGTATCACTGCCGCGATGTTACAATCCCGAACTCCGTTGGCACTCCAGCACTTGTTGACGAGGGAAACTTCATGGACCAGCTGTTTGCCTTTGGAAGTAAAGGAACAGTGCGACTTCTTCAGGATGGATATCACATAACCACGTGGGAAGTCACAGATTTCAGGGGCGAAATAAAGGTGCGTACCTAGACGTCTCCATTAGTGACCATTTCCGGAAATCTACCTCTCCCCAACCACCCTCCCCAACCACCCTATCTCCCAGCCCTTCATTCTGTGCTCTCGCCACAATTTCGACCCCCTCTACCCCTTTAGATTCTCTGGACCCGCCCCTCATTAGGAAATCTCAATTAGTGGTACCCTATTACTAAAGTCCAGTCGCCTCGTCATAAAACCAAGCCACTAAGGTTCTGCTACCATACCATAATCTAAAAAGTTTCCAAGGCGTCGCATATCATGGATAAAAAAAAACGCATTACTACTAAACTTCGTAATATGCGTCCAAATTCATAGGCTAGAATCAATACAACTTTACTCTATTTGTTTCAACAGAGACGCGGACTTGATGACAAAGATCTCCTCCCATATTTCCCTTACCGAGATGATGGGGAACAAGTCTTGCAGGTCATCGAAAACATGGTGAAAGAATACGTCGACTTGTAAGTATAACTAACCCAGGAAGCCAGCTACTTTTAATCATCTGCAGAACGATAAAACCACTAAAATCTAATAGCAATTACTAATAGTTAAAGTGAGATGTTTCTATCTTAGTCTCCTTATATTGCAAAAATCTAATACGTTTAGACAACCGCCCATTTAAACAAACCTCTCTGACGAGTCCCTTGGCAGCAACAAAACATCGTATCAAAGGCTAGCCATAATTATCCACTAAACAAATCACGAATACACCGGCCTAATAACAATTTTGCGTATATAGTTTAATTAGATAGCCACTGAAAATCCCTCTGGAATCCAGAAGGATAACTCAATATATTACATCACATTTTATTGTTATCTAAAGGTATTATTACGATAATGAAGATGTAAAGAATGACAAGGAACTTAAGGACTACCTCAATGAACTCTCTGCCAAAGGGTCCATTCTTTTTGGCGGCCGCTATGGAAACGTAAGTATAGAACATTGCGCATTTTCTTTCCTAAAGTTAATATTTCCTCTTTCCTCCTTGAGTAGATGTTGTGTATTCTAAAGTCTGCCCAAATTCCTAAATTTTCGTCACCGACATAATTCAATTTTATCTACACACTCTGCATCGGTTGAATAAACTAACCCCTAACGCTTGCATTGTACCACCCACTTTAAAAACAAGTAAGAGTCTGACAACTAGCATGCCATAAAACGCTCATAAAATCCTATAATTACACAGTAAATCACTCTTACCTGAATACCATAATAAAACATTAGACCTTTTTTTTCTCATTTTATACTATTTTCTGAGGCACGCTATAAACAACACCAACAAGTGTAAAGGAGGCCACTCGAAACACTGTAAGCCTCTAAACCAAAAAATATTAAAAAAAACACACTGAAATATTTCGTTTGCCTCGCGCATATACGATATACCACTAAACTTCAGCTTAAATTGAAGTTCTCGAACGAGTCATTATTGTAACATATCACCCCTTTCCAAAAACAACAAAATGTTCCAAGGATTACACCATTTTAAAGCAAGTCTTAATTGCATGAACCAATAAATATTTCTTTAAATAGGCAGATTTTAACGACCTTTTGGGTGTGAAAATTCCACACAATATAATTACAATCAGCATATATTGTGTCGTATACCACTCTCAGTCAGGCAAAATCACAATTCTAACCATCTTTCAGTTAAATGTAACATCACTAATTTCATTGACAAAATTAAATAAACTTATTGTCCAATATCGAATAATTAAAACAATAAATCCACTATTTCACAGATTAAAGGCCTACCAGCCCGAATTCACACCAAACAAGAACTCTATGATATTGTCACTCGCATCATCTCGCAACTGACCATACAACACGCCTCAGTCAACTACCCTTTGTCTGACTATGCTGAGTACGTCCCCAACCTACCAACCAAACTCTACAACGACACCAGGGTCAAAGACGACCAATTCAATCCTTTACGACTACCAAACAGGAAGACGTCTTCCGTGAGTATTACTATAATTTAAAATATAGTAAACCGCGGCATTTATAAAAAAATAGCATATCTCATGGTTGTTTGGTATGAGCCTATCAATAACAACAAGACACAAGAAGTGTTTGCTTGACGGAAACTCTAAATAAGTTTCTAAAGTACTCTGAAAAAAAAGACACTGCTTGCCTCCAGATATATCAATAACAGCTTAAAATAGCGCGCGGCTGTTTTCCAACTTAACCTCTACTATCCTTAACAACCATTACAAACCAATTTTGCGTTACCCTTTATTAAATGTCTGTCTTTTGGAGATGAAGAACGGCATTTGTATGAAAGTGTTCTTACTCTTGAATTACCCGGAATGTTTCCCAAAGACCAAAACACAACTGCGATATAGACACTTAACTAAAAGTACATCCACAGCAACATCATAAATATCGGAAGATAACTGTAATCTTCAACGATCAACACCACCTTTCATTTTCTAAAACAACTTTCTATCAGTTTCAAAATATGATCTATCCTGAGTTTTTAGCAAAATCATTTCTTCAATATGATTTATATAAATTGAAAGTTTATACCAATGACAAACCCAAAATGTTAAACCCTACAAATACTAGTGGAATGTATCTATACCCGTCACAAACCAACACACGAAATACACAACGAAAACAATAAATAACATCAGCCTCAACAGCAATTAAGTATAACTTTTTACTTTCTGTTGATTTTTATCGTGCTTGCCCTTGCAAAGCTGTCCGGAAGATTTCTATTAACAATAAATCAGCCTTGCTAAACATGATCTACTCTATCGGATAACCACTGTGTCGACAATACAAAAAATCAACACAATTTTAACGCTTAATTAGCAATTTTTAATTACTCTTGGTTGCGCCCGATCAGAAAGGAATCACTCACTAAGTCATGCTTTAATATTTTATTGCAGATCGAAGCCAGTTTCAGTAACTCGCTAGCTTTATACCGTTATGACACCATATTTGACTACGGAAACGACCTAAAGGACATCCGAGCTGTTAAACTTCTCAACCATTACTTCGCTCACCTTATGACTGTTCTTCAGCCTCAAATGCAAGAGAAAAACCAGCAACGAAAGGATGACGGTGACCTGACCTATCCATATTTCATCCCAAGATGGCTGCCAAATGGTGTCCAGACCTAGCTAATCAATTCTCAGCCACTAGCAATCTAAGCATGAATTGTGCGTCGTCAGCAAGTGGAGTAAAATGAGAAGAATTAACACTACAAAGCATCAGTTCCATGTAAACTTTCTTAAATGATATTCACTAGATTACGTCAACAACCTAAGTTAAGCCAGCTACGATACAACTCAAAGTCCTTGCACCTATCGTTTAGTAAATACTTAACTGCTTGTACCTCGCAAGAAAATTAAACATTCTTGGTGTTCCACATCTTGAACTTACAAATCTGGTCATTTCTATTATTTCTAGTCAAATAACTCCCATTCTTTTACTATCATGTCTCGGTACCAACCCACAGTTTCCCTTAGTATTGATAGATTAAATCTCCTCAAGTTTCCTTGTCCACCCGATTATACCTTACACAACCGTACTCACTTTCTAAGTTCATACACCTAAAATCCCATTCTGGTCGAACGAAATATACAAAAAACTGACTTAACCGTTGTGGTATCCATCCTACATTTAGATCTAAATAAAAAATTGCTGGAACCAGAATGCGCTTAGGACAACTAATATATCACAGCTAAGATATTCCGGGAAAACGAAAAAAAAAAAAACTCTCGACAACTAATCTATCGAAACTTGGAAACACATTTATTCAAATATACATTATGCAAAGTTACTTGAATATTAGCATGATTTTACGCTTTTTATCCTCTTCCCCATGGCTATATACTCTGTGTGGCAGTACAAAATCCATTAAAAACAAAGGTACTCGTTTGAGAAAATGGCCTGCTAGCTCAGTTCGTACACCACTCCATAAGTAACGCCGCGGTCATAGGGTCCACTCCCACATACGAACTGGAGTCTATCAGAGCTTTAACAGTACTCTGTGCACAACCCACGCGCTTTGGCAAAAGAAGGGGAGAACATACCGGTAATCACGTTTCCAGAGCCCACTCTCAACGCCCATTAGACATACGCAGAACACGCCGGGCACATCTCTTCCTTAGAGCTCTTCCGTGATACCCGAAACATTAGGGAACTTAAGCACCAGACGTTTTGGGGGCGACGTCTACAAACGAGCGAGCCTGGGTAAGACGGCGACGTCGTTCCCGGCAAAATCCAAACTTACGCAAAGAGGTATTTTTGCGACGGCAACCCTTTCGAAACCTGCTTAAAAAGCTTGAGAAAACCTGTGCGAAAAATGTCTTTTCCTGAAACAAGAGATGTTAACTGATAGGCTAAACTATAAAGTCGGCGCACAGTCGCGACGGCTGACCCCGCTGTCGGCGGGAATTTTCATTTGTTTTTTTGGCCAACCGGAAGGACCTGCCTGGAATTGTTTATAGTTGCCATGGTTACAACCTTTGCTTCTTTGATTTTATGCAAACGAGGCTCTAAATGAACAAACACTCGTCTTTCAGCAACAGTGATGCCCGCAATGTGGAAAGTATCTCTGTACGAGATTCTGCCAGATTTTAAATCAAACTCATGTTAGGATAACGCCTTGTCCTACAAGAGAGACAATGCCAGATTCTGACAATCCACGATCTTACGTTCGCTCGGTCCCTTTGCCAATTCCTTCACATCAGGGCTTGAAGATCACAGCTCGAAATGCGAAAATTTACACTTGCGAAGTACCGACTCGGCGAGAAATCGCTAGGGAAAATTATGAACGAAGAAGGCACCAGATGAGCAAATGTGGTTATCGATCGGTCATTTATAAGCCGTATCAACCGGTTGGGGAGGTATATCTCGATGATAAGAAGCTTATTCAGAGCGCATTGGGTCAGGAACAAACCGAACAGGACGACCAGGTAATTAAAGATCGATTGTGTTTTTTTTATTTTCCATAGTGGTGCTCAACTAGAATTGCATCGGTTTCCTGCATATAATCAAGAAGCCACTCTATTGAGTCCTAATATTACGAAGTCTTTTACCTAAATTGACTCGCGCTAACCGTATAAACTAACTTAACTAACTTGCTTGAATAAATTTGTCAACGATTTCGTTTGCAGACGAGTACGCGATGTTTGCGATGTGAAGTAATTTACCACGATTAATGTCTTAAGTTTCGTACAACGAGATGCGGATTTCAATCAATGATTTCTTGAATTCGAAAGAGTGCCAAATAACCATTAATTTTTGACGTTGCGGATGTCTGAATTCAAATTCATCCGAATAACTTTGACGGCTACTTGCATATGTCTAGCCTTCGTTTAGCATATTAAAGCTCATTTTGAGAAGATACTAAGATCACGGTATTATAAACAAGGAAGTAAATTGTGCGACTTTGGCAAGAGCAAAATAGATGGAGCGAATCTTTGTGTAGAATAACTCGGGATGTGGAGAATTAATCATATTTAATACTAGACTTTCATGCATAATTAAATTTTATAGGCATGTTTTGGTCGACTACCTTCCTAATTACTTGATTGTCCTCAATATCTGAACTTGTAGAAATCTTTCATCGTGGTCAAGATTTCTCGATTTACTATTTGTGTCCTTGAGTTCGCAAACTTAATAATTCGCCTTTAAGATTTGATATTTTTACAACACAATTCCATTTCTAACTGTTAAATTTTGAGCGCGTGCTTTTGGTTCCATGTGGTCGAACTGCATATATTAACGTTGCGCTCTGAATGGATCACGTGAAATAATATATGCTTACACATATCTCTAAGTAAACGAAATTTCACACTGTTTGTTTAAGTTGATCAATTTGACGTGAACACGCAGTAAATAAGTTTCTTGAGTGAAATTAAAACCCGATCATTGTTGAAGGCCGCGACAATTAACTTCCAATGATATTGCATGAATAAATTATAATTAACGCAGCTTTTTAAATTGACGCTTGGCCAACATCATATCCTTGATTGTGATATCGCTTGCTCCTCATAAATAAACATTTACTTGGACAAAAGGATGTATGTATTCACAGTAAAAAAAAATTTAAAATAAAATAAAACAATAATTATACACGTTATGACATTTGTTCTGAGATCATGGCAAATTATTCAGTGTGACTGACTGGTCATGCATTATAGCCAGTATTATATAAACCATTGGTAAAAATCTACTAGCGTTATATTACGAGAGGCACTCTCTGATTGGCCATGCTACTCTCTACTCTGTTGTAAATTAAGTGAGTAGCATAGCAGTGTGTGCTTGTGAACAAACTGGTGGCTGCTTGCATTTTCAAGGTGTCTGTGAAGAGGATTCAGATAACGCTCTGAGCGACTAGTACATGTAGATTTATACTAAAACAATTAGATTATTTGCTCTTGATTTCTATGCGTGACTTGTTCTGTCCTGTAGTGAACTATCACAGAATAGAAATCTTGAGTTAGTAATCTAATTGTTAAGTAGAAACTGTTGCATCATCTCTTGGAGTTCTATTAAAAGCATTGCCTAACCCATTTCATTTAATTTGTTGTTTCTGGTCATGTCAGCCATTTTTTTTTAATTAACGTGACTAGGGATTAAGAAAGTAATTAATAAATAAAGGATCTGGGTTAACTTAATTCATGCGCAATTCAGTTTACAGACATCAGTAAATTCTGACACCTTGTTGGGGTAAGAGTATAAAATAACACAAACATGTAATCAAATGAGGCCATATTAGATTTATTAACAGACATGAATTATGCACATGATAACTAACAGACATTAGATTGTTGTAAGTGACTGAAAATCAATAAAAGGTAAGCCTTATAAGCCCCACTGGCTCATAGCTCTTGGTGCTTACACTGTAATTCTAGTTTACATAGCATGAAGCTGCTAGGAGTACTGTATAGTTTTAACTCCCCCTGGATGGGATGCTAGGCCATCAAGGGTCACTCCCAGAAGATTATTAATAATTAATAGTAGTTTGTCAAGCATTATTGCCCCAAAAATATGCCAGCTAGTCCTTTATAAAAAAAAAAAATTAATTAGCTCTAGTGCTGTAGGACTAAGAGGCACTTTGAGTGAGCAGAATGGCTTTCCCAAGAACACAGCGCAATGGCACCAGTGTGAGCCCAAACAAGATGGTTTAGTACGTAGTCTAGTGTATAGCCATTTAGATCACCGTGCCTCCCGCAAGTTAATGAAGTTTAATAACTAGATGTAACAAAACTTTGCTCCCATATTTTAGATTCAAGATAACTCCTCGTCATCATCAGGAGAGTCAGAATCTGAAGATGAAGAATCCATACGACAATCCAAGGTACAAAAAAATAGCACGTCAAGTTTCTTAAACTGATTATCTTTTCATTCAACCATTAGTGACAAAAAGTATGCATAAAGAAAAAAAAAAGATTTTTCTGAGACTCCCTGGATCAGAAATTACTTTAATGCACATTATTTATGATTTTAAAAGGTTTGTAGAATATCATTGTTACCACAATTACAAATACAGTAATATTTGATATGTACCTGCTTTTGATTTCTGCGTTTCGCATCTCGAAAAGGATCAGCAACCTGTTGTGCCGCAGCCAACAAACTACAAGCCAAAGGTTATAAATGACATCAAGGCACAGGTCAACAAAGGAAGGTTGGTAATATTATTTACAATATTAAATAATATTACTGGTACATGAATTATGTATGTTGTGTATTTACCCAGAGGGCATCAACTCAAGTACATGTATATTGTGTATTAGTATAAATCTACTAGCGTTCTATCACAAATGCCAAGCTCTGATTGGCTAAGCTACCTACTATCTATTCTGTGATAGATAGTGAGTAGCGTAGCAGTATGCCCTTTTTAACAAAATCACGGCCGCTTTTTGGCGTTTTCGAAGTGTCTGTTTTGAACGACTAGTAGATTTATACTAAAACAATTAGATTATTGGCTCTCAATTTCTATGCGTGATAGAAATCTTGAGCTCATAATCTAATTGTGTAATATCTTATATATGATACTTTATTTACTAGGAAAATGATCCATGCTGTTAGACTTGGCTTTGGATTGTACAGGCTTGTCCAAGAGGAACAAAATAGAAAGGTATCATAAGTAATAATTAATTATGAAAAAATGAATTCTTTATAATATATAATATATTTTGAACACCAATTTAAAAATGTGAATTTTCTGTAATTATATATTAATTTATATTTTCCTGAGACTCCCTGCATCTGGAGGTATTGTAATGCACATTATTTATGATTTTTGGAATGTTACCATTATTACAATACAGTTAATATTTGATACATCAAATGTACCTGAGATGGAACCTAATGCTCTCCTGCTTCATGTACATGTAAATTTGATTTGGGCTCGTAATTGTTTGATTGATGTGTGAAGTCCTTAAAGTTTATTAAAATCCTTGCTTATTTTCAGCAAGCTGCGGCTGAGAAGGAAAGAAAAAGGAAAGAAGAAGTTGCAAAAAATCAGATGAAACCTGCATCCACAGACAGTGAGGATTCTGATGACGAACTGGATATTGAGCTTAAAAGGTTTCCTGTTATAAATATATTTGGTTTCTAGAAAATCCTTTTTCATAGTTACGAGAGCAAACCATTGCAAACTATTTTAATTTTTTTATTCATAATTTTATTTTTTAACATAACTGCAGTTATATGATTCCAGTGGTGTCCACCAGTCCAACTCGAGACATGGAAACAGGGTAAGTTAACCACTCATAAAATATTTGTAAATTATTTTTTTAGTGCACTCACTCCGGAGTTTTGTATCTTCTTAATAATAACTTTGAATTTTGTCTTTTCTTGGCTAGTTTTGGGGAACACCTTGACCCACAAGAAACTCAGCAACGACCTGGCAGCTCGCATTCATCAGCAAGTAGCCAACGCTGGAAACGACTAAGTCAGTTTTTTTTTTTCAACCATTATAATCTTAAAATGTGATACATTAATAGTAACTAGTGGCTGCAGATCCAACAGAACAGCCTATAGATGGCAAGCACACGTGATTCTACATTTAAGGAGAGAAATGGTTGTCATAGTGATGATGATAATACATATGTAATAATTATAATAAAATTACTCTTTGTGGAAGTTTCAATATAGTCTCAGTGGTTAATAAACTCAGTTATTGATATCATATCAATAGGACTGACCTACAGTTTTGTCTCATGATTACACAAAGTGGATCAGGAGGCAAAGCTTCTCCTAAATGAGCGTTTTACATGAATGTACAATTTCAACATCAGTTGTCATGTTAGAAATCAGCGGCAGTCAAGTCTTCTACATACTACTTTTCTTATACATAGTTTTAACATTTCCAATATACCAGTATTTGGTTTTGTTTTTCTAAACTAAATTTCCTACTTCCCTCCTAATCTAAATAACAGTATCAGAGAAGTATTTTATGAATGGACACTAACAATTCATGTTGTCACCTGTAGGTACGACTGTTAGTAGTGCCGCGTTTTGGAATCAACAGACCCCCCAGCCACAAGTCCAAGTGTCATCTCCTGGTCCCTCCCCATCAGCAGAGTTAGATATTGACAGGCAAGTTGATAACGATAAACTGCAATGATGTGATATCAATTGTCAGAATTGTGACCACTTCATTGTGGAATTAAAGAACAATTAAGTAAGTTTATTTCGTGGTGCGTGGACTCTACTGTAGTCTATTTTATTATCATTATTGTTTGTTTTGTTAAGTCATTAGGGTCGCTACAGGCAAGAGTCTGCACCGTTTCTTGAGCTTCTAAGTTTTTAACTTTTCTACATTTGTCATTCAGATAGTTTCCAAGAATTCGTTTCCAAAAAGTTAGCTTCAGTTTTCTTTTTACGTGTAGCTAAGAATGATTAAAAATTTCTTTGTATTTTAAATGGTTATTCTGTGAAGTGTTTAATATAAACTTACCTAGCTACCTCGGAGTTGAGCACGTCGAAAAGATGACTAGATCTCGAAAAGTTGAAAAGCTAGTCCACGTGAAATGAAATGATCGACAGTCAACGTCAAAATGGGTATCACCGCTAACCAGAATGGTTACCAGTGCCTTCGCGAAATGTAAATCCGTTCAACAGACACTTTTTCCAATATCAAAGGTGCGGAACGTACGTAAGCGTCTATGCAAAATACACTAAACCCGTAAAACCACTGTCAAGGCCCGAAGAGAACGGTAAAGAATAGATATTAAAGATGACAAGATAGTGGCCTGATTTCATATTTTCTCTCTCGCTAAAAAGAGCACCCCCGGTGGGACTCGAACCCACAACCTTTGAATTAGAAGTCCAACACGCTAGTCCATTGCGCCACGGGGGCTATCTGTTTCGAATGAAATCATTCTTATTTTATCAAAATTCTAATATTAGCGTCATTATCATTTCCTGAACTAATGTCATGTATATAATGGTAACTGAACTGAGAAAAGTGCAGGTTGATCTGAAATTACATGTACACACTCGATTTCAGACCAAAATTGCACTCTGCTGTCTACAACTGCCACTTTGTTACATGCATTTTAAGAGCGCACCATTTCAAAGCCGAAGTACAAGAACCCTAACATTTTAGTTAGTAGCAAAACTTTTCTAACATATTAAAAGTTGTACAAATTGAAAACATACTGAAACACTAAATGCTAGGTTGGGGCCGAAAAGTCCTAAAGAAAAGGTGTAAAATTGTTATTAGACATGGAAAAATGTTAGCTGAATTTCTTATCTCAGTCCCCTTTCTAAAAGTATAAGTACACCCCCGGTGGGACTCGACCCCACAACCTTTGAATTAAAAGTTCAATACGCTAGTCCATTGCGCCACGGGGGCTATCTGCTCTACATGAAAGAATTCTTATTATATATTATACTGAAATTATGATATCACGATCATCATTATTTACTGAACAATGTTCAATGTAAGAGCATATCTCACAATTCTAGTAATACGTGTTGGGCCTACATTTCAAGTCTAATTTAAGGTTACTTCAAACCTTCGCGGGGCTACATCGGTCGATTTTTCTTTTTTTCAATTAAATTTAAGTTCGTCATTTAAGGTATCATTTCCCAAAAAATGTAAGTAAAATATAAAAACGCGCGCGAGTTATCGAC
>OMLO01002928.1_pt1 | contig 13984 bp, 14 predicted proteins | sample 1674811 | NCBI WGS metagenome assembly OMLO01 (sample SAMN06265003, study PRJEB25207) | coral metagenome | isolation source: Coral host | place: Mexico:La Bocana,Puerto Morelos, Mexico | collected 2008-11-13
GGAAGCAGGCTAGTGCCAACGACCTGAGGCAATTGACCTAGCTGCAGGTTATGGCTAAAAAAAAAAATACGATTGTAGTTGACAATGGGAATCAGCACATGCAGCGCAAACAAAACTGATCTTTTTCAGTGGTTCACATGATGCCACGTAACTATTCCCTGAAAAAACTCCAAACTACCCCACACCCTGGTTCATGATTCGGAATTCCTTTCATATTGAAGTATTTTTTTGGGGGGTACCTGGGGTATGTTCCAGGAGTCTGTTGGAACTTTCTGAGATACGTCGCAATGGCTCCACGGATGGAACGCTTTAAAAGGCCCTCCCTAGAAGATTGCGAAAATAGAATATCCGAGGTGTTTTTTTCAAAGATCTGGAGGTGTTTGTTTGCCTAGTTTGGTGGTTTCAACCCAATAGGAAAAAACACAAATAGTAGTCCAATTGGACAAACATGTCATTTCTCCAGGTAAGGACGAACACAAAAAATGTTTCAAACGAACACGGTGCTTACAGTGGTTACATGAAGAAACACCAAATCGTGCCAAATCCAGAGTCATGACTCCTATCTTCTATCTGAATCCGACATCCCTACAGCGAGACAACGATATGGCTTCAGTTGTGTGCTTTGTGGGGTTGATGAAGTTAAAAAAACTGCTATAAACAATTATACAATCCCTTCACAAAGCAACAAGCAGCCAACCTGCACAAAAATAACTACAGCAAGTAAATGCGGACTTGTACATACATAAGTTATACACATATGCAAACAGTACATACACACATATATTACATATACCTACAACACGTATATTCACACTTACACGTATATTCACGTATACAAAAACCGCCCTGCCACCGAGAATTCCCATGAAATGTGGGAGATGGCTCCTTCAAAAGCTGCGGCTTGTGTTGTGCCACAATGGTGCCAAGCTTCTTACCCTTGGAATCCTGCAAATGGACCTCGTAGGTCTCCTCAGCTTAGGTACTGACTTTCTCCGAATTTCGTTCTGCCTTGTTTGTTTCTTGGGTCCAAGTACCTTTCTCAGGAATGGATGTTCAGAACCTGATTTTGCTTTCACTCAAACAGTGAAAAAAACCAGCTTCTAGATCTTCTAGTACGTAGGTGCCTAAAATCCAGGTCGATGCTTCTACATGAATTCTCACTGTATTGCCAAAGAATAGGTGTGGTAGCTACCCTCCCAAGGACAAATTTAGAGAACTCCAAGTATGGAACCAGGATATCCATGCTCAACTGCAACATACCAAAATAAAAACAAAGGCCACTGTGACATGAAGCCTAGAATGACAGCATCAACAAAAATTACATACATGCAGCAAATAATATAGATTATATATACAGTCAATCATCTCAGGTGATCTGAATGCCACATCCAATAAAGTATCATTGAGAAAATCCACAAATGAGAGCAACTAAGTGACATAAAATGACATGGCATGATATGAGAGAAACATAGACAAAAACAAAAAAACAACCCAATGAAGTATATAAAAAAAAAATCACACCCAATTCGTAGATTCAACATGCCTTATTGTCACATCTTAGCTAACCACCCCAAACTTCAAACATGTGTCGAAGCTATGCAAAGGCAATGATATACAGATATACATACGTGCACCCCTGTTGGCCTCTGAACGCAAAAAACATAGACCCTTAAAAACAAACTCCTCAATGATAAGGAATAAAACAAGGTTTAGGATGTTTATTTGCAGGTGTCTTTTTGATACAATCATGATAGACATGTGACATGAGGGCATATAGCTGCACTTTGAAGTTTTGTGAGTCGCATTGGCACTGCAGTAAACTATCACCTTGTGAGACTATTGTGAGATTGACTTCTAAATGAACCTGAAGTCACAGCAAACATCCGCAACACCTCCATCAGCGGAAACCTGTGCCTTTTCCATTGGTGCAAGGCACTAGTTGAGCATCCTTTCCGGGCCACTGGCACAGCAAAATCGCTTTTGCCTCGCCTTGCAGTTGCACTTGGCTCCGGAAGGTACCATTGTCATCCGAGTCATCCGAACAGAACAAGGAGTTCTCGCTCAAGTGTCGTCTCAGGTTCCTGGTCCAGCGCACGTTTCAGTAAAGAACGCACGATAAAGCATCGGAGGTCAACTTCGCCCAAATTTCGTCGTTGAAGGTAATGCTGCATCATTTGCATAGTTGCATCTATAATTACCGATTCGAATGCACCTTCTCTTACCGGGACACAAAAAATGTCAGGGTTTAGCTACCAAATTGAGGCAAAAAATCTACGAACCAAATCAAATTCGCTTGGAACTTGGGAAACCACAAGTTTCGGATAGATCATTGAAGCGCTTGAAACCGTCAAGTCCTTTCAGGTTCATAATCTTATTGAGCTTAAAGACAAAAGGTATCCCCTTCAACCAATGACAGCAGCTTGGTTGGATTCCAAGGTTGAAAGCGGTGTCTGCCTAATGCAAACCTGTCTCTCCATGGTGTTTTTCGGCGAGTCTAGTGATGTAATGTTTGCATTGAGATTTCTGAGGCCAAAAACGGATGAAACAGGCTGGGCACTGGCCTAGTTAAGAGAGTGTTCAGTTAATGCTGGGAGGGGTCCTCTACATGAAGGTGTTGAACAAAATGTGGACCCCACCCACAAAACACTTGTATATATATATATATATATATATATGTACTTATTTCTATTTTTTTGAAAGGTCTATATTGAAAAAATTATATATGGTCAACCCCCCCGCGATTTGAGCTCTTGGGGCAGGAGTCATCATATCAAAAAAGTCCATGATGAATATGATCACATGTTCGAAAACATTGCAAATACCGGGACATTTCAATAGGATAAACCCAATATCCTGAAAACAGAATCTGCTTTTAAACAGGGTCAAATCAATCTTCAGATTGTAAACCGTTTGTGTGAAAAAATGCACCTGGCCCTTCAAGAAGCTGCATGGGAAGCAAAAAGTGCCATATGCATCAAGAATATCTGCAAGCAACAGAAACAATAACATGATACAAATGAACAAATGCACTGGGTTTTGAACTTCAAAGTGCACAAAAACATGCACAGGGACAAAAAAAATGCATTTCAAAATGCACCAAACTTGCACAGGGACAAAAAAAAACAAAAGCTTTGAACTTCAAAGTGCACCAAACCTGCACAGGGACAAACTGGACCACACCCTGGCCCGAAAGAACGATGGCCCAATGCATCCAGCAAACTTTTTTCTACCAACGCAGCACAAAAGTTATCTTGCTACATCCTGTACACGCATGGGCCTTGAAGCAACAAACAAGCAACAAACAAACATGCACGGGCTCCGTCGGAAACCGAAGTAGTTCTGTTGTGAACAGTTGCAAGCACATGATACCAAGACAGTGGGACTGGGCCTGAAGTGCTGGTTTTTGCAGAAGGGTGAGTGTCAAACCAAAGAGCTTGTACCTGACACAATGTGATACACAAGCTTGCTCAGTTTTTTGGTCAAAGCGAGCCTGGTCACACAACAACATTGCATGTGCCCTTTCGGAAACCTAAGTAGCTCCTTGGTGAACAATTTCAAGCACATGATACCAAAACAGTGAGACGCAACCTCGACATGGCGAATTCTGACAACTATACCTGGTTCTGGACAACTACCTGCTGAGAACACAACGCGGAACGAATAGCAAAAACACGGGGCATCCTTCCATTGAAATGTCGTTTGGATTGTGCCAAAAACGTTTTTCCGCTCCTCAGCGATCTGCCTTGATCGCCCGCTCTTTCTTTCCTAGCCCTGCAAGGGCGATCTGCGCACTTCTGGTCCGAATGACATTTATTTCAGTCAACACAACATCAAAAGTATTCTGCCATTCCAGATTGACATGCGCAGCATGCAAGTAGCAAAAACTTGCAGCGAGCGACATCCACATCAAACCAAAAGTAAAACCGAAAAGCAAAAACACGCTGTATGGGTTTTTGGCTCAATGATCTGCCAGCTTGCATGAAAGAACCTCCGGCGCTCAGGTCCAGTTCATAGAGCAATTCGCCTCCATGTGCGAGAGCACGTGTCTGCAGCACACCATACAGACGAAACCAGCCTTGTGGAAGCTTGTCCAACATGCCCTGTTCCTAAGATCAGCTTTTTTACAGACAAGCTGACAAGAACATAATAGAGGTAAACTGCGCGCATTTAGAAACAACATTTCCATCGCTCGTATGTCGCATAGTCAGTGGCGTCGGCATCCAAAGACCGCTGGATCGCCTTCGGTCAGTCAATTGAAAAGAAATCATCAACAATAATACCTAATGACCTAATGGAATTTTTGTCACTGACGCTGTGCCTCTTCTCTTGTCGAGCGGAGCCCCCAACGACCCTTGTTCGTAGGGGCCACACGCTTACGTGGGTGGCCGTTTCGCTAGAGTTTTGAGCGACTGACACCACGTTTTTAGCGAGAGGGCTGCGCGCGCGCAAATGAAATCTGCGTTTCGCTACAGTTTTGGGCGACCCCCCCTTTTTTACGAAAAGGTTGATTTCAGGTTGACCCTCCCCATCCCCGCCGGCGGAATAGAGTAATAGAAAATAGTTAAAAAAAAATTAAGCACACAAGCAAACAAAAGGCCAGCAAGCAAGCAAGCAGGCCAATAGCCAGCGATGAATGCCATGCTCATACCCTGAGTCTGGGAAAATTGTAAATTTACTAAGGCAAGAATTTACGTAAATTTTGCAATTTACTTTTTTTTTTACTGAGAAAATTTAGGTAAATTTGTGGCATTTACATTTTACATTTCAATGTAAATTTAATTTACATTGAAATGTAAATTTTTTAAACCTTTTTTCCAACATGTTTTTTGAATGGTTTATCTTGTTTTTTGTTTTAGATTTGGCTTTTGTGTAAATACCTGGTTGTACTTGTGAGGTTGATTTTTTCAAGTGTACCTTTGACTTGACAAGTATATAGTTGAAGGTTGCATGTACCTTTGACTTGACAAGTATATGTACTTGAGAGTTGCATGTACCTGTGAGTTGTCAATTGGAACTCATGAAGCTTGTTATTTGCACCTGTGTGTACATAAATACTTTTGGCAAGAATGTGTCTATACTTGTGTGAGACTTTTGCATGTACTTGTGATTTGACAAAATAAAACTGACCAAGTATGATTTCTACTTGTGTGTATACTTGTGGTCATACCTCTGCATGTTGAGACTTACATGTATATATATACTTTTGTGAAGGGTTCTGGCTTCAAGCCCCAGTGTGTTGCTAGTAGACTTCTGTCTTTGTGTGCTTCCACATGGCAGCATTGGATGCTTTGGTGCAAGAAAGGCTGAGGCAAGACAAAGATGATAGGTGTGCCAAGCAGGCAAACAGAATCCGCCTCATTGCTGACCCCAACATGAGTGTCCAAGGACTTCAAGTTTGTGTGAAAAACTTTCTGAGCCACAAGCAAACCCAGGATCTTTGGCTTTGCATTTCTCCACCACCAGGAACCCCTAGCACCTATGGGTGGCATTCACCTCCACATGGTGAATGGCTAACAAAAGCCAGTGGACTTTTGTATGAACTCCTGGCAGTGGCTGAGAACTCCAAGATTCATTCGACCAAGCTTTGCAAAGCCTTGAAGGCTCTCTATGACCAAAAGGATTTGCAAGTGCCTTTGAATCATGGACACAAGCAAGGTTCACTACAAGATGAGTTTGACAAATATGATTTTACAATTCGAGTTCTCATGGCGATGTTGAGGAAACTGAGAGCAAGTGCCCAGATCAAGGCCAATGTCTTCAGGTCACTTTGCAAAAAGGATCAAACAGTTCTTGAGATCCTTCTGGCCAAAGTTCAACTCCCTCAGGAGTTCATCTTGGATGAATATGTTCGTGGGGAGGAGGATGGCTTGATCAGTCAAGTTGATACTCACCCAGCACCTGCTGACTTGGCCATGGTCGTTTCTGAGCCAATCAATGTGAAAAAGGGCAAGTGTGGTAAGGATTGTGGCTTGCCAGCTCTCCCAGAGATCTTTGGGAAGATCACTGGAAAAATATTTCAGGAGCCAAAAGTCGAGAACAAGGAGTGTGAGGAGCAAAAGAAAGTTTATGCTGAGGAACCTTCTCAAGGCCCCAAGCTTCTGAGGTTGCCATCATCACAGGCTTTGAAGAAAGGAAGCAGATCTATCCAGGATGTGTTGGATTTGGCTTTGGGCCACATTCCAAAGCAGTCGAAGAAGCCACCTCCCAAGGAGAAGGCCAAGGCTAAAGCCAAGGCTAAATCCAAGGGTTCGACAAAAGCGCAGCCTAAGAATGCAGCAGCAAAGGCCAAGCAAGCCAAGGAGAAGAAGGTGGCTGTGGAAAAGCCTGCGCAGGAGCATCAGTATCAAGCTGGTGATTATGCAGCCAACAGGGAGAAGTACATCCAGGATCTCATGGAGAAGAACCAATGCAGCTGGAAGACAGCATCTCAGTCATGGAATGGGTCAATGGAGAGGGCAACATTGCTACAGTACATGAGTGTTGGTGAGCTCAAAAGGCGAAGGTTCATTTCCAAAGAGGTTCAAGAGAACCCTTTTTTGAATATCGTCCAAAAGGCCAAGTGGGCCAAGAAGGCAAAGGATGTTGACTAATTTGTGTAATTGCTTTTCATTTGTACATGTGGTTTTAAGAGAATAGATGCATGGATTTTTGTTTTGTATATACAAATGTTCTTGTGCAATTTTGGATAGCAATATCCTTGCAGAAGCTTCAGGTGTTTCAGCTAGCAGCTGTCAAAAACATCACACTGTGCTGGGTGAGCATTGCAGTGTGGCAGCCAAAAAGAAATGATTCCTCCAAAGTTGAGACCTGTGTTTCTTTACTTGAGATGTACTTGAGCCTTGTTTTTGAGATGTACTTGAGATGTGTACTTGAGACACTTGTTTCTTTACTTGAGATGTACTTGAGACTTGTTTTTGAGATGTACTTGAGATGTGTACTTGAGACACTTGTTTCTTTACTTGAGATGTACTTGAGACTAGTTTTTTTATATGTACTTGAGATGTACTTGAGACAAGTGTTTCTAAAAGTGTTTCTGTACTTGAGATGTACTGGAGTTGTTTTTTTATGTACTTGAGATGTACTTGTGAGACTTGTGTTTTGAGGTGTACTTGAGATGTGCTTGAGTCTTGTGTTTTGAGATGTGGTTGAGATGTACTTGAGAAGAACTTGAAACTTGTGTTTTAACATGTGCTTGAGATATACTTGGGACATTTTTTCTTTACTTGAAGCCACCTTGTGTGTACTTTGGGGTCATGTATAGCTTGTGATGTTGCAACTTTTGTTCAAAACCAGTGTGACACAAGGTTCACTTCTAGAAATATTTCAAAAAGAATAACCCAAGAGAACGAAAAAACAATAAGTATCAAGTTCAAAAATTCACAAGTACATTCTTTCACAAGTACAAGATTTTATTTTCAAACACTGGCACAAAATAAATCAAACATAAAGTATCAAGTATTGTAACAAGTTCCAAAAGTATACAAAAATATATATATATATATTCCCAAATATATCTACACAACAAATACCACAGGGAATATATGTGAAACATTCTGATATCAAGCACTGTTGCAACCAAAGTTTCAAAATATCACATATACTTGCGAAAATTCGGGCTTCTGTGCCATGGCTGAAGTGGATCCCAAGAGGGTCTACTGCAAGAACCTGAAAAGAGGAATCACCAAATGGGTACCCCAGCAAAGTCTTAAGTATATTTTGTTTTTCTGTTGAAGACTTTGATATTCTTTTGGTCTTAGGGTACATTCTGCTTTTGTACTTGAGACTGTTTTTCTATTTTGTTGCAGTACCTGATGAACCCAGGACCTTCGGCGATTCCTCACTGGCAAAGGTGCAGCTCCAGAGGCAATTCAGATTTGCAGCAGTGAGACACTGGTTTACAGTCCCATCTACATCACCACATTCCTCACTTTTGAATCTGCTACTTGGCTGTGCTTTTGGTTGATGACTTTTGTTTTGTGGTGTTTTGCACTTGTACTGTTTTTTGGATTTTTGTTTTCTGTTCCTATGTTGGGGTGGCTGCATGTTTCACTAGGTCTTGAATTGGTGTACCTGAGGCTTGCACATGTGCTTGTACCTGTGATTGTACTTGTGTTTGTATAGATTTCAAAAACCATGTGTTTTAACATGTACACCAAAGAAGATGATGCCAGGAAGGCCATCAATGCTCTGGATGGGTGCTTCATTGAGGAGCTCTGCAGTGACACCACGTGTCTTGGAAGAACTTTGTACTTTTGTGTTCTGTACTTTTGATTTGTGATACTGTGTGCTTGCAACATGTTTTGTACTTGTGTGGAGTTTGATGTTTTGAAAACAAAAAACTTGGCAGGATGAAGCCTGTCCTTTGTGCCTGGTTCTCACAGAAGCCATTGGCATGAGGTTGGTGGACCTGCGCCGCCACCACCTCCACCACCACCTCCTAAGGTGCCTGGCCTTGCTCCAGTACCTCCAGCTCCAAGGCCTAGCCCAGCTCCAAAGACCCCTCCAAAGGCACATCCTCCTCCAAAGGCACATCCTGCTCCAAAGGTCTTCATCAGACCAGCCAAGGTGGTGGTGGTGCAGTCCAGTGCCAAAGCACAACCAAAGCAGCCAGTCACACCTGAAGAAGCCTTTGCCAAGACACCTCCGCAAAAAAACAAGCAGGACTGCATTTGTATTCTTGTTCTGTGTACTTGTGATGTTAGGTAAACCTACATGTATAAAATTGTATGTACTGCTGTGTACCTGTATAGATGTTCATCCTGACAGGAGGCAAATGCAAAACAAGATCAAGAAGCACAAAGGCCAAAGGATGAAGATGACATGGAGCAGGAGATGTACTTGGTTGCAGCATGTTTTACTTTGTGTACCTGAGAAATTTACATGTGTGCTTGTACCTGTGATTGTGTACTTGTGATGGTACATGCACCTAAATCTAAGTTTTTAAAAGTGTATGTGGAGATGTTTAGATGTAGATAGATCTTAATTCCAACCATCCTGACAGGACATACCAGTCCCAGCAGAGTCCAGCAAGAAGGAGGAAGTGAAAGAAGAGTTGGTGGAGGAGTTTTGGTTGCAGCATGTTTTACTTTGTGTACCTGAGAAATTTGCATGTGCTTGTACCTGTGATTGTACTTGGGATGTTCATGGACATATATCTAAAACTGTATGTGGAGATGTTTACTTGTAGATAGTTTTTAATTCCAACCATCCTGACAGGACGACACACCATACCTTCCAGCTCCTGATGCCTCTCAAGGATCTTTGGCCGAGGAGAAGTTCTTTTGTGGCTGCATGTTCTTATGATGTTTTTGTGTACTTGAGGCTTGTACATGTGCTTGTATACCTATGATGTTTTTGTGTACTTGAGGCTTGTACATGTGCTTGTATACCTATGATGGTTTTGTGTACTTGAGGTTTGTACATGTGCTTGTACCTGTGATTGTTTTGTTGTTTGCACATATGTATGTACTTGAAACCTGCAGGATTCTGACAATGAGGTTGCCTATGACCCGACCGACTGGCAGCATGTAGAAGAGTTGGATGAGGAGGAGAAGAAAAGAAGAGATGACAAGAGAGAAGACTATATCTCACCATCGGCTGATAGGGGTGGGAAAGGAGTAAAAAGAGAAAGGAATGATGAAGAGAAAAGTGAGAAGAAAGATGATGAGAAGAGAGATGATGAGAGGAAAGGAGGTGAGAGGAGGAAAAGGAGGAGAAAAAGGAGGAAGGAGTCTGAAGAGGACGATGTAGATTACCTCAAGACTATGGCAGCATGGTACAACAAGAGGTTGCAGAGGGCCTTGAACCGCACTGGTGAGTGAAGAAGTATGAAAAAAAGAGCGTTCTTGCCTCATGTGAATGTAATCCAAACAACTATTTATGATATATATGTTCAAGTATGTTTTTGAGAAGTATTTCAACTATTTATATATTTATCATTGATTGCTATCATGACCAGGTTCTTGATTGTACTTGTGGAGCCACAGTTCCTGCCAGCCTATTTCCTTCTTGAACTTGTACTTGAGATCTGTACCTTTGACATTTTTGTACATGTGTTTGTACATGAGTCCTTTGTTTCTTTACCTGAGATGTACTTGAGGCTTGTTATTTGAGATGTACTTGAGATGTACTTGAGACAAGTGTTTCTTTACTTGAGATGTACTTGTGAGACTTGTGTTTCAGGTGTACTTGAGATGTACTTGAGACTTGCTTTTTGATATGTACTTGAGTTGTACTTGAGATTTCCAAATGCACCAGCTTGAAATACATGTCTGGAGAACATGCAGCCTGATCTTTTTCAATAGACTTTTTGTAAAATGTTGATGAAAATGTGATGCAGATTTGATGCAGATTTCAAATCTGCATCTAATCTGCATCTAATCTGCATCATGGTGATGCAGATTAGATGCAGATTTCAAATCTGCATCAAATCTGCATCAAGTCTGCATCACATTTGCATCAATTTTTTCATACATTTTGTTTAGGAAAATCATCAAAAGTATGTACAACAAAGCCTGATTGTCACAAGTTTTCAAAAGTACAAGGATTCAACACCAAAGCCTGATGTACGCAAGTTTTCAAAAGTACAAGGATTCAACACCAAAGCCTGATGTACACAAGTTTTCAAAAGTACAAGGATTCAACACCAAAGCCTGATGTACACAAGTTTTCAAAAGTACAAGGTTTCAACACCAAAGCCTGATGTACAGAAGTTCTCAAAAGTACAAGGTTTCCACACCAAAGCCTGATGTACAGAAGTTCTCAAAAGTACAAGGTTTCAACAGCAATGATGGCAATGATGTACACCAAAGCCTGATGTATACAAGTTGGAAGTACACTATATTTGAGGCTTGGATGTATACCTGTGAGTTGTCAATGTGATGTTCTTGTGAGATTTGCATGTCTTTGTACTTGTGAATTGAAATGTATGATGTACTTTTGAGATTTGCATGTCTTTGTACTTATGGCTTATAGGATGGATGATACACATTGAAGTCTGCATATACATTTGACTTTATGTGATTTGTAGCACACCAGTGTTCAAATTCGCGATTGATCAGATTTGTTACTTCTGAAAAGATGGCTGCAGACGAAGCCATGGCTGAAGGAGAACCAGAAGAATACAAAGTCTTTCAAGAGTTTGCTGATTCAGAGAAGAAAGACATGAAGAAGCCTGCTGCTGCCATTAAGCCGAGCAAGAAGGAGAAGTCCCAACCTCCAAGTACTCCAATGAAGGCTACTAGCAAGGCTACTCCAGGTACACCAATGAAGGATAATACCAAGAAGACTCCAAGTACACCAAAGACGAAGGATACTACCAAGACAGTGAAGAAGACAGCAGCCAAAGCCAAGGGGAAGCCCAAGGCAAAAGCCAAGGGGAAGGCCAAGGCAAAAGCCAAGGGGAAAGTTTTCAAGAGACCAGCAGCTGGAAGTTCCTCTAAGACTAAGGAAGAGGATGCTGCTGAAGCAGAGGAAGAAGAGGCAATGGAGGAAGATGAACTTTTGAGCCAGGATTGCTTCGAAGTAGAGCCTTCAACCAAGGATCGCTCCAAGTGGAACAAGTTCAAGAAGCTTTTGGACCAGGGAAGCCTTCCTGAGTTCATCATGAAGGCATATGAAGATGCCAACAAGCTCAAGACTGGAAAGGAGAAGGCTATCAGGCAGATCGTCAACAATGTACTTGACAGAGATCCAAAGACTGGTTCCCTGATCGTCAACTTGGAGAACCCTCAGTTGAAAGGCTTCAAGGTGGGATAAGGATTTTAGAAATGTACATATACTTTGTAAGTTGTATACTTCTGGCTTCATGTACTTTTGAGCCTTGGGAACCTTTTCAATGTTGTTTGCAGGAGATGTACACCAGCAAGGTGTCGACCACGAAGGACAAGGCCATGGGTAAGCTGCTTTTTACCAAGAAGTTCAACCTCACAGAGGAGGAATTCAAGCAAGGGCTGTTGGATGAGGAGTTCTATGCTGTGGAAGGCCCTGATGGCAAGACCAAGTACAGCTGGAATGTTTCAGAGCATGCTGTGAGCCATGGTAGCACCACCGCCCAGAGACTTGAAAAGTCCAAGGAGTTGACAGATCAGCAAGCCAAGGTGGAAGATGCTGCCTTCAGCTGTTGGAGCTTTGGGGTCTTCAGCATTGCTAGCAGCAGTGCCTCCAAGGCCATTACCAATGAGTCTTTGTTGGCCTTGGAAGATGCCAAGGTGCCCCTCAATGATCAGCAGTGGAAAAAGGCGAAGGAACAGTTGCAGAGTGTGAAGGAAGCTTTGGACAAGCTTGATACGACTTGCAAGAAAGTTCTTCCTGATGTGGAGGGCTCAGGCCCAGAGGACAGCTTGTTCCAGACACTGTAACTGGGAATCAACTTATCAAATGTTTTTCTTTGTTTTTCAAATAGGTAAAAAAAGGAATTGCCAGGACAGTCCATTAAGTTTCTTTAATCAACATCAAACCATAATGTACAAATGTTCAAAAGCAAAATCTCAAGTACAAGGTTGCAAGTATTTACAATGATACATTTTTTGAGTTCAACCATCACATGTTAACCAAATCCTGATGTACAGATTGTCTCAAGTACATTGTTGCAAAAAAGCTTTAACCAGTACTATAGCCACTATTTAGATTTTTTTCAAATATAATCTCTGATTTGAACACTGAGGAAGAAGACCATGCAGACCATCACTGCTTGGAAGCAAAAGATCAGCCACATGTTTCAATGGAAGGAAACTGTCGAAGGAGAGCTGTTGACCTTGAGCCTGTATGGATCTTGCATGACCGAGGCAGGCCACATTTGTGAAGAACTTTCTGAGCAGGTGGCTGGTATGCGTGGTAGTTTGGCTGCCAGGAAGGCTCGAGCCAAGGCCAATCCAGCAAATAAGTGAGCTGCTGAACTTTCAGCCATGGTCTGCCCTTTGAGGCTAGGTTTTTAGATCAGTGTCTTTTGTCAAAAGACATGTGAAGCACTTCTGTCCTTTGCGCGATCAGAAAAAATATGGGAAGCTGTGTTCAAAACATTTTAGTTGAATACTTGTTTTTGTTTTTCAATATATTATGGTAATATATCAAACCAATGCTTCTTGAACGTGTACATGTGGAGAGCCAAGATTCCATTTTTGAGCTTGGAGTGCAACTTGTGTACTTGTGAGATCTTGACTGTATACATTTGCAATTGAAACTTGTGTACACTTGTACTTATGTACTTTTTACTTTTGGATATTGTACCTCAGAACATGTACATCATGAACTTGTACACTTGTACTTATGTACTGTGTATCATTTTTGGATATTGTACCTCAGAACATGTACATCAGGAACTTGTACACTTGTACTTATGTACTGTGTACACTTTTTGGTATTGTACTTCAGAATTTGTACATCAGGAACTTGTACATGAGGAAATTGTACATGTGATGTTTTTTTCATGAGAAACTTGCACATGAAGACTTGTACATAGAGGAACTTTCTATGTATTAAAAAAAGTGTTTGTGACTCCCTCAGCCTTTCAAGGAATCTCAATTCCACTGACTCTTTCACAGTCTCACACCATCAAATTCGATCATGGAGCCTGCTGGCAGAGGATTGAAGAGGAAGGGAGGGGTACAACAAAGATTGAGAAGGACACAAGAAGATTTGGAAAAGGAAAGTGCCTTGGAGACTTTGCTCATGACATACCTGGCACAGGGGATTCTCAGTGCAAACCTTATTCATGGCATTGTTGTGGCAGCAGCCAAAGATATTCAGGCTACAAAGGATGGCTTCACACTGCCTGCAATTGACAGAATTGCAAATGTTGCTGTTGGAAGAAATTTAAATGCATCCATTCACACAAGGCTTCAAAAAAAAGTGATTTGCCTTCGCCCTTCACAGTGAACATTCCCTTCAAGGATGGCAATCACCCAACTGGTATCTTGTTACCCCATGAATTGTTTGCTGCTCTGTACCAACACCCTGGCTTTTGGAAAGTTGCTATGGTACCTGA
>OMLO01002929.1_pt1 | contig 13982 bp, 8 predicted proteins | sample 1674811 | NCBI WGS metagenome assembly OMLO01 (sample SAMN06265003, study PRJEB25207) | coral metagenome | isolation source: Coral host | place: Mexico:La Bocana,Puerto Morelos, Mexico | collected 2008-11-13
GGTTCAAAGTACATGTAACCATGCTGTTTAAGAAATAAAATAAGTTATATTTTTGTTGCAGTTCCCATTGTCATATTAACATACAAACACGCTACTAACGGCAGCACTCACTTCTCATTGAGAACTCCTAGTTTAGCTCATTATGATCATTCGGACAGCTATGAACTCACATTTTAACTTGATATACTGTGTCAGTAACCTTTTCTTAAATTACAGTACAAATAACGTGCCGTACCGCTCAGAACTAAGCGAAGTTACATTGCACACACGTTCCTAGGGTCTTCCACCCTATTTTGTTTCACATTATTCATGCCTTGGAAGGGTAATATTTGACATGTTATATGGAAGAGTTTGTCTTTTAAGTTGAACAGTGCCATTCATCTGTGATTTCCACTAATAGGTTGACACATGTAATTTGCCATTTATGTTTTGCTAAGCTACAATCCAGTATATTGTCGTTTTGTCCACCTACTGCTCCCAACCCCCAAAACAATGTTGATGTTGATTCATCTAAAGTAGATCCACTATTCCAACATTTTTTTTTTCCTTGGGGAGGGCCCTTTGGCAAGAAAAAATGACTTCCTACTTCAAAACAATGCGCTACTGGTTGACATTTTGTCAAGGACACTTGACATAATAATAATAATAATAATAATAATAATAATAATAATAATAATAATAATAATAATAATAGTAATAATAATTTAACTATAAAACATTGCGATAACACGAAAGTTAAAACCATCATGATTAAAAAACTCTACAGACTGTAGAAATCTAAAAAGCGACAACATTTCGACGTTTACTCAACATCATTTTCAAGTCAAAATGAATAAGAAAACATTGTTGGAATATAAATGTACAAAGCAAATCCTCAGAGACTCAAATAAAACATCATTGAATGCGAGAAATATTTACACGCAGTGTCACGTAAACAGTTTAGCACGAGCGGAGTCCTTCTGGGTATTTAGCCCAGGTTTTTGCTGCTTAATAAACAACACCTTGAATATTAAGCAGTTGAACTTCGTTCTACATTTTTTCAAAACCGAAAATTGTTTGAGCAATTCTATAAGTTGATCTTTGTTGAGGTTTAGATGATGGTTTATTGAACCAGTTTTCAGCAAAAGCTCTTTCTTTGAGAAAGAACATTGGTAAACAGAGCCGCCACGTTGTATGATATGAGTAAACGTCATCGCTTTTTAGAGTTTCTACAGTCTTTAGAGCTTTTTAACCGTGATGGTTTTACCTTTTGTCTTATCACAATGTTTCATGGTTAAATTATTATAATAATAATGAAGAATTTGTAGGGTGCAAATTCCATATGGATATGGTCAAATCAGCTTCTCAAATTACCTAAAACTAAAAGTTTAAAGACCTAAAGTTACAACCTGAAAATCTTTGTGCCACAAGGCATAGTAACCTTTTACTCAAACCTGGAAAAAAAGTCAAGATATATCCTGTACTTACATTTTATAGAAGAAAACCTTGGATTCACAAGATGATGAGCTGGGAATAAGGATATTATCCAAGAGATCAATGATTTCCTTGCAGATCTCATTAAGCTCCTTCTCAATTTTTGTCTTGTACTCTTTGTTCAGTGCCTCCTTGTCAGTCTCCCCCTTGCCTTCAGTTTTCCCCTCCAGCGAAGATATTATACGCCATGCTGCTCGACGAGCTCCGATCACATTTTTATAGGCAACTGACAGAAGATTGCGTTCCTCGCTGCTCAGCTCAGTCCCTGCCTTCGCAACCTTCTTCATATAGTCTGCCATTTCTAAAATTAGAAAGTTTAGAGCATGTGATTACTCGCAGCACATCAAGGCTGGACTCAAAAATCCTAGTAAAATATAATCCCATACAGCTTTCATAAACAAATTGCAACCTTTATTCAAGGGCTTCTCAGGGACTAAATCTCTTTTTCAAGAACTGCTGCCAGAAATATAATCATTAATCGTATGCACCTTTCAATCTTTTAAAGGCCTAAAGTTTTTGTTTCATGTCAGTGTATGCAAGGGCATCATAACAAAAAAAAATGCCAAAGAATTTACAAACCAAATTATGTTACATTCGACTTAAGTAGGACACTGTATTAAATGTCAGAGAAAATTCAAGGATGTTTCAAGGACTTTGAATCCATTGACACCTGGAGCTTGTTGGCAAAAACACATTTTTGGACATTTTCAGCTTGGATATGAGCCAAAGTAGTTATGCACAATCTACTCAAAAAGGCATTTGCAACATGATTACATGCTTTTTTTTTTTTCAGTCACATCGCGTTTTATGACATATTTTATTGGGTTTGCACAGAAATCAAAATTTTGAGATGACTTTCAATGGGGTATGATAGGGAAGATGTTTTTATTTGGTAAAACTTGATTATTAGCAATGACTTGTCAACGTTGGACAATGGCGATGTCACCAGAAGTGGAGTAAAGGCTAACATTCACCACAGCCAGTTAACACTGGCATAGGCATCAATGGGTTAAGGGATTTCAATGACTTTTCAAGGACAAATGGAGTTCAGAATCTGCCTAAAATTTACAGACTTTTCAGTTAATAATAGTATTAAATACAAAATAACACAATTATACCAAATACTAAGAAGAAAGTTGAAAAGATTTTTCATTAACTTTGAGGTACAGCCCTGTATATGGAAATGTGGTCAAATGGTCTTAAAATTGTTTGATAACTCTTCTCACAACAAACTACTGGTAACACTGAAAAGAATAAAGGAATATATGAAAGATTGCATATTTGAACTGCAGAGAAAGATATGAATTTATGATTGATCATCGCAGTTACACACACAACTTAAGAAATTGTGAAATTAAAGCCTCCTGAAAAAATTCAGGCCTGAATGGGATTCAATGGGACCTCTGCAATACTGGTAGAGCATTACTCTAACTCTACCAATCTGTAATTGGTAGAGCACTGCACCGGCATTGCAAGAGGCCATGGGTTCAAATCCCATTATTTTACAAGTGTGCATTCTACATGCATGTTACAGCCTGGTTCATATACTTTTTCAGGCCAAAAATTCAAGGACTTTTCAAGGACTTTCCAGGACCCTACTTTGAAATTTCAAGGACTTTTTTTGAGTAAGAATTTACCAAAAACCAAGCAACATACATGTGCGAGAGTAACGAGAGAGCGTTGGGAACAAAAACAAGTGTTTCTACTCATTTTGTGAGCATTTCGAGGATGTTATACTTTGTTTACCTGAACATTTGCTTTCACTGGCTTTCATCTACTTTAAAACCTGAAAGTATTAATATTTCTTGATCTTCTTCAATAAAAAATAAATGACTTTCAAGGACCAAATTCAATTTCAAGTACTTTCAAGGCCTTGAAATCAGACTTCTGAAATTAAAGGGTTTTCAAGACGTGTACGAACCGTGATATGAAAATCTTGACTTTGCAAGATTGCTCTATTGGGTATGTGTGAAGGTGATCCACTGATCAGTAAAGCCCACAATTTTACAAGAATAAAATACGAAGAATACGATAAAAACAGAAATCCATAAATACCCGAAGGTGAGACTGGTCTTTTTTAGATTGATAGCTGGCGCAGTCAATTGCAACATTAACATCACAATTGTCATTTTCGTACTAGCAGAGCAGTTTAGACAAGGTTTTTTCCTTTGAATTGCCTAAATGATGGATGGTTTTGAAGGTCAAAATATGTGATATTGCAAACAGCTCACTAAACTAGGTGCAAATATATAAAGTTTTATGAAGTAAGCCTCAAGTCGCCATGTTTGTTGTGAAGTTTTGCAAACTTTATATCTTCCACGCTATATTGCAATACCTCAGGTGAGAGTGGGATTCCTTGCACTGAAGTGCAGAAATATTACTGTACCTTACAATAACTGTTTGTTGACAAATGAAGTTAAAATTTCATAATCCCTTTAGTCTAGGACCTGAATCTTGTCACTATCTTATCAGTGTTCTTTAATAAAAGATCGTTCTTAGGGGTAAGACTGAGTATCTACCCTGAACTTACACAATTTCGTCATTTTCATACCGTTCCCCTCCTACCCCCGGTGGAGTACAAAATGGCGAACTCAAACCCTCGTACTCTGTATCATGTTACTGAGAGTGCAAACCAAACTTTTATAGGCAGATTCAATGTGGGAGTTCTTTTAAAGTACCAATGACAGTTAAATAACCGTTTTTGTGGATCGTAACTCGTAAAATATTTGTCAAAAGAAGTGTTTGTCTACTATAACAACCAACCAGCCTCGATTACAACCCGTCAACTTGACGATTGCAAATCTAGAAAATGCGCACTGATGGGGTCAAAAACGATCTGTTTACCTTCATACCGCTCAGCTTGTTCCGCTAGCTTGGCCAAAAACACATTTTGTTCTCTCTCTGCCATATTACCGTCGATGAAGCGAAGTTCTTAGCTACAGAAGTGTAAAATGCCGGTAATATTCTTGCTCAAACGAAGGGCGTCAACCATACTAGTGACCAGGCCCTCAACTCGTTTGGAGTCTTTTCCATTCTCCTGGGAGTGTGCCGGAAGTATTAACAAACTTTCCGGGCTCAATTTGCGTAAATTTCTGCATTTTAAATCAACTTAAAATATTTCCTCTTTGAAATTCCTTTTTTTTTTGTTTTTTTCGATTGCTATTAGATTGGATTTTGTAACCCAGAATATTAGCTAGAAATTTATAGTCCGTCTGAAGTTCAGTTTTTGTGATCCAACTGCACTTCGCACAGTATAAATAACGCCCAAAACGACTACAAAATATTTGTATTCCAGCTGAGGACCGGCTAGACAGGTTTTTTTCGCAACGCGAAAACTGGATTGAAGTTACGAAATTGGCGTGTCGAATAATATATCTCTTATAAGACGTTTTGTTGTGTAGTATCGCTGAAAATTTTTACGAGTTGTTTGTATTTTGACTCGCCCGCCATACGAGCTCGTCAAAATACGGCACAACTCGTAAAAATACTCAGCGATACTACATAACATATATTTATTCCACAGTTAAATTCGAACATCTTTTATATATGCCGGGCACATAAAGCGAGATAACAGGCTATGCAAGGATTTCAAATTCTTACAACAGTAGCTTCTTGTCTACGGCAGAAATAACGAGAACTACTCGAGTCATCTCGGTGAGTTACTCAGCTGCCCGGATAGGGTACTCTACTATATAGCTATGTGCGGCGCGCTAAAAGATATAAATAAGGGTTTGGGAAGCGGCAAACCCCTGCCCAGTTTTCTAGGAGTACCACCCCCGGGCCCGGGGGCTCAGCTGCAGGTTTAACGAGGGATATGAGTCGACGAAGTTGTAAAGAAATCGTTTTTGCCTATTGAGGTCCATGGGTTAGATGACCTTAGATCTCTCCAGATCAGTTCGTTCCAACGAATAGATGAGGGAACAATGAATTTTGTTATTACTCTTCATTCAGTACAGTAGTGACTTCCCTCCATGTAAGGAATTAATGAAATATTGGCGTGAGATTTTTGATGATGGACTGATCAGGTGAAGAAGTTAAGCAAAATAATTTTTCATGAGGAGCGAACGAACTTTTGTTTGTTGCGAACTGACTTGGAGGGATCTAACCATGGAGCAAAAGAGGCCCCCGGGAGGAGAAGGGGTCGGGCTACAGAAGTTAAGCAAGACTCGGTATCGCCCGTTTTTCGAAAGCCTAAACTTACGGTTTTCTATTCCGTATTTAAGCGTAGCCCAAGCATCCTGGGCTAATTGGAGAAAAATGGAAGGCCTGATACTTAAATTTAAATTCAATTTGATGACAATTTTAATTTTTTTTTTAACTGCTAATCAACCATCATCAATTTCTCAATGTAAACGGTCACGTGGCTTAATCGCTCATGTTGTTTCTTTTTGATCTATAAGGTGTGTTTCTTAACCCAAATATCTGTAACATATTTCTGCACTCTTCGAGTTAAAATGTTTTGGGAAACCATATGAATGTACCTGAAAAATCAATCAATAAAGAACCCCTCTGTTCCACCCTTAAAATCAAAATTTCATGCAAGTTCCTGATAAAAAAAGTGTCTATGAATTCTCGAGGTACCCCTCAATTAGGGGTGAATTTTTTATGGCAACATAACTGACTTTTGACACAGATTCCAATTTACTTTCTATAATAATTATATAATAATAACTTAGGTTTGTATGGTGTTGTGAAAGTATTGCACAGATGAAACCTTTTGCTTCACAACACTGGTGATCACTTAAAATCAAAATTTCATGCAAGTTCCTGATAAAAAAAGTGTCTATGAATTCTCGAGGTACCCCTCAATTAGGGGTGAATTTTTTATGGCAACATAACTGACTTTTGACACAGATTCCAATTTACTTTCTATAATAATTATATAATAATAACTTAGGTTTGTATGGTGTTGTGAAAGTATTGCACAGATGAAACCTTTTGCTTCACAACACTGGTGATCACTGCACCAATGTAGTGCTTTGGGAATCACAAAGTATGCCAGTGTCTTTGGAGATGGCTGGTGAGATAGCAATGGTGAAAATAGTCAATAATTCAGTATAACTAAACAGTTTTCCGAAATACAGAATTTCTGGTGCCAAGGTTCAATATTTTGCATTAAGACTTGTCATCACTTAAAGGCAAAATTGTATGGGGAAATGGCCTATTACCCAGAGCACGGCTTCTTCAGTGGAACAATAATGCTGTTGGCAAAGAAGTCCTAGCCTCAACCTAACAGAGGGAGACTAAAAAGGGTACTTTAAAACACTGAGAATGCATGAAGTAGGTTTTGCATAAGTTGTTATTGTTTCATAATTGTCCCGGACGGCAGTTATTGTTTTAGGGCTAGTGGCACTGTCAGCAACAGGCTATGAGCACTTTATGAACAAGTCAGTGTTGATTGCTTTATTTGTATTTTTTGTACACTGGTGAGCTCAGAATTTCATCAAATGAGGGTACTGTCCCTTTCTGAGTGAAAACAGGGTCTTCATGTACTTCTTGAGGTGTGGCACCTTGGAGATCTCAGGAAGGATTTGCTCATCAACTGTCTTTTGATCTTCAACACGCTCCTCACTTGGTTTTCTCTCCTTTAATCAGAAAAGAAAGAGTGAATATCAATTGATAGTCATTAATTCACACATGAAAGAATATGTCTTTTGTTTAAATGCTAGGTCAAGCAAAATATGAGCAAAACTCTAGCACAAAATGCACCATCTTCAATTCTTGCACGTCCCAGTTGGGCAACAAGGCATCAGACAAGATTTCTGACATCTAAACCATTAAAAGAGATCAGGGCAAGCAGACTTGGAGAGCTTCTCGTTCGAAGGGAAAAGCTTGTTTTCAAGCCCTACTCTTGAATTGGGAAAAGCTGTTAATTAACCTTGTAAACTGCAAGATTTGCTTAATGAATAATTATTATTCCCTACAGAAATCACTTGCCAGCCTACTGAAGCCACTTAAATATGAACATGAACAATTTTTTCTTGACTAGCATTGTTCACAATTTTTTATTCAACTGGGCGAACAAACAACAACATTTCCCTAAGAAGATTTTTTTTTGTCTGCACACTTTTATTTGGTGACTTTAATTTACAAAGTAACAAGAAGTTACAATACTAAGAACATGTAGCATTTTCAAAATGTTGTTTTGTCATTATTTTTTCCCTGTTGGGCTATACAAAAGACATTCTGCTACCTCTGGTCTCCTCGTTCAAAAAGTAGCATGCCAGTACTAAACACCAAGACTTTCCTGTAGTCCAGGCATACATTATCAGATTATGCTACAAGTACAGTACCGGTCAAAGGGATTGCCGCATCTACACACACATAAAATGCGTGTAGTGTGCGTGTAGTATTCGTGGACAGTGCGTGGAAGGTGCGTGGGCAGTGCATGTGAGCTGTGTGGAAGCTGCGTGTAAAATTGACTAATCTGGTAATTACACGCATTCATGTGTTATTTCACTCATCTGCGTGTATTTGCAACTTGTATTTGAAATACACGTCCCCTCAATGCCTGCCAGCAGCAATCCAGTACATTTAATATTACACGCAAGTTTTTTTCACATTACACGCACTTTTAATTTGTAGTTCTCATTACACGCAATTAATGAGTTCCAGTTGGACGACTGCGTGTAATTTTACACGCAACATCACGTCCACTGGGTGTAACAACATGCGTGTAATTATACGCATCCTCGTGCATTAACGTGTAAGGTGCGTGGACACTGCATGGACACTGCGTGGACGCTGCGTGTAATGTAATGCTACAATCCCTTTGACCGGTACCTGTAATGCTTAATAGATGACTTTCTTATGTTTACTTAACTTTTATTTGAAACTAAATTTTTAAGTACACATAAGAGCTTCAGTACCTCCTGAGAATCTTCAAACATATCCTCTGTACGCTTCTTCTTCTTTGGCTCTCTCTTGAAGAAGTCATCAGTGAGACGTTCTGGAAGCTTAAAGTTGCCCAAGTCCAGCTTTGTGTCAGTAGCGATGACATACGCTTGAGCCACTCTCCTAAGGGGGACACCATTCACCTTGTAAGGTCCTGTGCAGACAAACATGGAAACCACAGTGAGTATGATCATTTAAATACAAAATTTTCTGCATTTGTGATTAAAAAACAATGCTAGAATCATGACAAGGGACTTTTCATACAACAAATGCACCTCAGAAAGGTGAATATATTCTGTGAATAGGAAGAACAAGTTGCATTTAGTTGTCGGCAATTTTTCCACAATCCAACAATACCAGACTTTTTCAATCTGACATAACAGCCTGTTGCATGCATGACCCATTTAAGGCTTTGGTGCACATCTTCATTAATTCTTGATGAGACTAAGTGACTAAAATGGTGCAAATAATCATATCAAGGGAAGGCACAAGAGAATAACGCAGTCGCTGTTTATTAAAATAAAGCAAAGAAAATGCATTGATTGATCATAACTGAACTTGCAAGAAAAAAATGCCTCCTTTTATCAGAATTTTATACATGGACTGTGATATAGTCCACTATTTTGACTTGATTGTGTCATCTGTCCCACCAAGATAAGGTAAAATAATACAACATAGGTTAAGAGAATGCAACCCTACCTGTGACAAGAAGAAGACCAGAGGCCAGCTGTTTGAGGAAGACAACTCTCTGCCAAAAAAAAGTCAGACCATCAACACTTCAATACCACCTGATGGTGCATGAAACACCACAGGTAAGGCTTTTAGTACAATATGGGGCCAAAGCTGGAATATTCTGGAAGTATGCTTCCTGATAGAGTACTGCCTGCATTCTGGCAATAAACTATTTTGTATCAAGTGTTCAAAGAGAGATTTTACCTACCTTGCCTCTGTGACGACCCGCAAGAAGGATGAGAATAGTTCCTGGAGTGATGGAGGATCGCAACTTGGTTGGCTTAGGCTTTCGGTTGTTCCTTAGGGGTTTCCGCACATCTTCAGTTGGGTAATAACGGGACTAATGAAAGAAACAATATTGCAGATTATAACATTGGCCACCCAATCAAGTGTCTCATATGACTACCTCTAATGTGACACCATTACCACTACTTGATGACAGATAACTATGTGTGTTGGCAATCCCTCGTTAACAGGCTAATATTGTATTAATAACAAATTCTCAATTGTGATTGGTTCTACACACACCTATTTGTCAAGGAATGATAATCAATGTGAAGTGTCCAATTAATTATTTTAACTTTAGGATTGGATACCTACACCATTTGCACATCAATTAAGTGAGCTTTAGTAGATTCTTTCCAGTTTTACAAAACAGAATACTCTCCAACTTTTTCACTCAAAAGATGTTCTCAGTGACCTCAAAACTTGTTGTTGCTACAATTAATTATTAGTAACTGGACCTGGCATTGTATGATTCAGAAAATGACTGCTCGTAATTTCAATTCGGCCTTGCACTGCCTGCTCCTCTGATTTTGAAATTACACACCCAATTACTCTTTGAATTGTACTCTACTTGGTCCAATTACTATTACTAACCTGAGCACTAGAGTGATTTTAAGGCTTGCCTAAGTACTATTCAGGTTTAGTCTTTTCCTCTTACACCCTAGCCCAGTTTTAGACTGGCCCATTTCCAATGTCCCACAATGCAACAAAGTACGTGGCTGTGCTTGGCAGATGATAATAATTACTAAATTATAGTGAACTATCAACATCTCCCTGACACTGATCCTAAGCAAGTTCTCAGGGCATCAACAAACTGACCTCTCTTATAACAGGTACAACTCTTGTGCCTCCATTCTTGTCGCCTCCGATTTCCTTCACCTTCGTTTTCTGTACGTCTAACACCAGCTTCTCAACTCCCGTCTTCTTTCTCTTATACAGAGCCCTCTTTTTGTAGATTGCTGATCTGCTGTACCTCCCGATACCGGGGGCCAGATCCCTATTGCGTGGTGTGTGGACTTTTGCCATCTACAAGGATGCACGTGAAATTTTATTACTAAGAGGTCACAAGAGGAATACAAGCCCGGTAAGGGGAAAAAGCTGTTTTTTCATATTTTACAAGCAGCAAAGGAGTCCTTAGCCCCTCCAAAGTTTCAAAGAAAGTAGTTATAGTAAGACTGAACTCACAATCATTATAATATTGTTCCAAGAAGTTTAGCACTTACAGCGAATTCCCACACGTCCAAGAAATTTAAGTCATGTACAAAATAATCAGGGCTAAAAGTATAATTGTCTCTTATTTCAAGGAAATACACCAAAATACAGCAGAACGATTGCTGGCTCAGCTATACACTAAAAATGAGCTGATGATGTCGTACACTAAGCTAGATTGAGACAGATTTCAGTCACTTTATATTCCTCTCCCCTCACCTTTCGAAAAGCCACAGCGAAGAGACCGACAACATACGGGAGATCGCGATTGAACAACTGATCGAGCCTGCAGTTTTACCAAGTTTCAGTCAGTGGTAATTTAAACAAAATAGCACTCAGTCTTCACGCGATCGGATATTGGTTCCTGGTTAAACTCTTTCTTTCCGTAACATTGGCGTGTGAACTATTGCGGAATTTTTCATTTTTAGAATCTATGAAGACTTAATTACACTTTTAAAAATGGTTTTTGCTCGCATTGTCCGTGTCATAAGCACGCGTAAAGCACGAAGTTTTCTAGTCGGATTTGGAGTGTCGGCCGTCGGCTTTGGTACAGCTTTCGCATGTTCATGCGTTACCGCACGTGAAAGAGTAGTCGACTCGTCCCAATTTATGGCGGAACCGTTAACAGATGCAAGCAGTCTGGAGAATAATATGAACGACATGAGAAGCCGAATGGAAGTGATGATTCTTGGCGTGCAGGCCGATATTTGCAGGAGACTTGCGGCAATCGATGGACAAGAATTTCGCGTAGATCGTTGGTTACGCAAGGAAGGAGGTGGTGGTGTAAGCTGTGTGCTACAAGATGGTAAGACTCGGGCTTTGCTCGGAGACTTGTGATTGACTAAACATAAAATGCCACCAGTCGAATATTTACCTTGATACGCTACCTATGTGGTAGCTTCTTCCATAATCTGATCGCTCAAGTGGGAATTCTAGAGGTTCTTAGGGACCAGTCACCATTTATTGGGGGGGGGGGGGCCACTATATGTAGAAAAAGTTCGGCAAAGAAATAGTGGCCCTCCCCCACAAAGGGTTTAAAAAGCTCTGGCCCTCCCTTAAGCTTCACTGAAGTCAAAAAAATTGTGACCCTCCCCAAAGACTAAAATAGTATAAAATTGGTTAACAAAAAAATTCCAAGCAATTCCTTTAGTCAAAGAACAATTTCTAACAAAATCAGTAATTTAGGTATCATCCTCTCCATGTCCTGCATTTTCTACCGGATTTGATAGTAACCAGGATGTCACTTATTTGTACATCATTGCTGTAACTGTAATTGTCATTGCTGTCTCCATTGTCACCATTACCACCACCATCATCATCTTCTTCTTCATTGCCATAATCATTGACAAGTGGTATATTTGTAATGCCAAAAAATCATAGTCCTCCCCTCAATGGCACACTTTTTTTAAATGGCCCTCCCCAAAGCGAAGCTTAAAAAATGGTGACCCTCCCCCCAAATATAGTGGCCCTCCTCCTCCCCAATAAATAATGACTGGTCCCTTTTGGGGAATGGGGTAGGCAGGGGGGATAGATGGGCGAGACCATTGATTTGAAGAAGTAAAGGACAGGATGTTGTTGGGCCTTTTATGGCCACAGTAAGAAAGCAGGGATTTTCCACTTTTGTGGGTGAACATTTTGGCATTTGTATGCATTTTCAACTGAAACCTTTTGTCCTTTTTTACAGGGAAAGTATTTGAGAAAGCTGGTGTGAATGTTTCTGTTGTTTATGGCAATCTGCCTCCAGCAGCTGTGGAACAGATGAGAAGCAGAGGCAATGATCTCAAAGGAAACAATTTTCCTTTCTTTGCAGCGGGAATAAGCTCAGTTATTCATCCTCGTAATCCATTTGTGCCAACACTTCACTTCAACTATCGTTACTTTGAAGTCTGTGAAGAAAGTGGGAAAAAACACAGTTGGTTTGGTGGAGGGACTGATCTTACTCCTTATTATCTCAATGAAGAGGTGACTGGATTAAATTACCTTGAATCATTTTTTGGCCACATCACCAACAACTTGAAGTCATGTCATTCCTAAATTGCTGCCATATCACACTTTTCACTTAGTCATATGACAGCATTCACCCCATCCTGAAGTTATTTTGTTCCGAAACAACATCATTTTATCCCTAAATTAACGTGTCCCATGCTCAATATAAGTCGTGTCACTCCATGTGGAAATCTCGTGTTGCATTTTTCTAGAAAATATCCATTGACCCTCCCATTCCTTTGGTAATTCCAGTTTTCATTCAATACTTTCCATAAAAACTGTTTGGTTTTAGATCTCTTCCCTCCTGGAATTGCCAACAACCTCTCTTCACCCGGGGTGGGTATGGATAATTCCTTGAGCTGCAAATCATTACCAAGTTGGTAACTGAAGTTATCTGTGTGTGTTGGTTGAAGTTTTCTTTTCTAGGAATGGAACTTAGCTTATTCCTCTTCATCCCAAGTGATATATAAGGTGCCAACAATCTGCGTCCATCGCGGCCAGTCTTAAAATTACCACAAGTTGTGCCTCGCCCCATGTCAAGCCCATCAGGTTGTCTTGGGCCGCCCTTGCTTTTAATAAAATGTTCTTTATCAATTTGTTAACCATAATTTTTTTTAACTCAGGATGTAAAGCATTTCCATCGGACTTTAAAGGACTGTTGTGATAAGCATGACCCTTCCTTCTATCCAAAGTTCAAGAAATGGTGTGATGACTATTTTGTTGTGAAACATAGAGGTTAGTTTAAGGGTGCTGCACATAATATAAATGTATGGAAATTTCTCAAATATGTAACTGTGCTCATTGAAATTACAAAGAAAGACACAGTGCACCTTTCATTCACCTGAGTTTTCTACATTTAATGTAGAAAATACATTCAAAATGAATATCAATCTAACTGCAGTAGGTAGTCTAGAAATGAATTTTTATTTGCATTTATTTTGGGCAAAATGTAAACACCTAGAGAATGATACAACTAACAAGGCAATGATGTTCATTATTCAGACAATATGGACAAACAACAATTGAGTAATGGCTACAAAAATTAGTTCGTGTTTCTGTTACTGATGGCTACCAGTAATGCCACACCTTGGGCTAAGAAGATATTCATTGATGAGATCACAATAGGTGCAAATGCCCCATGTCGTCCAGGGGTAGAGGGACACTGCTGGTATAGGCCAATTTCCATATTTATTTAAATTAAATTCCAACTTGCGCTCTGAGGCTTAGACTTATTTTAAGTCATTTAACGTAAACCCTGATGTAGTATTTATTGATTTACTCTCTCAAACCTGTGCTCCGGAAAAAAAAATTATCTAATATTGAATATTTCAAGTAAAGAAGTGTGTTCGTACGAGGATGTTATGAACCAATATTTGTGGAATAATAAAAACATTTTATGTGAA
>OMLO01002930.1_pt1 | contig 13982 bp, 11 predicted proteins | sample 1674811 | NCBI WGS metagenome assembly OMLO01 (sample SAMN06265003, study PRJEB25207) | coral metagenome | isolation source: Coral host | place: Mexico:La Bocana,Puerto Morelos, Mexico | collected 2008-11-13
AACAACAACAACAACAACAACAACAACAACAACAACAACAACAACAACAACAACAACAACAACAACAACAACAACTTCAAAACAACCGGCGGAATCGAGAATCGGCAATCATTCAATCATTCTGAAATTTTGACTCCGATTCTGATTGGGGAATTTGAAATCTTGTAGGAACCCCCACCATTTGCCAAGAAGTTGTCTGCGTGTGTTTTGTTGAGCTCGGAATGAATCTGAGTCAGCAGTCTGCACCTGAGTCATCAAGATTGCAACAGCACATCCACACACAGACACACAGACACACACACTCACACATCACGAAACTATCTGAAGAAAACATTTCAGATTCAAATCAGAATCGGCTTGGCTCTGCTGCTGACTTGACTGATTGACTCAGTCGCACACGTCCACGTCCATGCTTCTGCTTGCTGGATCAGCAGAGTTCTCCGACGTCGATGCATTGGTTGACAATGCCGATAGCAATGGCTTGAGGATACGATGAAACAATGCAAGACCAAGAGCCCACTGGCACACGTGTGCCACCCCCGTCCATCTACTTTGAGATGGCCTCGCAGGTTTGTACCCTAGAAAAACATGACTCACCAGAGCACTCACATGGTCTGCCAATGCCCTGCGAAGTCTCTCAAGTGTCGTGACATCAAGCTGAGCTTTTGCAAATGTCGTTGGGTCCAAATAGATGTGCACATCTTGTCGGTTCCAATCAGAATATCCAACCAACCTAAGACGGAATGCTATGGAATGCCACAGTATGCAAACTGCTGATCCTCCACATAAATTGCGATTGCAATTTAAAATGATGCTGAAATGAACAAAAAACTCCAATGCAGTGTGCCGTGTGCCGTGCCGATAACATCATGAAATATTAAATATACTGTCAGTAAGTACAGCCGCCGTCTGAATCAAGAAACTCAAGAAGCTCTTCTGAGGAACTTTGCAACGAAGCTGGCACACTGCTGGGGGCACCACTGGAATCTTGATTGAGCTTGCCAAGCATTACCAAGATGCTACGATTGATGGCCAAACGTCCATGACAATCCCCTGCTAAGTCATCGGACGAATGCAAAACCAACTGATCAGCCATGATTTTCTTCACCTGTTTCAACACTATTTGCCATGACCCTGAATTTCCCATCTGGTTGCCAGTGCGAACTAAACTTGACAACAAACTCATTGTCGTTTTCTTCTGAGTTTTGGCTTTGGGCACTGGCTGAGTCTCTTCACCCTTTCCCCTTCCCTTAACTGTTCCTCGACCTCTACCTCTTCCACGACCCCTGGCTGGTGCTGGAGGTGTGGCGTCCAAAGATTTGGGATTCACAGTCAATGTTGGCCAGCTCGCTGGCAGATCCTGACGCATGACACATGCCACGTGTAATTCAATGTACTGCAACTGCGGCCCCGTATAAATGTCGAGCAGTTCATTCAAATTTCAAATTCAAATTCAAATGAATGAATTTCAAAATTTCAAATCGTATCAAAGAAATCGATCACTCATAGAAAGCGTCTGAGCTGCCAGCTAATCGGCACACTTGGTCTGAAGAAACAAGATGTAACATATGGCACATGCAGTTGCATTCCAATACCTCATGACTGCAGCTCAGATCTTGTCTTGGAGTCTTGGAGTATGAATCAGAATCAGAACTAACTTCTTCCTATTGACAGGACACGTACGTACTGACTCTGACTGTGACTTATCTACTGAGATTCAAACGAAGTTGTTGCTGCATCTTTCCATCACCTATCCAATGGCAAACGGCAAGCAGCACTGACATGTCCCTGTCCGGGCAATATGGAACTTGTGTGAACTTGTGGATGTTTGTGGGATGTCAATATTATGATCACAGTCAGAGTGAAACAGTGAAAGTAAAGTGACAGTGAAAGTATGCAGTATGCAGTATGCAGCAACAAAAATTCACCATCACTGACGGTAACAGTAATTGAAAGGCCGTGCCTCATACTTCTTGAACAGATTATTTGCAGTTGCCCCATCACCGCTGAATATGATGATGTTGCACCACGCATGATGGCTGAGTTCTGTCCTGCAGTGACAAAACAACCTTTGCCTTTGCCGCCTTTCCCTTTGATGATGCATCGGTCGGTCCTCTTGCTAGCAGGAATGGGCATCCAATGGTCAAGAACAGATTTAATAGTTGAAGCTGTCATTCGAAGCAGTCGTGTGGGAGGTACCAAGACGTCAACCTGCACGTTGGCGCTCCACCATTCCAGTCAGTCAACAAACACAGTCAATGATGGAGGGCCTTCTTCGCTGCGGGCTGCTCCCATGAAACAGGAGTGAGGTCCACAACCTCAGCAATGAGCTTCAGTAAACAGTCCCTCTGTTCCCCTCGTTGCCATCAAAGTTACAATGACAATACTGACAATACTAGACTAGACTAGACTAGGCTCCACACGGCAAGTTCCCCTCGCTGCACTATTGTGGACCTGAGAACTACCAATTGAAAACCACACACAAAAAAGAATCAGTCAGTCAGTCAGTCAGTCGGTGTCAGAGGCAGACTGCTGACAATTCACCCTTTTGAGGCAACGGCATGACAACACCGGACGTTGAAGCTCCCCTGCGTTTCCTTGAGGATTGTCAGTGCAGCGCAGTACAATTCTGGTCAGTTCAGCCACGTTTGTCTGGTTGGTCTGAGAAACATACCATGAAACATCACCATGACTTGACCATGACTGTGACTCTGACTCTGCCAAGAATCGCTTCAAGATATGCCTTGCTGATTGGCAAGTTCATCATTGAAGCCAGCACTGGATCCAAGTGGACTTCAAACTGCGCCAAAATATCTGAAGCTGTTTGCTCCTCCATGTAAAACACTGCTGCCACTGTGTCAAACTGTCAGTTGTTGAGTCCAGTCTAGTCCAGTCTAGTCGCCGAGTCTAGTCCAGTCTACTTTGCATCTAAATATTGAATCGCAATGTTACAATTACAATGTTCAACACACTGCCCAGTCCGTCTCATCCCACTGCCAAGTCATCGTCGTGATGTAGTTCGCGCACGATTTTGGCTGATGACGCTTCCCAACCTGTTGCATCTGCAAATCAACTCATTCTAGATTCCGACTTCTGACTTATGACATGAATGACCGAACCATCAGCATCAACTACAGTGGCTACAGGATTCAGACTACAGATTAGTACTTTTGCAACATTACAATCACTGATCATTGCTGCCAAGAAACGAGACGCTTCAAAAATGATGTCTCCTCATCCAGTATAATCGACGCAACATTCATCTTGGATTTCCGCAGGTACAGTCTGTTGAACGTGTCCTGGTCTGTGGACATTACCGCAGTTGGAGCACTCTGAGACATCACTGACGTGACATGGCGCATATACCGTATACCGCGGTATACCGTATACCGTATACCTAATTTGAAAGTTGAAATTCAAGAATCATAATGTAACAAATCATTGAAGCCAATTTCAAGTTGCGAATAAAACTTCAAAATGAACCAAACATGAAAAAGCATCTCCCATTTTTTGAGTCAGAACTGCCACGGGCTTGGAAACCATTCCAGATGCATATGAAATCTCCCCGATGGCATACAACAGCTTCTCTGCAACTTTGGTAATGCGTGAAGCAGCCACTGTGGAAATCATAAATGCACTGCAAACCTGTAGCCGAGCCTAGGTAAAGCAGAAACGCGTTGGTGGTTTTGCCGTCGTATTGGTATTCATTTCTTTGAAATCTCCATGAGTCTCTCCACGAATCCCTTTTTCAAACATATTCGAAAAAAAAACTCATTCGACAAGAAACGTCCAATGCTGTTGAGGTCTCTGTTTCCCTCATGAAATTATCCTGACTGGCTCTCTCCCTCAATGCTTTGCCAATTGCAGCCTTACACGATCGTGCCACATGTGTGGCCTGGAGTTTGGCCTGAGACAGAACAGGTCTGACACAGTTCAACGGATCATCTTCGCCATCGCCATCGCTGTCCATGGCACTAGGGTCTGGTTTGTGGCCTACAGCCTCAATGACTTTATGAGCGACTGGCTCATCACAGTTGTCACTTGTCCATTTATGGTGACGACCTGCCCCCCCCCAGCTGCAGTGGCAGAACAAAAGAATAATTAGTCTAGTCTAGTGATGTTGGGTTGGTCAATGTTGACTGTTGTTGTTATTGTTGTTGTTGTTCTTCTTCTTGTTCTTGTTTTTGTTGTTGCTGTGAATCCACGACCGTTGTCGTTGCTGTCGTTGTTGGATCGCGCGTCAATGCCCCCTACTGCTACCACCTCCTTGACATCCAGAAGTTCAACTTCAAATGTCTGTTTTTTGGCCTTTTACCAAACCCCAAAAAGTTAAGAAATTATTAACTTTTGCTGTTTTCACAAAAAACAACAAACTAGCAAAAGTTCAGAATTTCTTAACTTTTGGCTGTTTTACCGAAATGCCAAAAGTTAAGAATTTGTTAACTTTCTAGGAATTCATCATTTTCCAACATGATTTCAGAAACCATCCCCACAGGCCCGAACTGAACATCCTAATCTATACTGAATTCACTATTGGACGTTTTTTGTTGACACCTGATTCTGACACTGCCCTGGCTGTTGCAATCATTGCTTGTGTAGGTCAGAAGATTTTGGTCGCTTTTCCAGAGGAGTGCTGGTCCCGCCGGACTGACAAAAGGAAGCTTCCCAGTGGCAGTTTTGAGCGGCCCGTGCTTCTCGGAGTTGCTGGTTGCATTGCTGAGGATCGTGAGACTCCAATTGTGGGGTGTACAATTAACCTCTGGGTTGGTTGGTTGAAAAAGAGCTTTTGGAAGCAGATCAACTTTGACTCTGACATAGGATTTGAAGCCGACTTTGTAGACCGTGAGTCTGCAGATCCATGCTTTCCTTCCGCTGCCGCTCTGGCAGCAGCTGCTCAAGAGAAGTTTCAAGTCAGCCAAGATCCCAATCCTGGAATCGAAGACCGTTTCGCTTTGCTGGAAGCACAGTTTTTGTCTCTTCAAAGTGGCCTCAACGAAGTTTTAGCAGCTCAGAGGGGAGAAAGCTTTATAACACCCGCCGAAGAATCTGGGTCGGCGGCAGGTGGTGGCTTTCTTCAACCCACAGCCAAGCCCAGTGCTGGCAGGAAAAGTGCTCTGAAGAAACCTCCTCGGAAAGAGGCTCCGTCGGTCTCGGCGCCTCTTCGATTGGAAAAGTTGGAAGGCTTCCCTGGCATAGATCCTGGTGCTGCGAGTGCTGCTCTTCAGGCTGGTATCCCCGAAGCTCATCTGAGGATTATGTCTCAGGCTCTGAGCGGGAAACCTCAGAAGTTGGAAGATTATCCCCGAGGAGCCGATGCTGCCGGTCCTGCCAGCTCAGACAGCGACGTGTTGGATGCTGCCGAGGAAACAGGAGATGGCGATGCTACTTCTTCAGATGCTGTTGGTCAAGCCCTTCTGAAGTTGACCCACATAGTTTCCAAGCTGACCAAGAAGAAGGTCGACTCACTGGAAGAGACTTTGGACAATGCAGGCGGGTCTGGATTGGGAGATGTTTCTTCTTCCCTGGGCAAAAAGCACGCTGCAGCTCGGAACGCTCTGAAAAAGACTTTTCAGGACTCGCCAGAAAAGATTTGGCAGTCAGTGGAATCTCGAATGGCAGAGGACTTCGGGATGATGAGTGTTCTCCCGAAGTCAGGAACCCAGGCATTTTCAGCCCGAGCATGGACCGAGCACCGCTCGAAGATCCAAGGCTACCCCCGCACCGTGAGATGGGTGTGGGGGGTGGCGGGGATCTTGGATGCGTTAAGGGAGAACAACGTTCATCAGGCCAGAGCAAGAGCATGTCTCATGCTCGCACAGGCGGAGCAAGAGTCACTGGATCATGGGAGCTTCCTGCTTGCGCAGGAGTTTTCAATGGAAGCTGCACCTCCGATCTCATCCTTCAGCCGACACGTGATTCCGGACCTACGGAGATGGCAACGACGTCCCTGCTGGATCCGCGTTGGGTGGAAGCGTATGCAGACAGACTCAAACAGGTGGACAACTACATGGAAGTTCGGAAGAAGTTGAATGCAAGGTCTACGGCACCAGCCCCCGGGCCCCTGAAAACAAAAGGAAAAAAGGGCGACGGGAAAGGGAAAGGTGCCGATCGGACCGAAGATACTTAGCTGCTTCGGGGTCTGCCATGGTGCATGGTCTTTGCAATTCTAATGTGGGGAATGCTTGCCCTTTGCCGTGTTCTTCCTCTCCAGAGCGGGGGGCTTGTAACCCTACTGCTTATTACGGTCGGGGGCTTAAGGGATCCTCGCATTTGGATTGCTTTGATTCCGTGCATCGTGACAATTCCCACTCTTTGCATGATTCGTCCGATGAGATTTTTTTGCGGTCTGATGCCAAGCACAGCGAAGACTTTGTTTTGGCTGAAAGTTCAATGAAACTGCATGACGAAGACTTTTGCCGTGGAGCTGATGATCTGGAAGTGGGCCGCAATGTGCCTGGTTCTATGGCTTCTAGCTTCAGAATTCAATCAATGTGGAATGGCTTGACACGTATGATTTTGAATCGTGACACTGCCTTCTCGAGTTTTTTCAGATCCATGTTATTTAAGCCGAAGGGGCACAACAATTTGCCTCGTACGGCTTCAGTCTGGCCGATGCCGTTGCCTTATGACTTGAAATGCTACTCGTCTGATATCGATGGTGACACTTTGGCTTTCAGGAAGCTTTTGAACCTGCAGGTTGCTTTCCTGAACCATCTCCACTTGAACTGTGCTCGAAGTGCACCTGATGAAGTTTGTGGACATCACGAGCTTTCTGAAGAACAGTGGAGTGTCGTTAGGCGACTTACTCGGCTGGGTGAAGCTTGGAAATTTCAACCGGTCTTAAAAGCTGAGGACCTAGGAAGAACAGCTGCCAGCTGCCAAACAAGAGCAGCAAGAGGCTGTGATCTCAGAACTGGATCGCTTCGTTCGCCCTCAAGTATCTCAGATGAAAAAGTATGGCCGCAGTGTATCTAGTGTGAGCTTTGGTAGACCTTCTGGCAAATCAGTTAGAGGTCGTGTTGTTGGTAAGCTCGCCAAATCAGATATTTCCGGCGCACATACTATTGTTGCAGATCGAATCAAGATGGAAGGTACTCCCTCGTTTGATCCTTGCCCCTTTTTGGACTCGGACTCCAAGGAGTTATATCAAAACCCCTTTTCTGATAATATTGATTTGGATAACGCTCGTCTTAATGCCCCTAGAGTTCGTGTGCATGCATCCACTTTCGAAAAGCTGCAACTTTTGAAACTCTTGGAAGATACTGGACGTTTGTGTTTTCGTAAGCCTGGTGACGTTCATGAGGGTCTTGGGAACGGTCTCTTTGCCGTGCCAAAAAATACCAAAGTTGATCGTTTGATTCTTGATGGACGCCCTGCCAACCTTTTACAGGTGCCCCCAAACAGATTTATCATGACTATGGCTGGTGCACATAGCCTTCTTGGAATCCACCTACGCTCAGATGAGAAACTTTTGATGTCCGGCGATGATCTCTCAAATTTTTTCTACACTTTCAGAGTCAATGAAAAGAGGATGTCACGAAATTTTCTCGATTGGAAAATCCCAACGGCTAGTTTGGCTAGTCTGGCTATGGGTGATTCTGCAGCTTGTGAATACGCACAGACATCACATATTTCCATGGGTTTACAGTGCGGTGCTTTTCGCAAACATCATCTTCTCACTTTGCACGGTCGTGTACCAAGAAGCAGTTATATGGCTGGCATTATCATTGACGATTTTGTTTTGCTTGAAAAAGTAGCACTGGAAGCAACTACTGGTATGGAGTTATCCTCTCGTAGATCATCTATGCATTCCATGTATTCTTCAGTGGGTCTCGAAGCTCATCCATCAAAGGGATTTGCTGAACAGGAGTCTGCTAGCTTCTGGGGTGCTGATGTGGATGGTTTGGTTGGTTTAGTCAGGGGTCACATACCTCGTGCTGCTTCTCTGTGCTGGGTGACCGCCAAGGTGGCTTCTCTCGGGTATTGCAGTGTATCATTGCTTGAGGTCATTGCTGGAGGGTTTGTGTCGCTTTTCACCTTCCGTCGGAGGATGATGTCGCTCTTGGACCTCGTCTACGTCGTTCAGTGTGGTCGTGAGCGAGCTGAAATCATTACTCTTAGTCAACCTGTCATTGACGAGCTTTGGTCGTTTGTGCTGCTGTGCCCTCTGGCTGTAACAGACTTGCGTGCTGACTTCAGCGATCGGATTTATATGGTTGATGCCTCCAATTGGGGTGATGCTGTCGTGTCTGCTCCTTTAAAAGGGGGTCTTGTTTCAGAAATCCATAGGCATAGCGTCAATAAATCTTGCTGGACTAGACTTCTTTCTCCTTTCAAAGCTCATCTTCGCGGAAAGGGTTGCCTTGATCCTACTGAAGAGTTGCCAGGACACGAATCTTACACTGAACATCCTGTTTGGGAGGTCGCTGCTCGGGGTTTGCGCTGTGTTTTGGAATGGAAGAAGAGAGCCAAAGCTGGGAGACATATTAACCTTGGTGAACTGCATGCATATCTTAAAGCCGAAGTCTTGGGTGCTGCTGACGGTGACAAGCGAGTTGCTATTGGTAGCGATTCACAAGTTTGCTGGGGTTGTGTCTGCAAAGGTCGTAGTGCTTCTCCTTGTTTGAACAATGCTTTGCGCAAATCTCTTGCAGTTGTTTTGGGTAAAGGTATTTATTCGTCCGGGGGTTACGAACTTTCTGCTCACAATCCTGCCGATGACCCAACCAGAGGTGTGCCTTTGCGAGATGCCCATGTTGAGTTGCCCTCTTGGTGGATGAGCCTCGAGAACTATGGATACGATGAGCTAGATTCTTTCCTTAGGAGCTGCAATCTTCACCCAGACCAGATCAGCGGTTATCCCAACCTCAATGAATTACAACTCCAGAGTCCGGAAGTTGTTGGTGATCATTTTTGCAACCGTGGCATTAAAAAGTTTCAAGCAAAGTTGAAATCAAAATTGGTGCTGCGTCATTTGCAAAAGGAAATGAGGAGTCAAAAACAGCCTTCCACTCCTCCGCTCGGAAATTTTTTGTCTGATACAACAACATCTGAATTACAAGAAGCTTTACTTAGTTTTGGGAGAGATCAGTTTCTTTTATCGCTAGGTGAAAACTGGCCACCTACAAGGCCTGGATTCATTGACCTTTATTCTGGGAAGAAGGGTTTTGCCAAAGCGGCAATTCGCTATGGCGCGCCATGGGTGCTCAGTGCGATCTCCTTTGCCCTGCTGTGAGAAGGCGAATACAACTTTTGGTGAAAAGTGGTTTGTGCATACATTTATCCGCTGCACCTATTTGCAGTAGTTTTTCCCGTGCAATAACACCAGCTGTGAGGAGTCGAGAATTCCCAAAAGGATTAGCCGGAGTTAGCAAAGCTATGTTTCTGAAAATACAAGATGGAAACAGCCATTCATCATGGCTTTCAACAATCATACGACTTTGCCTTTCGCTAGGGATTTTGTATTGGGTCGAGAATCCAGACACATCCTTTCTTTGGCTTCAACCGGAGTGGGTCTCACTTCCTTACTCTGCGTCTCAGCAGTTCTTCAAATGTGACTTTTGCACATACGGGACAGCTTGGCGCAAACGCACGAGGTTTGTAACAAATGGTAGCTTGAGTGGAGCTCGCAGATTGTGTCAGGGTGGTCACAAGCACTTAGTCCTGCGCGGTCGCTCCAAAGTGCATAAAGCCCCATGGACCAAGATTGCTGAACCCTATCCAGCTCGCCTGTGTGCTATTCTGGCGCACTCTGCATGTAGCGATTTGGGACTTTTCAAAGGAACTTTTGACTGTTCCGCTTTTGTTGGCCATCGACGGATTGGAGAGGCAAAAAATCCTGGACCACGAAGGGCCCGATTTCAGGGCGCTAAAGATCCTACAGAGTTGGATCGCGTTGAGCTCATCCGACCTGCAACTATTGCTATAGGTGAAAAACATTGGCATATTTTTGTTGTCTGGATGAATAATCTTCTGGGTGACGAGACTTCTACTGCAGTTTGGATGGTGCCTCAACTTTTAGCTACTATGTTGGCAGCTTTTGGGCGTCATTGGTTTAGTATTGGAGGATCTCTTTTCAACTTCAGACACCTTCTGATTTTTTCGCAACGCAAGTACCCCATCTTGCGTGGAAATATGCAATGCGCCTGGAACGTCATCTCAAAATGGGAAGAACTGGAGCCGGTGGAACATAGACGACCGTTGCCTTATCCCATAGTTAAGGCCATGGTTGTTTTGGCATTGCAATGGTCTTGGCGACGTGTTGCAGCAGTTCTTTTACTGAGTTTTCATGCATGTACACGTCCAGGAGAAGTACTGAACGCTTGTAGACGAGATGTAGTGCTACCCTCTGACTTGGGGGCAGAGCCCGGTAGTCCTTGTTATTTGCGTATTCTTAAACCTAAACCTGGCCGCAGAGGTTTGGGGAGAGTTCAACATGCTAAGGTTCGTGACGCTCTTTCTTCTCATATTCTTTGTGATATCCTTGGCCAACTTAAACCTGAAGAACGTGTTTTTCCTGGTTCAGGAGGTTCTTTCCGAACCCGATGGAATTACTTGCTGCTACGACTGAAAATTCCTGTGGATTGCAATTTTTCTCCAGGTTGCTTGAGAGCTGGGGGCACAGTACATTTGTATCAGATGGGAGTCCCCATAATGGACATTCTTTGGGCCCTACGCTTAAAGAACTTGGAAACTCTTCAGCACTATTTACAGGAAATTTCTACTCAAGTTACTATGATTGATCTTCCCAAAGAATGTAAGGATTTGATCCATGGCTTTGTTTTCCTTTTCGACCTCTTGCATCCATGAAGAGCTGTGAGACGGGTGAAGCGCTGCTTGCGCGCAAACGTTAACCGTTGCTGGCCTTTGACTAGAGTTGGATAGGCTTCTTGCCAGCCTTTTTATCGAAATGCTGATGATTTGGTGGTCGCCCCTGCATCTTTTGATTTTCAGTGACGCTACTATCATCTTTTCGAATTTGCTGGCGATCCGAAGCTTTCGTCGACTCATTTCACTCTCAGATTTGTTCGGCTAACATGGTTCTTTGGAAAAAGGATGTGAAGAGCTGCAGTGGAGTCACAGCACATATATATATATATATATAAGATTTCTTGTGTATATTTATAATTTTTATACACCCATCCTTTTCTCACAGAGAAATCAGCCATGTCCTGGAATCGACAGAACAAAAATCACTGTGGTGATAAATTTCGAATGTTCCTGGCAGCACGATATCCCAATTTCTCATGGATAATGTGCTCCTTTGCCTTGTAACACTTTGATTCATGGTTCACACCATCTTTCTTTTCACTGTACTCTACTATCAACCTGGGCTTGTGTGGTCCAGGGCCACCACAGGTACAAGCTGTCAGGTAAGTCCTAGGTGGCTTGGAAGCTTTGGTAAGCCTCGCATTATGCAAAACAAGCTCGGTGCTCTCAGAAGTTGAAGCAGCAGCCTTTGCAGCAGCTTTTGCCACAGGAGCAGCCTTTGCAGCAGCCTTTGCAGCAGCAGCTTTGGCCAATGCCTTGGCCTTGGCTTTTGCTTTACTCTTGGGCTTGCCCTTTGCTTTGGTCTTTGCTTTGGGTGCTTTGGCCTCTGCTGCTTCATGAGCAGGAGCATCCAGGACCAAATTGGGAACTTCAGACAATGCCCAAGTACTGGAATTGGGCCATTGAAATTCCAAAAAACCTTCAGGCCCTTTTCTCATGCTTGCCAACTCCACTGTGCCACCAGGCAAAACGCGTTTCATGCACAAAAGCTGCTGGTCGAAGAAAACCACCTTGGACCTTCCTGATCCTGAGGGATTTGTTTCTGCCTCTTCACTAGAGCTCACAACCAATGCCTCCTTCTCAGGAGACACATCAGCAATGGGTGATTCTTCAAACTTCATTCCATAGCTGGCCAAAATACTATCCCTTGTGGCCATTCTTCCCTTGGAAGAACTGCTTTGGCTCTCTGCAGAAACCTTCCTTTGGACTTTGCTAGGGCTCTGCTTCACCTTCTTTTTCTGTGGGCTCCTTGTGGCACCTTTCCAAATTGGTAAAGGAAAGGAACCAGTCTTGCTCAGCGCCTTCACCACTGCCCCCACTGCTGGGGAAGTCTTTACACCACTGGTCATGGATTTGCTCTTAGACCTGCAGTATTGTACAGCTGCCACAGTCTGATTGGCACAGAAAGCAGCATCAGACTTGGGCACTCTTTCGAAGGCTTTCAACAAAGACTTGCTTAGCAAGGGCTTCAAAGGCCTGGATGTCAATTCCAATAGGTCCAGCAGAAAGTCTTTATACCGAGCAACCACCTTCTCTGGGTCACTTTCCTTCACTAGTCCAAAGGAATCAAAGTTGGCTTTGATACATTTCTGCACTTCAGGTATCGATGCACTATTTGAAGCTCTCGCCATGCCAGCAAACCAACAGGCACAAACATTTGCTTGAGCTCACACAAAGCAAAGGTGATCAACCAATTCCCAAGCCAACAAAATTGGAAGCTTCAATGCAGCATGTAAATCTATATCTCCTGAAGAAACAACAAGGAGATATAGATTCCTTTATACATCTCCTGTTGTAGAGTCATAGAAGGAGATATAAACCTTGAATGTAGATCTTGTTAGTTTTTAACAAAAACAGTAAAAATTTACCTTCCTTAATTAAAGTCTTTTCATGGCCTGAATGAAAACCCCTTAATTAAGGGAAAACACCTTAATTAGAGACACCTTAATTAAGGACTGTCTTAATTAAGGACTTTTGGGCCCTTTGGGAAGAAATTTTAGAACCTCAAGAGTTAGAACGATTTCGGAAAAATCTGTGAATATATCACCAGAGAAAATTTACACAGATAGAAAAAAGTCAAAATGTAAGCTGGTGATGAAAATGGCGTTGAACAATTTCAGATCATATATCGATATTTTTAATGCATAAACATAGGTCAAGAATTGCAAAAAAAAGGAAGGTACAAACAAGTGAAAAAATTGCCCAAAAAATGAAATAAAAATAAATCATTAAAAAATAGAAATATAAACAAATTCTCACCAATTCTCACCAAATTTCGGCCGAAAAGGAAAAACAAAAGAAAAAAATCCCACAAAATCTCAGAATATGACAAAAAGTTTTATCTATATTCAAAGTTATCAATTATCAAAGGAAGTTTAGATGAGAAACTTCCGAGTTACGGAGATTTAAAAATGCAAAGAATCCAGTAAAGTAACAGTTCAGTAAAGTAACAACTCAGTAAAGTAACAGTTCAGTAAAGTAACAGTTCAATAAAGTAACAGTTCAGTAAAGTAACAGCTCAGTAAAGTAACAGTTCAGTAAAGTAACAGCTCAGTAAAGTAACAGCTCAGTAAAGTAACACCTCAGTAAAGTAACAGTTCAGTAAAGTAACAGTTCAGTAAAGTAACAGTTCATTAAGTAACGACTCAGTAAAGTAACAGTTCAGTAAAGTAACAGCTCAGTAAAGTAACACCTCAGTAAAGTAACAGCTCAGTAAAGCAACAGCTCAGTAAAGTGACAGTTCAGTAAAATAACAGCTCAGAGTAACAGCTCAGTAAAGCAACAGGTCAGTAAAGTAACAGCTCAGTAAAGTAACAGCTCGGTAAAGTAACAGTTCAGTAAAGCAACAGCTCAGTAGAGTAACAGCTCAGTAAAGTAACAGGTCGGTAAAGTCACAGCTCAGTAACAGCTCAGTTCAGTAACAGCTCAGTAAAGTAACAGTTCAGTAAAGTAACAGTTCAGTAAAGTCACAGCTCAGTAACAGCTCAGTTCAGTAACGGCTCAGTAAAGTAGCAGTTCAGGAAAGTAACAGCTCAGTAAAGTAACAGCTCAGTAAAGTAACAGTTAATAATTAACAGTTCAGTAAAGTCACAGTTCAATGTCACTTTTCGGGGCAGGCGCAGCACTTCGTGAAATTTTGATAGATAGCCGGAGCGCGAAATGTTGTATTTTTCAATACAAAATGCGTCTCCAAGATGGTACGAGTAAGGTCT
>OMLO01002931.1_pt1 | contig 13981 bp, 10 predicted proteins | sample 1674811 | NCBI WGS metagenome assembly OMLO01 (sample SAMN06265003, study PRJEB25207) | coral metagenome | isolation source: Coral host | place: Mexico:La Bocana,Puerto Morelos, Mexico | collected 2008-11-13
GCTTCTGACGAATCCTGGTGAGCATCACATAGATTCGTCCATCCGCTCCGGGACGCCAGGGCTGTGCATAGCCTCGGTCAAATACGGACAAACTCAGGAAAAACCCGGTCGGAAATGCGGGAGTCATGAATGTTATTGGTGAGATTTGCGATGTGGATTTCTATGATTCTCAAGGAGAAAAAGATGATTGACTTCAAAAAGATCAGGTGTTTGCGGCCACATGAGTGACCATCAACTGGAATTTTTGTGACTCCACATCAACTGGGCGAATGGCCATGGTAGCGATTGTCGCTGAAGCTATGCGTATAATTTCCAGTTTCATCAGCCGCTGGGAATTCCTCAGAATCCAAAAGTGGTGCAAACCGCCAACATTTCACCGAAAACAGTGTGTTCGGTGCATTGCTGTGGATACGTTTTGGTTTGCAGCCGGGTTTCATGTTTGCTACCCACTTTCTTGTTCCAAATACCAGTCAAGGACATCCAATCGCTTTCTTTGCGATACCATGCATACCTTGGTTGAAAGCTTCTCCAATTTTCATCCGTGCCTTGCTTGAATTCTGATTTAAAAAAAATATAGGAAGTATATCACCATCCATCAACACATCCATCAACCTCGGTAATTTTCGCGAACTCAGCCACTTATAGAGTCCAAACTTTGTCACCAGCATCAAGCCAGATTCCGAAATGGAGAGTTCACCACCTCAGGTGGCCGTTGGGATGTTGGGCCGTTGGGATGGTGGGATGGTTACGGTTGCGAAGTTCCCACCGTTGCCGGGTCGGTTGTTTGAGTTGATTGGGATGTCGTGTCCATTTCTTGTTTGGCCCATTTTTTGCATGACAAGGTGCCAGTGCCAAAGTTTGTTGTGTGATTCCAAACCTGGGATGAGGGCTATCCAAGTTCATTGGAGCATCAGAAACACTAAGACATGGAGTGTGATCCAGTTCTCAAGCTTCCCAATTTCATCGTATGCCAATTTGCTCATTGCTGAATCAGTTTCTACTTTGAAACGTTCTGATGTCCATTTGTTGTAACATGCATCTTAGCAACTTTCACCATGTCAAGATCAGAGCCATTCTCTGAAACATTCAAACGGAATAGACCTGCAAGCTGCAAGGCTCCACGGAAAATCGATTCACGCGATTCACGAGGTGCCTCGACTGGTCGCCAAATAGCTTGGACCTGCTGGTGGTTGTGTTGCCATGCCTGGTTCCGAGGTGGGCGAACTGATCTTAGAAAGTCGCCAGATGTTGATGTTCAGCTGAGTTTTATGACATCGACTTCTGTATTCATTTCTGAAGAAAACAAAGAATGAAGTGAATCAACCATGATTCTACTACATTCAGTCACACACCCAGGAGAAAAAAAACTTTTACATTTGGACTGTTTCAAAATGCAATATGGTTTGGAAAGCACACCCTCTTCTTCACTGAGAAAGTGTTGTGAATATTCTGAAAAAGGAAAACTCCCCAAGGCTCTGAGACTGATGTTCCGGTTGGTTTCACATCAACAGCGTGTTTTTTCCAAGGAACCGTAAACATGATACCGGAATCTTGGCAAATTCTTCACTGGCTTCCAATTGCTCGCACTGGTCCTCAGGGATTTGGATGGAAATCCTATGGAAACTTTACCTAAATCCATCCAAAACTCCAAAAATACATCGAAGGAAGGCATGAGGAAATGAAATCCGTGTACATATGTTTTGCAATCTGCAAAAATTGTGTCGTAAGTAATGCAAATAAATTGTCACTTGCAAGTGTTTCAAATAAACTATGTAAAACCCCACATGGAAAATCTGTCACTTTTTCTGCCATGGGGCAGGCATAGCAAAGAAAGTAAACACAGGTGCGGCTTCAGCACCGTCATGGTACGCAAGCACCCGCCAGGCTTTCCGTGTGCGTTGCACTCGTGGCAAAACAGCTTCAGTGAAATGTACGGATGAAAACCAATGTTTTTCGACACAAACTGACAAAAGGCAAGTGACAAACTGTACATCTTAGCCATTGCTTTTCTTGATTCTTTGATCGGCAGCCGTTAGATTTCATGCCAAAATTCGGATTGCCATGGCAGTTCTTCACAACAACATGGCTTTGCATCATATCCTTTACGAACTCAGACCCTAATCCTATACAGGGCATTGTTTCAAGGGCAGTCGCACTTATTTGACCAAGGCAGGATATCGAGTTGCAAATGTGCATCGAAGGACAGGTCAGCAAATCATTCAAATCCATCTTGCAGCCTCAAAAGCTGAAGATGTCAGATGGAATCGCCCCTGAAAAACGCAAGACAACTCCTCTGGGGGGGGAAAAACACAGTAGTTGGCTTGCTTTCGTTCAATAGGTCCCCCTGATGAATGCGGAGGTGTAATCATGAATCACTGTGGGTCACGTGCTATAGAGACATACAGGAATGTCAATTCGGTTGTGCAATTACGAATCAAACAAGCATCCAGCAAACAACATGGATGCAAATCTGCGCAAAGTGCGCTGGGCTGCAGTACTTTTCAAAGACTTCCTGAATTTTCAAAGACGACCCATCTATGTCATGTCACAAATGCTTTGCAGCACTCTGCAGCCCAAGCTTTGCTAAGATGCTAAGTAACATTGCCCAAGCTTTTTGGGACGAAACGCATCGTCGTAGCTAGGGCAAAATCTTAAGCATTCATCCATTTCCAAAGAGTGGTGTGAATACTATTGGCCAAAGAGCTATGTTGCTTGCACTCTCTCACTTTCAGTGAGGGTGCAATGTTCACAAAGATATCATCAGACACAAGCGGAGGGACGTTAGAATGAGGCTGCTTTGTGAAAAAAAAATGTAGTGTCATCCACAGTTTGCCTTTGCTTCTGACTCAATCTCAATCGAATTGGTTTCGGCTCTCATTCCTCTTCCAGCCTCGGCTATGCAGGCTTCCCCTTCCGCAAGACAGCGGCTATGTCGCAGGCAATTTCTTCTATCGATTTGTTTCTGCAGTCAACCCTGACACGGCTGGGTTTGAAAACCATCGAAATATACGCCAGCGCAAGCTTTTCGGTGTCTTGGTGACCTTCCCCGCATGGGGGATTGGGTTTCCATTGCTGCTCTACCTGCAGCGGCAGCACATCTAACTTGTACTCTTGGGCATATTCTAGTTCGGCAAAGGAAGAATAGGGTGAGTCAGTCATCTCACCGTAATCACTTGTGCAAACGGCGAGCATGATGCCCTTCTCACTGTTGAGTCGGTTCAAATATTGAGCCGTCAGTTTGCCAAAACTCTCGCCTGCGCCTGCAAGAAACGGTCGATGTGCGACCATTTTGATCCAGGACCATCTTCATTTACTAACTACCACTCACAATAACGTTTGGCAGTTTCCTAGATCATCTTAAAGTAGGCCACCATTCAGGGAATTGCATCAACATTCCAACATATTGCAACGTGCTAAGCAATACGAGACGTGTGAAGAGAAAGCCGACTGAGGCATGTCGTTCATTCTGGTAGGAAAAACCTCGAGGAATTTCACAGACCTTTCAATTGAAGGCTGGATTTAGAATGGACACCTGGCTTTTGAAGTCCAAGGGACTGGATTCCAGTCTTTTCGTAGATTCAAAGACTCAATATCTGTTTAGCATCTTCTGGTAGGCTTCAAGGGACGCAAGCTGACAAGAGATCAAAAACAGAATCTCAGCAAAACAGGGTGTAAACATGTACAAACACCAAATCACAAATAGGAAAAAAATGCAGAACACAATCAAGAACTGATGATTCAATAGAGTGTCAATATTCAATCCTGAGCATGAGATACAAATTCTTACCAAAGGTTCATTTGTGGCTTCTGTCGGACAACGGGGGCTAGAGGTGTGCAGTACATATCTTTCAGGCACCTGCATCGACCATAAGAACTTGGTAGTGATTCTCCACGAGAAGTTTATGCACAGCTCGAAACTTGTTTTCGGTGTCCTCGGCTACCAACAGCAGATTCTCGTTGAAAAAGCAATTCTAATGAAAGATTCTTGAAGGTTCTTGTTCCACATTGTTTTTGAGTACGAAAGACCTTCGGAGCCTGAATTCGAGCCACTACTGCAGTACAAGCTTCCTTGTTTTTCGCGTTGAAACGCGCGGAGAACATGGCCAACCTGGCACCGTGTCCAGGTTCCAATTCCACCTGGGTGCATCAACTCGATTCATTAAAACCTGCATTCTCTTTCCAGAAATGCCAGTTTTGTAAATATCTTTACAATTTTTTCATGATAGGCAGCCACTGCAGCAGTTGGTAATCATTTAGGGACATAATGTGCTTGATAACTTTACAAAGTGTGTCTTAGGGTTTATGGTTGACTGCTTGATATTCTGAAATTATTCATCTAATGGATTTGTTGGTACGATGCGACATTTGGGGGATTTGTTGAGAGGATAGGCAGTTTGACGTTGTTTGGTGCTTTTTTGTTTGTTGAATTTGTAGGGAGGAGGGAGGTATGGGAAAAATATAAAGGTCAGCTGATGAGTCAAAGTCCTGCAATAGTGGGTTCCTTGTATGAACCACTTTCTCAGAAGGAAGCTGCGTCACTAACCACTCACAAGTTCTGACACTAAGGGCTGCTCCGATTTCTCGGCTTTGGATGCTGCGGCCTGCCAATTCGACCAAGATCTTGGAGAGACCAGGAGAGACCAATGAAACAAAGAAAAATCGGCCATGATTGTATAAAAAGGAACGAACCCAATGCAAAGCCCGCTTTAAGACATTCCTTTTGATGTCTTCAAGCTGTCACTCTAATGCTCAGTTGTTGGCTGATTCTGTTAGGCCCTCAAACATTCAGTCATGAAGCTAGTACCACTACCATGTAAACAAAGACAAAGTTTGGAAGGCGGGATCGACAAGCAGCAGGACATACTTCGAGCAGTGCATTTCGGCATAGTTCCACCAAATCCTACAACAGCTAAACAACCACCAGCCACCAGTTGCTGATTTTTGTACGGCAGCTCGCCTCTTTAGCTGGCCTAAGCTTCGAAGACAACACCACAAATCAACACAAACTGTGTGGTTGGGCATGATGGAAAGTATGTTTATGCACAGTACTTGTATAACTTTGTGTGATTGCCCATGCTGTGTAGTAGCTCTTCCTGCAAAAGTGCTGACGTCATGGACGATGTCACACTGCACAATGTGAAACATCAACTTGCGACAAAAGAAACTGGCATACAAAAAGAATATGTATATATGTATATATATGACAACAATAAGAGTGTGTGAACAAAACAAATGTGAAGAAAAATGGCTGTTTCATAATTGAGATGTGACCTTTTAAAAGAGGACAGCCTTTCGAGTGAAGAAATGAGAAAGTTTCGGTGATGGCACTGGACTTTGGGCTGTCCACCCCTTTCCCATCATTTCCACGGGTTTGCGACTTCTCTCTCCGGCGTTCGGGTCACAACTGAGCTCAGTTCTCCTTTCCAAAAACGTCAAATCACTCTTCACTAGACAAGCATCCTCCAGAATAGCAAACCCTTAAACCACCAAGCATCTTCCAAGACCATAAACCCATCTATACACCATCAAGAACCTACCAGTAACATACAACTAGTAAGCAGTTGAATCCAGGCCAGATACTGTTGAACTGCTGGCGCTGCTGCTGCTAGATGTGGTTCTCCTTGATGTTGCGGCCTAAGGTACTTGGTGGAGTCTACCATGATGTAGCGATACAGCCGACCGATTTGGGAATTACCTCCACAAAAATGAGCCACTGGTTAAGCTTTTGCATACTTGTATTTGTGGCACCTGAACATGTCGGTTGCTTCATGAGGTTTAGGGAATGACTACAACACTTTGTAAAACTTAGATCTTAGGTGCATTTAGTGTGATAGCATCGCATGGCTAGTCATCAACGCTTAATAAAACGTGGAGATGATATCCCGGTCCCACAATACCTGTAAACGAGGGCAGATTCACAAGGCACCCTGAACCATGATTCTTTGATGAGCAGTTCCTCCTCGGATAACTAACACGGCAATAGAAAAATCCTACATATTCGACAAGAACATATAATAACATACAATCAATAATCAATATATATTATATATGTACATCAATTACAGTTGTTTGGCAGCAAAGTGATCTTAGCTGCAACACACGAGCAAGCTCTTTTGTTCCCCTGAGAACGTGGGTGAGCAGGGGGTCAGTTTGATCTTGTTAAATTTGTTTCAAGATCGATCAAAAGATGGACCATACATCCCTGTCACATGTGTTTGATGATCTGTTCATGGAACCAAAACAAAAAGAAGCAACCACAAAAACACCACAAGAACCTTGAACAGTTCACACAAATGATCTACACCCACGCTGTCAAATAGGGAACTTACTCTCAACTGTACGCCAGCCCAGCTTGACCCCCACATCCATCCGATCTCTGGACGGAGGGTCTGCCGGATTGGCATCTGTCGAAATGCGATCAATGTATAGATTGACTTTCACGTCAAGAGCTAATTTCCAAAAAGATCCTACTAATTCACATAAATCTTCACGAGCAGAATAGCCTTTAACTAATGCACCTTGAACTGATTCAGAGTCAACGAACAACAAAGGAGAGCTATCGGAAATTTGTTCACGAAAAGTTTCGAGAGCAACTAGGGTCGCGAACATCTCCACCATTGCGATCTGGGATTTCCTCGGGAGCCAATGATCAATCAGGCTCTGTGGGACTTCGCATCCAAACTGCAAAGGCTGGCAACCAATCTTGAACAAAACACCACCGATCCAAGGTTTCAATGGAGACCCCTCTGAACCATCTGGAAAACTTCCGTCAGTGAAAATGACTGCATCCGCTTTCTGAGCTTGGGCTGACATGATCGGTCGTGGTGGACCATGTTGTATCAACCATTTCCAGTGTTCAAGAGACTTGATCAGAGCTGTATTGAGATCTGACCGAGGGTTCCTGATGTATTGTCTTTCCGACAACGATCTCAGGAATGCACGACCAATCTTGCCCCATAACTGTGAAGCTCCGAACATGAGCTTACCTCTCAACTTCCCAGCCTGACCTGGAGACAGCAAAGATGATCTGATGATCGAGTCGATCTCGTCTTGCAGCTCCTCTTTCCTGGAACTCTTGATCCTCAGGCACATCGCCTTAAGATCGTAGGTCACCCCTAAGATCGTGGGTTCTTCTGACAACTGCAGCTTCTTGGAGTCGAACTGTGCTCCGAGCCACCAATGTACTTTCTGAGCCACTTCATATGCCGAGTGGCAAGTTGTCTCAGGTTCGAACCCATACTTGTCATCATAGAAATTGAAGGCGGCCACACTGAACACCCTCCTCATGATATCTGTGATGGCTGCTGATCTTCTGTTATAGTTGTAGACCGCTGATACCAGCCCAAAAGAGTGACCTATCATAACAAAGAACGCTTGTCTGCCGTCCTTGGGATCGCGCAAAGAAACAACCGACCACTTTCTATGATCAGGTCTCACCGCAATTTGCCGATAGGCTTTCCTTTCGTCCAGCACCCAACCGGTGAGCTTGACCTTGCAATGGGTCCGGAGCCATCTCAGAGCTGCTACGTTGCCATCAGTAGAAGGTAGTTCGAGCTTCTCCGTGATCTTAGTAGCTCTGTTGACCCCGTTCACCGTAGCACTGTCGACTCCTCTGACCTTATTTTTCTGAACCACTTCAAACCGTTGTGTGGGGATCCACCCACTGCACCCGACAAAGTCAGAGACCTCTTGGTGACTGTAAAAGGGCCCGACCGAGACCTTCTCAGCCACATCCTCCATCGTGGCCTCCCAGACCTTCTCTGTGTGCTGTGTGACTTCTGATCTTGCCACATTACGGTTGACCTTGGCTGAAAACTCCCAGGCCCTGGACCTCAAATTTTCCACTGAGAGATCCTCTGTGCCTTGTGTAGTTGGCCATCGCTTGGATCTCGCGATGTCTCCAATGATCGACATGCCATGGAGCATTTGATCAACTAAGTCAGTGTCGATCGAGTTGGCTTTGTCCATGAGCTTCTTCCAAAGTGCAATGTGAAAACAAGAACCTAGCTGGAGTGGGCAATGATCATCTTGTCCACGTAATAGGCGACGTAGATGGCGATCTTCCACTTGGCTCAGGATCTTCTCGGTTTCCGGTAGCAAGTGAATGGCTTGAGCTTCCCAGAAAGCCAGAACATGTTTTCTATAGTTGTTCAGCCACTCCGGAAAACGAACTGCCAACGAAAGACATTCTTGAAGATCAGGATCAATTGGAAGAGTGCCAGTGAACGGGTGTGTCAAACTCAATGCAAAGCGAACCGCTTCGCCTGGCTCCATCTCAAAAGGGATCAGCGGAGGAGTGACCCCCTTTTTCAACTGATAACCTGCGGCTTGAGCTTTTTCACCTGTGCCGAGCTGTCTGTGCACGGACCAGGGCACAGGTTGCCCCAGCGATCTCTTCCTTTCTTTGCTTGGAATTGACATCGTGAACGTGAGAGCCAAAGGATCTGTCTCCGCGTTTTGACTTTGGAGCTGGGAACAGATCTCCACTGCCCATTGTTGACATAGATGAGCTGGGTAGACCTGTGCCAGTCTTGTTTTGAAAACTTTTCTGCCGTTGACCACAACGGTGCCTGACAAGGGATCATGTTGGTGCGGCCGACGATCTCGATCACACCGCAGAGCAAGAGCGACAAGTTTGAACGTGCCAACAATAGCTGTTGGTTTCATGTGTGGTGATCCAAACCTGCACATGTCGAGCTCAATTCTTTTCGCTCTGCACCTCCGAACGAGTTCGATCATAGGAGGCATGAGCCAAAGAAAAGATCCGGCCGGATTCTCAATGGACCATGGAACATTGTGATCAAAACAGAAAAGAGCAAGGTCCACTGTGATGGTCATGAACTTGTTTCCCAACTCGACCTTCTCCTTGTCTTTGCCTCTGAGACCTGTCAATCCCCAGAGCGAGTTAGCTGACCTAAGCGGTGGTGGACCTCCATCATTCTTGCGTGCTCGACTGTAAGAAGAACAAGGCGTTCCGAAATGAATTCCGAGCACCCATCCTTCTTTGATCAAAAACTTAATATGTGACAAAACTGTGGGATCTAGCAAATCGACAGATTGAAAAACGAATTCATTGATCTCAATTTCGATCGGAGGAAAAATCGGAATGGATCTGGCTGATACTGCTTGTGACAGACCTGCCTGACCCGCAAAAATTTCGAGAAAAGACGGTGATAACGGTGTGTCCTTCGATCCCCAAGAAAACTGCTGAGGAACACTCATCGGGTGAGAACCCAATTCACTTGCCTCAGAAGTTGAGCTCGGCGATGATGACATAGAAGACGATCAGTGATTGCCGACCATGGGGTGGCGAGCACCGCACTTCATGCAGGTGTGCTTGAACCTGCACTTATCTCCCATAGAGCATCCCATCGAGCTGTTGTAGAAGTGACATCGCTTCTCCCCAGAAACTGCAGAAGCTGCTTGTGAGATCGACTTCCATTCAGCTTCTGGGATCCTCTTGTCACGCTCGACCTTGGGAGGCTTCTGATCCTTCTCCTGAGACTTCTTGAGCTGCTTGGCTTCCTTCAAGAGCTCCTTGTTTCGAGCTCGCCTCTTCTTGTTTTTGTTGGGAGACTTTGCTGGAGAGTCTGACATTTGAACTTGATCTGGTTCACGAACTGGATCGTGTTCTTTGCGCTCCACCTTAGCCAGAACAGCCTTGGTGCGAGCATCGTTCCACAAGTACTTGTGGTTGTTGATGACCTCCAGCAGCGCTTCTTGGAAAGAGCCATATGTCTCCCTTTGTTCAGATTGAAGTCGATAGATCTTCTTCCTGATGAGAGAATCCGCGGCCATGACATAAGGGAGACCGGGGCAATCGATCCTGAACTGCTCCAACTCCTGCATGTACCGAAGTGGACCTGCAGCTCTTGAATACCCACAGATATTCAGGTACTCAAGTGCCATGAAGAAAGCATGGATCCGATTCAGAAGAGTGTGAACATCAGTGACCTGATCTGGTTCGTCTGCCTTAGAAACAGTAAGGAGATCTTCTGCAGTTCGGGTGAGCCCCGTCTTCTGAGAGATAGTGTCTGACCTGGTTCGGATCTCCGATGCTGAGTAGTAAGGGACCATTCCATGCACCAAGAAATCCCTGCTGAGCTTCTCGACGAACTTCTTGTGCGGCTCCCTCGCATCCAGAAGAACTACATCAGGGTGATTGCGAACGAATCTGCCTCTGAACTCAGCGTGATCTTCTTGTGCCATCTCTGGGACCTTGGATGGATCTTCTTCCATCTTGGCCCTTCTGGTCGCGAACTGCGTCTGCAATGCATGGCAGGCATGCCACACTGCTGCGATCTGCATCAGCGATAGTTCCCGAGCTGCCTCATCAACTCCAAGAGCTGCTGGATCCACCAACGTCTTGAGCGTTGCTTTGACCGCAGCCGCTGTGTCTCCGAGCATAGCGACTACTTCGATAGACAAGAGACCCGAGTCTGCTGCGAGCTTGCATAGTTCTTGTCTCAGCCCGAGCCTGCCAAAGATCTGACGTAGAGCGATCTTCGGTGTGCGAGCCTCATCGGAGTAAGTGGTTCGATCGACCATTGTCACTAGTTGAGCCAAGACTTCAGGATCCAAGTCTCTGCCCAACTGTGATATGGCTGTCTTTCAAAAGAAAAATGCGCACGATCGCTGCAAACTGAAAAGATATGAAATGAAAGACTTGAGGGAAGATTCGAGAGAAACAAACTAGCAAACATGGGTGGAGCCGAGAACGAATTGCCGCACTGACCTGTTTTTCATACTCCTTCGGATGATCATCCTTCGAGTGCGACAGTGCGACCACCTGAGTTCTTAGCCAGGCAGATCTTGCACACATCTCCTGGAGGCTCCGCTCCAAAAGACAGGCAATCTGCGATCTCCAGCCTCCCACACAAAGTCTGTGTAGGATTGTGAGCCGGATGGAAAATGTGGAACTTCACATCAGCGGCCGTGATCTTGGCTGCCGACGCGTTATTCTTAAGAACGTACTCGATCACTACCGGTTCCACGATGTCCTCACGATCTTCCACTGTGAACTCTTCAGGATCCGGCTTCCACTGTTCTCTGAGCTGGGCTGCCAAGTTCCTGACCATCCCCACCGAGATATCCTTCCTCTTCCTGGCATACTTCAGAACCAGCGGACCAGGATCCTTCCAGTTAGCCTGAAGACCGATGGCCTTGTCGTCCACGCCAGCTTCGACCGCTGCTGACAACATAGTGACCCTCATCGAATGCCAAGTGATGGTCTGGATCTCCTTCTCGAACTTCTCCCTCTGACCATCGTGGATACACTTGGTCTTGATGGCAAGATTCAGAGCTCTCGTGAACAGGAACTTCATCCAAGCCATGGATCTAGTGTAGGTGATAGGGACCCGATCGAACTCCTTCTCCGTCTTCAAATCCCAGATGAAAAAGTCCCGATCATCTCGAAAAGGCTGGAAAGCCGTCCATCCGATCGAGAACCAATCTGCTCCTGATACTGAACACTTCGGAACAGCAAAGCGTGTTCCCTTCCTTTTTCTCTCGACCTTTGTCTGCCAGATCAAGCCATAGAGAGCGTCCCTTTCCAGAGCCAGCGAGCTGGGAGAAACATGTTTCCCGTCATCGAACCTAAGAGATCCATAGATCAGGATCAGGATCCAAAAGAGGAAGATCGTAGAGGCTTCTTTGTCTGGATCTGGTGATTGATAGACCAGAAGGTGCTCCAGAGCTCCCACCAAGTGCAAAGAGATCGGGATCGCCTCCTTCAATTCTTTTCCCCGATCTGTGTGGACCTTCTCCTCGATCGCCACTATCCCTCCACTCTTCAAGTCTGGCGGAGTCATGACCAGCCTCCTGCAGATCCAGCCCACCGCGTACTTGAAGCTAGGGATCACTGCTGGACCACAGCCTTCCTGACTGAGATATAGGCAGTACTTTGTGACCGTACTGGTGTCAGGGGGATACACGCTCAAGAACCAATGAGCCGCCCACTCCTCGAACTTCTCCCAGGCGCGAACATTCTGACGAATGGTTCTGTGACCTCCTGCTTCGAAGACGATCGCCTTCAACTTCTCTTGTTCTGCCCTGGAGACCCCCGGCATACAAGAAGTGTCGTTGATCTTGGCTGCATCCCCAGCCTTCTGAGCGATCTGCCTCAAGCGGGCTGCCCACTTGGTCTTCTCGATCTGTTCTTCGTTCTGCAGAGAAGTCACTTCCACTCTAGATCCAGTGGGAGCTGGCCTCTTTGCAGGAAGCACAGGAACTTCGCCACCCATGGTGATAGCAAGTCTTCCCCCCTGATCCGGAGGTCCCGACTTCGCACTCCCGAACGACATCCCGAACCCCAGATCAGTGGCAATCTCGCCTTCGATCCGGGGCCTAGATTTCTCGATCAGGTGAGCCAGCATGGTTAACAGGTCCAGTCGATTCAGCAGAAGATCTTTTGCTTTCTGATCCTCTTGAGAAGCGCTGACTAGACCCGCTAACTTTGAGTCGACTGCGACTGATCTATCATCAACCACTGCCAACCAGAACTCGACATGATCTAGACGAACTAGTTTCAGAGCTCTGACAAACTCGTCATCGAACAATGGAAGGGAAAGGATCCTATTGAGTGACCTATCCATCTTGAAGATCTTGAGGCAAAAGGGACTCGACCGATCACTGAGATTCCGAAGCTGATCATTTCCGTCAGTAAGTCACGTTCCCGGGATCTGGGATCATGACCTGACCGCCGGCTTGATCGACAACATGATAAATCTCAAACGATCGCAAGTTCAATGCTCAAGTCGAACCGTGTAAGATCTAAAAGTAAAAGAAAGAGAAACGTCAATCTTCGCAACAACGATCATGCGAGTGAAAAAGATGATCACCTAAAGACAGAACTCAAGAAGTCTCAAGCCTATCTCGAACTCGAACGACCGATCGATTCGGAGCAGCAAACCCTGGCATGAACCCTCATGAACCAGTCCCAAAAACGGGGAACCCCAAAAGAGCGAAAAACCAACCGACCCCGGGGCCCCCCTTAGGATGGGTAAAGAGGGGAAGTGCATTAGGGCAGAGCTGCGCATCTCGACCTTTTTCACTGTCGATCGACGATCCACTCGATCTGGGAAGATGGTCCGACCCGATCTCAGGTCAGACCAAAAGTTGCCGTCCATCTGACAACGATCCACCTCATGCTGGATCATCAGCACTGGGCCTCCTTAGAGCCTCCCGCCGGTCCGAACGACTGTGGTGGACCAGCAGATGCTGGAGTACCCTGAGCTGCATCCGCTGGAGCCTGAACCGTGACATTGATGGGAGCACTTGTTGCAGGAGGAAAGTTTGACTTCGGCTTCGGCTGAGCTTCTTCCTCCGGGATCTCTTCAACGCGAGCCGTCGTCTCATTGAACCTCCTCCTGCCGAGCTGGTCTGCGAACACTGCCGGCGTGATGTTGGCCGAAGATCTCGTGTAGCTGCGATCTTGCCTCGCTTCATCTCGACCTTGATCCACAACATGTCCACGAACTCCTTCATGAACATTTGCCACATTGACTCTGTTCAGAGCCCTGGTGTCGAGCTCACGACCTGCTCTGTTTTGGATCCTCGTCTCATCTTCTCCAGCTTGATCACGATCTTCTCGGCGATCTTGGGAAGCCTGGAGCCAGGCTTGCGAAGTAAGAGCTGGAGGTCCTTGAGGAGCCGCAATCGCCACCGATCGATCATGGTGCATAGTAGCCAAGGACTCCGTAGGCACGATCTCTGCGATCTGAGGGTAAAACCTTGAAGAGCTCTGGATGTGGAAGTTGCCGGCATCAAGAGCTCCGATGAAGACGACCTTTGCCCCCACCTCGGTTGGCAGACCTGCCACTGAGTTGGCCCACCAGTTCTGGTGGATAGCAGCCAGCTGACCGAACTGTTCAGTCTGTTCTGGCCCCTCCACTCGAGCTCCTCCACGGCGAACTGCCTGTATAGTAGTGACCAAGTTGGGTCCAGAGATATGGCTCACTGTGAGCCATGTTGCTGGAACCGA
>OMLO01002932.1_pt1 | contig 13980 bp, 8 predicted proteins | sample 1674811 | NCBI WGS metagenome assembly OMLO01 (sample SAMN06265003, study PRJEB25207) | coral metagenome | isolation source: Coral host | place: Mexico:La Bocana,Puerto Morelos, Mexico | collected 2008-11-13
GGATCCGTGTATGGTATATTTACCTACATTTCCCATAAAAATCAACCATTCATGTAGGTAAATATACCATACATGGATCCATATATATATATATATATACACATATAATTATATATATATACCAAACAAAAAAAACGAAAAAGACTTTGCCTCTACAAAGATGTTGTGACAAAAAGGTCTTCAAGCAGTTTTTATGGCTCATTTTTTATCTGCTTTTTGTGTGCAGCAACTGCCTTTCTCAAATGTTTATTCGAAACAGCACCCCAAGCCAGCCCCAAATAGGGCCATTTATGACATGTCCAAAGTTTAAACTCAGGGATCAGAGTCTCCACCCAAAAAAGATCATGACTCAATGCTTCTATATTGCTCAAAGTCTGGGGTTGTTTTTCGGTGTAGTTTATGGTCGCTATGGTATTGCAGGGCAGAACTAATTCATCACTCTTGGCGCTGTTTCGTATAGGGCCTCATCACTGGAGATTATTGTTCTCACCTTTCCAACCTGAAGGTACGTGACGTGGAAAAAAAACCAAACTATCCAATGATATGGATCAGACTATGAAGGACCGATGTTTGAATGGTTTGGAAAGTATGTTTTAATGAACAAAAATGGTGCTGTTGGTTGGTGATGAAGCCTAGTGCTATGGGTTTTTCTTTGTATGGACTGGATGAAATCATATTATGGGATCTGCCTACAATGTATGTTGGATTTACACGGATGCTGATTTATACTGTACGTTGTACTTATAAATAATATCTTGTATTACCTTCTAAACCTAATCATGCAATACGCTCCCCAAAACTAATGGCTGGATCCTCAAAATGGAACCCTTGGAAGAGGAGATTCCGGCTTTGGAAACCATCATTTTCAGGTTCTCAAATTTTGGGGCAGTCACTTCCAGGTAAATCTCAGTGGGATAATTACAGTTCACTACATCCGTCAGCACCAACTGACTGACTAGTTGCAGATAGTGCAAAGGCCTTCATTTGAACTTCTGCGGACACATTCCATTTGACTAGTTGGGTCATAACAAAGTTCTTAGAATAGGCACAGTCAGAACCCCTAATAGAGAAGAGGATAATCCCTTTGCAAAACCCAAAGAATCAAGGAACCATTGTATTCACTCTTCATGTATTGCTTAAAATCAGGACCCATCTGCTCCAAAAGTACCGAAAAGCCATGTATTTGTTAGATGATTCCATCCACCTTTTGAACTTCAATTGTTTTGGATAAGAAACAAGCATTTAAAATCATTGGGCACGTTTCAATTAAAAATCAACAGATATGCAAGTTATATAGCAAGGGGTGGGTTTGTGCATAGTTGGTTGCTCCGATTTACCGCCACGCCCCCTCACACATTATTTATCATCATATTTCATCATCATTCATCACATCAGTGTTTTCCATCATTGTATCATCATTATTCACCATCATATGCACCATCGTATGCACTATCATTTTTTCCATCAAAAAAATCCATCAAAGGAAATCCATTTTTGCACTATCAAGTTTTCCATCAAAAAAATCCATCAAAGGAAATCCATCATTTGCACTATCAAAAAATTCCATCAAAAAAATCCATCAAAGGAAATCCATCCATCAATCCATCATATGCACTATCAAACTTTCCATCACAACATCATCATTTTTTTCCATCATTTTTTTTCATCACTACTAAGGGGCATAATATGTGGCGGTAAATCGGAGCAACCAACTATGCACAAACCCACCCCATAGAATTTTTATTCATAATTTTTGTCCATCCTCCACGCGGAGGTCTCTTGTCTCAATTATGGTCATCAACCTCGTCAATAGACGAGGCACGCTCAATGGGTGGATGCTGGACGAGTGATGTGGTCAAGTGATGATTTGGAGCATGTGCATTTGAAAGAGCATTCGTCGATGTAGTTGCTTCACTGAAGCATTTTGACAATCTCAAAGCCCCAATTCGTTTTGGTGTCTGTGGTCATGTCGTTGTCAGTTTCTTTCTTCATTCAGTCAGAGAAGCGTGAGAAGTTCATCCGGCGTTTTGATGTCTCTTCTGGCAATAGGACAGTTTTTGAACTGAAGTGTCTGATGCGTGAGTGGATACCGGAGAACACCCTCATTGGCATAGTTGCCGCCAATGAGGTGTTTGTCTATCATGATGATGCTTTGTTAGATGACAGCACTGCCCTTGACAAAGATGGACACTACAAAGTAGTTCACTCGTCTCTCATGGTTCAACTTGGTCGTGTTTTGCAGAGGAAACCAATGATTGCTGGCAATGAGCCTGCGTCTTCGTCTGGTGGTCATGTTGAAGTGGATGCTTCAACACAACCGCCTGCTGATGCTTCAACACAACCGCCTGTTGAAAATGATGAAGTGGATGCTTCAACGCAACTGCCTGCTGAAAATGATGAAGGCAGTGAGAGTGAAAGTTCCGAAGAGCATGACAATGAGGTTTCCACTGAATACATTGAAGCCTTGGAGACAGAGAACCAAGCCCTCCGTCTGGTGGTGATGTCCGGTTTGGGGTTTGCCATTCCTGAAACCATTGAAGGCGTGGAAGCCAACATCTCCGCAATCCAGCAAGTATTGAATGCTCACACTGAAAAACTCCTGACTTTGAAGAGCCGTGCTGTTGAACAGCAGACTGCCACAGCACCATGGCACAACCAAGGTGTCTTAATCAGATTTGTGGGTGAAATCACACGCGAAATGGATTTGGCTGGAACACATGATGCGACCGTCAAACGGTTCAAAGAGATGGTGTTGGAGTATATTGGTAAGAACAAAACCAAATTGTGCTACAAAAAGTATGTCTTCACTCTTGGCGATGTTGTTATGCGCAACAATCGTGAGAAAGTATGGCACAACTACAATCTCCATGGGGGCATCCTGACTGTTCGTCCTTCTGGGACTGGTGGGGCAAAGAAGGGCACGAAGCAACCATCCAAGACGAGCAACATGACCAAGAAGACTATGATGGTGTCATCTCACAAGGACGAGTTGGCGACACTTCATGCCAAGAACTTGCAAGCCGATGTTGGAGCACTTTTGCAAGCGGAAAGCATGAAGATGCAAACGCTTCATGCTGTCATGTCAGATGCTGGCAAGGGTGCTAAGGTTGCTTTGAAGCAGATGATTGAAAGTGTCCCCAGCGACGCCCTGACTGATTTGGTCAAGTTGGATTCTTCTCGTCCTGTTGACAAGTTAGACGAGTTGAATGCCAAACTCTTGCAACATTTCATCCCCAAACTCTTCACACTGGAGGAAGATGTGAAAACTGCCAAATCCACTGCTATGGCAATTGTGCGTGTCATTCTTACTGACACATTGATGAATGCAAATGGCTCAATCTCTTGGAAAGACATGGAGCGTGTGATTGACACCATCAAGGAAGTGAGAGCAAGTGGCAGTTCTTCATCCACATCTCCTGCAGTTGTGCCTGTGCCTTCCCTTTTTGGTGGTGGGGCTGTTGCCAAAAGCCCTGCGGTGCCTGTTTCCAATGCCCTGTTTGGGGGCACAGGATACACATCCAATGAGAGCACGCCAGTGCCACCCCTGCCAGATGCAGATGGCGATGCTCGTATGGGCTGACCGGTTTTTTGCAAAATCTTCATTTTTAAGGCTTTGTAGTCATGAAGACAACTGGAATAGTCATCAAGACAACTCCATATAGCCATTAAGACAACTCTGGATAGCCATCAAGACAACTGGAATAGTCATCAAGACAACTGGAATAGTCATCAAGACAACTGAAATTGTCATTACCATAAGCCTTAAAAAATGCATGCCAGTGCCTCCGTAAATGCACAGACGGAGTGAGCAACATACCAAGACATCGGAGCAGTGAAAACATTTGAAGTGTTGAGTTTGCAGTTTGCTGCAATGAATGAAATTGGCATTTCTTTGCATATGTGTGTGCGTCAAGATTTGGCATTAAAGATTCCTCATTTCAACGAATAGATGTTTGCACTCATTTGGATTGGCTATCTCAAAAAAGTTTTTTGGCACAAGTCCCATCGTTCCATTTTGGTCTCTCTCATTTCCTGCAATGCCATACATTTCAGACGAGTTCATTCGTTCTGCTTATGAGAAGATGACAAAAGCCAGCATCAAGATGTGGAGAAGACAGCAGAGAAAGAACCGGTCGTTTCGTAGCATCGCCAGTATCAACCCTGTCAATCCACGAAGCCACCAAGGATTTTGGAATGACAGTTCGTCTCTTGAGCATCACATGTATTTGGAGCATGGAGCAGTGCATTGGCACACTGAAGATGCTGTGGCATGGTGCCCTCGTGGTTCTTCGTTCAGTGAGCCTGTGATTTACATCAAAACCTACAAGAGACGTCTAGCATTCTGATTAGTTGAGAGTTTGCAATTCAGAAATGAACCACGACAGCACAGGTGGTCATTTTCAAAAACCTGAACCGATGAGATGGGGCAAAAAAGTTAGTTTTTCTGTGCGTCCATTGTAATAGCACCAATGATAAAACAGACAGAGTAAGCAACATACCAAGACATCGGAGCAGTGAAAACATTTGAAGTGTTGAGTTTGCAGTTTGTTGCAATGCCTGTTCTGTTCGTGTTTTTCTTTTTGAATTGTTTGCCACTCTCATCCACGGCAGGTTGATGACGACAAGTTCGTAGCAGTGGGAACTCAGATTAACCAGAGCCTGAAGAACGTCAAATTACCAAGTAGTTTGCAAAGAATGACTTTTAGACTATCATCCATTTTTTGGTAGATTTTGGATTTTAGATTTGTGATTTGGATTTTGGATTTTGGATTTGTTTGGTGATATATATGCATACATATGTGCATACTTACGCACCCACATATGATATTATATATGTTCCTTCCTTCATTCACCCCCCTGCTTTTCAGAAGGTTCAGTCAGGAAACACCGCAGTCTGGCACTCCACTGGGGTTGGGGTGGATGTTTTTTTTTTTTTTAATAGATAGATAGATAAATAGATATATAAAAAAACTTATGCCAGAGTTGCACGAACTTTGGCATAAATTTTCATGATTTAAACGATGAGTTTCAAACACTTACCACTAATATCTTTGGTGTATTTCCGCATTGGATGTTCCTTTTTAGGAGGTGGTGGAATTCCATTTTCCTCGTCAAGTTTTTTTTGCTGTTCGCGTTGCTCCTTTTTTCTGTAGTAGTATTTCTTTTTGTATTCACGGCGTTTTTGTATCTCATTAGGGTCTTCGCGTGTCTTATGATAGTATAGCCTCTGAAACAAAGCCATTTGTTCCTTAATCTCTTCAAGCGTGAAGTTTTGTATGAGTTCATTCTCACTTATCACTTCCTGAGTTTTTTCATTGTCATTTGATGTCATAATATTATTATACTATACTATAGGTTTTTTTCTTTATATACTTTATACCTAAAGTTTATTTTTATACTATATTCATAAATCGTCATCCCATTTATTTTTAGAAATTAACCCTAAATCATCTAAAGAAATAAGACATTATTATCTATATAAATGTATCATGACAAAAAAACATATAAGAAATAATATCAGTATCTTAAGAAGCATTAGAGATAGACATGTTGGAAAGGTGTCCGCACCAATCCAAACAAAGATAAACACCATAGTGGATTTGTATGAGGATAGGAAAATCTCACAGTTTGGAACTGCCGAGCGTCTCATCAAAAACATCACCACTAAAAACGACAAACAAAAAGCAAAAGGCATCAAAGAAGCAGACAAATCCATTCAAAAATATGAAAGTGCTAAACCAATCACTGAAAAACTGGCAAAGAATGCAGAAAAAGCACGAGAAACTAAAAAAGTAAGTAATGTAAAAATCAGATTAAGAGAAAAAACTAAAGCATCTGCAGTATCTAGACTAGTCAGGAAGGCAAAGGAGCGAGGATTTGGTAAAACAGACACCTATTCAGTGAGTTATATGCTTTTCACATCATTTGACGATGACAGTAATTATAATAAGAACAATGAAATGGGAAGAAGGGCTTTACGACAGGCATTCACCGTCAATGGTTTAAAGTATTTTCCTATCAATCCAAAAGAAGGACACAGGACAGCAAACATCAAAACGACACCATTTATAGAAACAGTAGTCAGAAAAAAAATCACCACACAAAAAGAAACTAGAGCACTCTTCAAAAAACTGATGTCATTACTAAGTAGGGACACCAATTCTAATTTATATGGTTATATCCATGCCATTGTAGTATATAGCGTCAGTAAGATTGATAATGCAGATGATGAAGCCATTGATGTAGAAGAAGAAGGCTTAAGAGAAACAAAGAATGTATCAATCTACAATTACTACCACGAAACCCTGATTGACCCAACAAGGGAGACAGTAGAAGAAGCAATCAAAAACAAAGACTACAGAGAAAACGAATGCTGGATAAATGCACTACTAGAAAAGTATGAAGGCACAAAACTCACAAAGGAGAAGCGAGGCAGTCTAGCAAAGCCAGCACTAACAAGGAGCAAAATACTAGAGATGCTAAATAGGACAGAAGATGACATACACAAATACGGCATATCCATCAATCAGATGAAACCCATCTTCAAATTTTTCAGCATACCTGTTAAACTTTACAACTGTGAATGCCAACTCCTGTTTCAATACATACCTGACAATTACAAGAACAATAGACACACTCAGATTTTCACAGGGATGATTAAGAACAATCACATCTACCCCATTAATGCTAACTGGGACAGATTAAATCAATTAGATGTTTCAGACCCAAAGGAACTAAAGGTATCAAGTAATTTTTACATCAATGACATGGATGAACCACCTACATATAAAATCTTTTCACATATAGATGAGTTGCTAAAATTAACCGAGGATGATAGATACAATCTAATCCATGTGGATAATAACCTGAACGAAGTCCTGTTTCAACTCAAGGGTGCTGGGTATGAACCATTCGTAAAATACCAAGGCAACAAAATTTCACAGTTAAGGGTGCGGTTCAAATACAGAGACCTCGGTAAATCTGTAGATTACATCATATCGTCTCAAGACTTATCAAAAGAATATATTGAACGAGATGTGCTAGTTAATACCGAGGATAAGTATAATAGACTTATCAATGCCATGTTTCAATTTAACAAGTCTATTTTTTCTGAAAGTCATAAGTCAAAGTATGATGACATAGACATGTCTATCTTAAACGAATGTAAGACTGTAGTTCCACAGGGTTGGTTTCATAAGATGGACAAAGTAAAAAATCATGCCGAGATTGATAGGACTAAAGCCTTTACATGGGCATTTAGACAAATCAAGAGAATACCGAAATTTAATGAGTTTGATGCATGGATGCCTATGACTGACAAGATTGATATATACAAATTGAGTAGTTTGACCTTATACATGGTTGAAGTGTATGAGGGCAACATCTTTTTCAATAAAAAAATTAACATCATCTATGGCAAATTTTTGAGAAAGATGCTAGAGAATGACGTGAAACTAAAAATCATCTATTATAAACAGCCTTCTCATATTCATAAGGTTGATTATGACAAGGTCGTGGGGGAACTCTGGGACACATACATCAGTGATGACAAGGACGAGGACAAACAGATAAAAAAGAAGATTGCTAATATTAACTTCGGTATGTTAGAGAAATCAGTTAATACAGGACAAAGGAGTAAAATTTTCAATTCAATAAAGGAAGCATGTTATCATCAAAGAATTCATGGCGGTAAAATCTACGCCATCCAAAAAGAAACATATGAGGTAGAGTATCTAGGTGATAGCGGTGATGACGCCGAAGGCTCATCAGGGCAAAGCCGTGATGACGAGTTTAATGAAAGGACTACTATGGGAGACACATACTACATACTGAACACCACATGCAAAAGGCATTTAGTAAATGGTTTTCTTTATATCAAAGAATTGCTATTACAATATCATAACTTTGCTATGTATGATGCCTACACCAAGTTGGTTTCCAATGGCATTAAGGTATATAGTGTTAAAAGCGACGCGTTCACAATACACAAAGATAACTTAAATAAAGTAATGGGTATGCCTAACTGTCCGGTGAGAGCATTGAGGCAGGGTATCTTAACATTTGGTGATGAGATAGGGGACTGGAGACTATCACAATCACAGATTACATGCCCTACTGAAAAATATAGATACAAGTTTAATGAGATAATAGAAATACCCATTCATGAAAATAATCAAGTTGAAGTAGTGGATGAATGGGATACTAAAGCCATATGCCACCAAATAATAGAAAACAATCCATGCATGATAAGAGCCAAATATGCAGGTTCAGGTAAGTCATACATAGCACAGTATTTTTACAAGTTAGGTTATAATGTTCTCTCCGTTGTTCCTCATAACAGGTTGTCTCAGGAAGTCATAGGCGAAGCCACCACATTAAACATGTTTTTCCGAATTCCAGTTAATAAGGGCGATGAACTTCCACCCTTTGACCACAGCAACTTTGATGTGATAGTTTTTGATGAAATTTTTATGTCAAACGAGTTTATCTACAGTAAGATTTTAGCCTTTGTAAGGGACAACCCTGACAAAATCATAATAGGAGCAGGGGATACGAAACAACTGCCACCCATCAATGATTTGACAAACACACAGCCACATGACCAGTATGCGGACAAGTGCATAGACAGAATTTTCAAAAATAACATTTACCTTAAGGTTTGCAAAAGGATAGGCGAGAAGGACAGAACGACTTTAGACAATCTCTATGATGACTATTGGGTCAAAAAACTACCCATAGCAGAGATAATAGAAAAATACTTTAGATACACCAAGACCTTAAAGCCTAATCACATGCACATAGCCTACACCAACAGCAGGTGTAAAATGGTGTCGGATGAGGTGAGAAAAAAACTGGGCAAGGTCGGTTTATACGAGGTGGGTGAAGAACTTATCTGCAGGTTGTATTACAAGAATTGGGGCACGAAATTTAATGTGAATATTCGTTATAAAATTATAAATATAAACTCCGACCTCATTACCATACAAAACATCAAAACTAGACAAACATATGATGTTTATGAGCAAATTTTATACAAACATTTTAGGTATGGATACTGTGCCACCTGTCATAGTTGTCAGGGTGCATCTATCAAAAATCATATTACCATACATGAGTGGAACAAAACGCATCTAGTGAGCAGGGAGTGGATTTGGACAGCACTCACTAGGTGCGTTGATTTTAACAATGTCTATTTTTTCAGAAATGACGATGCAGACGATAGGATGGAACATAATCAGTTCATAAACTACCTTAAGAACAAAGTAGATGGATACAAACAACAGGATATAAGAGCAGGTAGGGAGTTGAACCTAGATAATTATGTTGATGTAGAATGGTGCATGGAAAGAATGAGAGGCACATGCGGTAAATGCGGATGTGATTTTCACATAGAAAAAAAGAAGGGAGTAATGAGTAGCAATTTCACGGCACAAAGGCTGGACAACAATTTCTCACACACTAAGGACAATTGTCAAGCCTTCTGTGTATATTGTAATTGTTCTTCTAAATAATTTCTTGTTTATTAATATGAGTAATAAACAAAAAATTATAAATGACATTTATTTTGATAGAAGTGGGTTTGGGAGTAAAAAGAAAACATTAGAGGATGCCAGACAAAAAGATAAGTCTATCACCATGGACGATGTTAATGATTTCTTTCGTAAAAATGTTGAGGAGAAAAGGAAGCCACGCGGTTCAAACAGTTTCGTTGCCCCCCACAATAATCACACTTATCAGATAGACATTTTTTTCATATCTAAAGAAGACATAGAAGCCCCACAGAAATATAGAGGGGGATTAGTCTGTATTGATGTCTTGAGTAAGTATGCTGTGGTAGTGCCAGTGAAAGGCAAAGACACAACCGATGTTATAACAGCAACGATGGAAGCCGTTAATAAAATGGGTTCAAAACCAAAACTGATATACACTGATGATGAACGAGCCATTGCAAGTAGTGAGTTTAAACAGTATGTAGAAGACGAAGGCATAGAACTTTATAGGACTAGAGGGCATCCAGCATTTGCAGAAAGATTTATACGCACCTTTAAGGATAAATTGTTCAAACGAGTTGAGGCTGATGAGAGAAAAGGAAAAGAAAACATTGATTGGACTTCGTATATTCTAGAAATAATGCTCACATATAACAACAAAGACATCCACTCAAGCACTGGACAAACACCAAATGAAGCAAGGAAGAAAAAGAATGAATACAAATCCGTATTAAATGTATCAATGAGGGCAAAGAAAGAAAGAACATACCCTGAACTAAAAGTAGGAGATAAAGTGAGAATTTTGAGGAAGAAAGCCATAACAGAAAAGGAGAGAACTTCACACTTTTTAAAAGGAGAATATACCGTTGAAGAAATCACAAGAAAACTCGGACAGCCCTATTTCAAACTCTCTGACTACCCCAGACCCTTACTGCGTCATGACTTGGTAAAAGTATGACTCACTATTTTTTATATTTAATATCTATGTTGAATTTGTTTTCCATTGACTTTATACTTTCTCTCATAGTAGGCTTATTCCATAGAATGCCCTTACTCCATGCCCCTGCTGTTGTTAAATCATTCCAGTTTTCATTACCACTACCATGTCTTGTTATATAATTTTTCTTTCTCTGTTCATCTTTATGCTGGGTGAAATCGGAAAAGCCTCTAGCACCAAACGAGACCTTTTTACCTTCAACATATGCATCATATTTTTTATTAGGGTTGCTAGATTTTTTCAAAACAACTTCTCTCATATTAATATCATTTAGATTTTTTTCGTGGTGTTGTCTTTGCACTGCTTGCTGGTGAAGAGGGTTGAGGGCTTGTTGGTGCTGGTATTGATGATGGGGCTGGTGAATTTCGTGAGCCACTACTTGATATTTCTATAACTGGTGGGACTATTTCTACATCTGATGATGAAGAGTTAATTGTTTCAGGTGGCGATGAATTGACTGATATAACTTCTTGGTTATCATTGGGTTGGTTTTGATTAGATGGACTGCTCATTAGGTAATCTGCTACATCTACTGCTGTTCCTAATGTAGCCTCCGCGATATTAAGTCCTGATATGGAAGCATTTAGGGCAAACTCTGCTAATCTAAAGCCTCTTCTGGCGGTTTTGGACATGAAGCCCTCACTGCCATCACTACTACTGCTACTCGGTGGAGATTTGGGTTTAGTGCCTTTTAAAATTTCCGCAGTTGCTTGAACCATCTTTTCGTTTCTATCAAAATTTTTTGAACCCAGATGTAAGATGTAATCACCTACTATTGTGTTTAAATCATTTCCTGTATCAACGCCTTTGTCTTCAGTGCCGATGGTTTGAGTGAAGTTGTTTTTGATGTCTGGAAATTGTGTTGCTTTATCAGATATTTCTATATCAAAACTTTTAGGTTTGTTTGAAGATTGTAAATGTGAAAACTTCAGATAATTTAGATATTCATCATCATCTACGGTTCTTTTCTTTTTCAAATTATTTTTTACTAATAACATTTATTAATAATAAATAGATTTTTTATTATTAATAAATATTAATCCCTGCTTCCTCTTGGTCTATTTCTATTTTTGTATTCAGCAATTCTGCTTTGTAAAAGTTGTTCTTCTATTCGTCTGTCCCATTCTCCGTTTATAATCATGGTCTGTGCTATATTACGGTAATGTTGCCGATTTGTGATACCCCTGCCTTTACCCTTTTTCTTTACATCTTCTAATGAAATTTCTGGGTCATTGACATCAACTCCCCTAACATAGAGTTGGAATGCTAATTCGCCCTCGCTCCAGTTTGAAATATTTGTTGAATAAGAAATTTTTGACATCAGTTTTGCTGGTTTTTTAGGTTCTTCTTCTCTTGCTGTTGTCATCTCCTCTGGAAAAAACTGCTCCTGTGCTTCTTCTACATCATCTGTTGTTAAGTCTATTGTTTCAGGTTGTCTCCGTGGAATTGGTAAAGGTCGTATCATTCTTTGAAGTGGTGATGTTATACCTGATAAGAAACTATCCAGTGTTGGAAGCCTTGCTTGTTGTGATGTTTGTTCAGCATGTGCCCCTCCTGTTTGTTGCTGTCTTGACATTGCTTGTCTTGCTCGCTCTTGCAATTCGGTTTGCATTCCTGCTACTCTCAAAGTGCCAAAGTCCGAACCAACATTTATTGGTGTTGAACTGCTTGATGATGATGATGATGGTGTGTTTTGCCTATGTCGTTCTACATGAAATGTTCCACCGTTCTGTCTGACATTTTGTCTTAAGAGTAGGTCTTGCATTTGTCTTTGCAAAATTCTTTGCTGTTGTTCTTTTAAGACTTCCAGACTGTCCAGTCCATCAAAGAACGAACCTTCATTAGATGCTTTGAAAAAAGTAGCGTCTCTGTTAGGTAATTCTCCTGTTAATGTTTCGTTTTCTTTGATTAAGCCTATGATTTCATTGTATGTGGGTCGCCGTCTCAATCCTAGATAACTGAATTTATTAACATTTTCTAAAACTGCCGTTGCCATATTGATATAATATTATTGAGATAATATTATTATATCAATATATTATATCCATTTTATTTCAACTTCAGGTGATACTCACTTGAAGCTGCCTAACCTTTTCTGATTTGTGGTTCCGGTTTGAAGATGTGCCCAGTTATAGATACTCCAACCTTGTGGCCTCACCCCTATGGCAGAAGCTGAGCTGCAGAAGGCCGAAAATTGCAAGATCTCCGGACTTGGGGGACTTGTGCAAAAACCCACATGAGCTCACCCCAAACGCCATATTAAAAGGCGAAATATGAATTTAAAGAAACTTAGAAATATAAACAGACAAAAATCAACAATCAAGATGATTCAATATGAATTCACTTTAAACTTTTTCAAATCACAAAACCAGGGTGGGGAGTCTTAAACGAGGCTCTTCCTAACAGCTTTCTGAATGAACATCTTTGGCCTTTTTTCCAGGAGCTGATCAACATGTATGGCCATGGTATTAATGACAAGGCAATGCAACTGTGGCAGTGGGGTCAGTGGAAGTCCTTTCTTGGGGGGATGGAGGGGTCATGATGAAAACGAGTCAAGAAGAAGAATCATTGGAATTGCTTGTGTTGTTTGCAATTTTTGTATGTTTGTTTGTTGTTGTATCTTTTCATTTTCTCAAGAGGTGAATCACAGTTTCACAGATCTTTGACCAGGTTTTTAGATGCTTAATTGCCAATCTGGTGAGTGCACCAACCCTAGAATTCTGCATGTGGCTGGGAGGTCTTGGAAGCAGAAGCCAAGTCAGTGATGTTCAGCAAGGATTCTGATAAGGCAAGCTGCCCAGGTGATTTTTTTGGGCGGGCCGCAAAACCCCCCCAGATGGTGGTAAGGTACGTGACGGAACCTAACATCCGAAGATGGATGTTTTTTTTTTCTCATGATACTGGTAGATTTTATTAGATTTTATCGATATGCCAATGGATTTATGGAGTTCCCATGAATTGGGAATGTCATATATATTTTTGTTTCTAAATTATTTGTTTTGTTCTGGCGCAAGGAAATGTTTCAACGGTGGTCGTGAGGGACCGTTAACAAAAAGCAATCAACATTGGATGAGAAACTTCATGATCAATGGAGCTTGCGTGTAGCTAGTTGGAAAATGATGGAAAATGGAGTTGAAATACCACCCTCCATGCGTGCAAGGATGGCAAGCTCACTCCAAAGGCTGGTGGGGTGATCAAAAGGTTGCTTTTTGATGCTTTTTGGAGGAAGTTTGAAGACTTGCGAGGACTTGCGATTTGAAAGATTTTGTATTGTCGCACGGTACCGGTACCGTATATAAATACATAACTATAAATATGAGAAACAAAAGGTTTTATGGAATGATTCTAGAATTCTAAGACGACCTTGAAGATGATTTTTTTATTAAACAGGCTAGCGCCTGTCAGCCGCCGACCCGGGGGATTTGTTGCATTGGACCAGGGATTATGGATAGCAGAGAAAAGGAACTGTATATAATGCTGGATATAATGTAT
>OMLO01002934.1_pt1 | contig 13974 bp, 12 predicted proteins | sample 1674811 | NCBI WGS metagenome assembly OMLO01 (sample SAMN06265003, study PRJEB25207) | coral metagenome | isolation source: Coral host | place: Mexico:La Bocana,Puerto Morelos, Mexico | collected 2008-11-13
ATTGAGAAAGTTGCAATTTTTTAAAAAGCAGTGGGTCTTATAGTGCCATATGGCACTCTTGGGAGTGAAAGGGTTAATGCATGTTTTTCCTAACAACCAACCAAGCAAGCAAGCAATCAAACAAACAATTCCTGCAGTTTCATAAACATCTCACACAGACATATGTAAAGTTCTTTCTTTAATCTGGTTTTAAAATGAAAAGGTGGTTCAATCATAGAAACCAAACCACTTATTTTTAATGGATTTGCAGTTGCCTCCCTTACTAGGATGGAAAAAGAAACTTTCTCGTGAATGCAATGGGCACTCTATGTTCAGCGATTGCCTTGTGCTGTTTCAGTTTAGAATCTTCGATTTAAAAATCTAAGCAAAATTGGATTAACAAAAGCAGGAGTAACTATTTGGCCGGAATGCTCTCAGCTGCTTTCCAGCAAAATAAAAACATCAAAAAATGAAATTAATGTGAACGTCCAAGCATCTCTTTCATGGTTTTGTTAAACCTAGACCTCAAATGCTTTCCAATATAAAACTAAACACAATTAAAATGTAGATTTTGACTTTTTTAAATACTCCAGTTAATCAGAAAACTGTTCAAAACAGTTTATCGCATTATCAACATGGAAATTAAAATCTTTTTCAATATGAGATGTCTCCGGAAACGCTGGTAACATTCATTGCCCTTAAGTTACTTACTAGCAGAAGACAAAAGAGAAGCTGCAGCACCCTTGGCCAGCTGTCCACGTCTTTTTCCTGTCTTGGTGACCACAGACGGTTTCCTGATAAATTACAAAACACGAACATTAACCTAAATCAGCACATAGCTAGTCTCACAGCAAAAATACAAGCAAACTATTTTGTTGAAGATTTCTTTCCTTTTGGCAGCTACCCTTTCAAAGGTTTGGATACTAGAAATAAATCCTCCATAAAACAACAGTATACAGACAATCCCTTCAGCAGAACTAATTTACATGATGAAGTTCAAAATTAGCATAACAAATTTGCAGCATCAAGAAGTCAATAAAAACACTAAATTAAATTCAAACTGTCTGTCTTTGATGTGATATGGACATTTTAATATTAATAATGACCATTTCTTACAAAAGTGACAGCTACTACACTAAGCAGTGTCCCAAACTTCCTCAAGTCTCAACTACAGCTGTGCCAGCTGAGTGAACAGATCTACATTTCAATAACACCGTCTTATTTCATTTGCTATTCTTAGCAATGACGTGGCAACCTTTTATGCTAAACCAAAATGGCTGGTTTACATGTTATTCGTGGTTAAAAGAATAAATTAGCTACATCAACACTGAATCAGTGACCCATTTGTCCATGCTACAACTAGCACAAGTTTAACTTCAAGACTTAAAGTAAACTGGGAGCAGTTACACATAAATTAAAAGAAAAGAAAACTGGCATTTATTCCATTTTATGACAAAACCCCCCAGGCTATATTTAATTAAGCTGGAAACAAATAGTATTTGTCACTGACCTCAGTCTTTGCATGGTCTGCAGCAGATTTAAGAGGACTTTAAAATTGTCTTAACTGACCATTACTCATTAAATTGCAATTTCTCACAGTTCACTCAAAAACGTCACTGTTCAATACACTTATTAGAATTGCATTTTCAAGGTCTGATAACTACAACAATTTTGCCATACCCAATAAAACTTACCATGACTTCTTCAATTGTTAAAGAACACACTTGTCGAATATATATGGAAAAGGGATGAGAGTAACAAACAATAATTGACTTACTTCTTCTCTACTATTTGTGATGTAGTTCTCAATGCTTGTGGTTTTGTCCTCTTCTCAAAGCCACCCCTTTTCAACAATGCTCCAAAATGCAACTGGAGAGGAATGTCTAAGAGCACAACAGAAGACATCAATCACAATTCAATTCACTAATTATTCAACTTTTTTTATTCCCTCAAGGAAATAGAGCACTTAGGTTTGCAGTCATCTGATTTTGATCATGACATTTGTGGTTACAAGACTGAACGCAGCTCCACTCTGTCTCACTACAAATTAATCAAATTATCAGCTATATCTAAGTCTTCGTCTATGATATTAGTTTGTTCTGATAGACTTGCTTCTGTTTTGAAGCAAGCTTGGCATTGTAACCCGAATCTTGTAAGGTCTGTGTCAAACTTGGAACAAAACTGAGACAAATATATTATGATAACCAAAAAGCACTATCAAATTTTAGTCATTAGTGGGCCATTCCAATGGCAACTTTATTGTTTCTATGTGCACAACACACCTACACAGGAAAGTCTTCAACAGACTTGTCATACTGTCTCAAAGCAAGGCTTTTAATGAACAATAAACATAACATATTTTGGTGATAAAATTGTCAATCAATTGCAGCGAGTTTCAAACACTTGACTGCTTCACATTTCAATTTCAACTGCCTGCGTTGCAATGCTATCTCTCTAGTTAATTTAGATTTTCAATGCAATTTTCCTATTATTGGGGACAATGGCTTTACAAGGCAGTCTGGAAAAGAGCTGCCATTAGAATGAAAATTCCCTCACAGGTTGGTCTTAAATTTTTGCTTGTTGTGGAACTGTCAGTTTTGGTGCCAATTAACATACATACAACTGAACTCCCAAATCCTTAGCAGTTCTTGCATTTACAGAAGCACAGAAAAAGTTAAGACCAGAGCAATTTAGAGTTTAGCCAGCATGACATGTTCTGCTCTCAGAGGAGAAATTCAACAAAAAAATAACATACCACATTTCAGTTGCTTAAAACAAATTGTCCAGGACTCTTGAAAGAATTCACATTCTTGTCTTATATGCTAAACGGAACTTTTTCACACGTTGAAAGAATGACACACGCTGTGTTGTGGTTTGGGCATGAAAGTCCCTAAGATTATGTCAAATGCTACTGCCGATTGATAAAATGCTTTAAGGCAGATTATATGAAGGATTAACAATTTCCCTCAGAATAAATGGTTCTATTCCTGCTTACTGCTTCTGTCTTTACCTGTACAAAATGAGAGCACAGGATGGAATGAACCATCCAGGGACGCCACCTTCTCTGCTGTTGTCTGACTGGAAGTAACCACCGGTAACGTCCTTGAAGAATTAGAGCATATTAAACAAGGTGTTAAAGGAGTTACACAGCCACAGTACAATGAATGAGGTTTGGGCTTATGTCGAATGTGTGATAAGTGCACTAAACGCCGCTTCTTGACTGTATAAACTCCTCTAGTTCTTGCACATTGAGGAAACACATCATTTGAAGTGGATGGCAAAGAACCACAGAGCTTGCTGTCTGTTGAATCATTTGTTGGAAGGCCTGCTCGATACCGCTTGAGCGGAACATCCTCATCATTCAACAACGAACTATCAAGGAGGTTACGCTTCACTCCATTTGGTACATGGTTATCAGAATCCTTTGTTGAATCTTTCTTACTGTGATCCACATGGTGTTTAGACTTTGCAATGTCTAAAGCAGATACTGACACAGCATTGCTCTTTATGCCCTTTATAATTCCATTGCCATCAATGTCATTGGTGCCTCGTGCTACGTTAGCATTTGAAGTACAAGCTTGAAGTTTTACTGTTCCTTTTCTCAACCTTCCTCCTTTGTAAAGATCATCATATCGCCTGATCTGTCGTTCCACGTTTATGATCTGAGATTGGAGCCACGACCAATGGGAAGCTATTATTCCTTCTTCCAGGCGATACTGCCTCCTGAAAATCTTGGCCCTGTTTTGCAACAATGGAATAAACTAAATATCAGAGGTTTACAACAAAATATTGTTGTTCAAGTTGAACAACTTTTTTTGAAGTGGAGGCTAATACTGAGAGTGTTCTCACATACAAATGCATTAAAGCCATTTTTAATAAAGGCATCTTCATTAACTTGCTTTGTAAGTTATACATTACGAGAATGGCTACTTTGCCATGGCCTCGAGATACAACAGTCAAAAGTAGGTACTCAAATTTGAAATCTGCGTGATTGCATAATAAAATTGCTGAACCAATATAGCAATATAATTTAATTAAAGTGAACTGGAATGCCAAGCTTTTTTAAAAAGAAATCCCTCTTGCAAGCCTCACTCATAATCTAATGCATAGGAGATACCTAAAAATGTGATGTAATAATTCCAAGATTGAAGAACATCTTTCAATATCCACTTAACTTAGGATGTCAATTAATAGCTTAAGTGACTCAATATGAAATAATAATGAAAGGAGACATCTGACTTTACACTAACTGCACACACCATAGTGATGTTATTAAACTTAAAAGAAATGCATGTAAATGCTGTCACATAATAAGAACTTGCTAGGGACATCATATACTACGAGTTCAATAACATAGCAACATCAAAGAGTTTTATTTCTGAATGATGCTTGCAAAAACACCATTCTTAGAATCAAGTGAACGCTGGGTCACATTTAAAATATAGAGTACCCTAGCAAACAACCTTGTGGTGTCTGTGAAAAATCCTGTAACATGTTTATAATCAACATGTCATGTAAATGTGCTGGTTTTGAATCCAGACAAGTGAATGATCTTGTAAGAAATATTTTGCATAGACAATTTTATAAGGTTATACTTTCTGGTCATCAAGAATGTAAATATATAAATAATTTATTTTTCTGTCGTATACACCACGATTTCAAATATTTACCAGGTACAAAGAAAAGACCTGATGAGAATAATTCATTCAAAACAAGTACTAACTAGAAAACAACATTTTCCCTTCTCTGGTAGAAAAAAATTGAAGATAGCATGATAATACAGCTCCAAATACAAACTACAACTGATAATTTGGAAAGCACCTAAAATAAAAAACTCCATTCTAAAAAATTAAAAATATCCTTATATAGCACCGACGACATAATATGCAAATTTTCTTAAAACAGGACAGAAGATTGGAAAATAAACAAAATACAAGCGAGAAACAACATCTACAAGCACATTTAAACGTTTGCTTCTCAACAGTTATCGTGAAGTAGCCTACATCACTAGTCAATAGGAGTTTCGCGACGCCTAAATGGCAGACCAAAACAGTCAAATTGGAATGCAACGTCAGGAAAATTAGTTTGGGAAACGAATCGCCCAACAACATTAAAATAAATTCCCAACATAGAAAAACAGCGAAACATTGTTCCACAAGCTTGTGATCACTCAGTTTGTGGTAATAATTAGGATGTTTTCATTGAAAATGGGAATGAAGATGAAAATGGTAGCTATTTCCCGCTTCAGATCGCGTTATTTCGTTGTTGTAAATTTCGTGCGCGAGGGAAATTTAAAATGTCATCCAAACCGCTTACGCATTTCGAACAGAACTACAGTTTTAAGTGAGAAAAGGGAGAAAAGTCTCTCGTTAACTTTAGAAGTTGAATATAGCCTGGCGAAAGCCCTAAAATAGGCAGAAATCTAAAATCCTCCATTCAATGAATTGGAAAAGTTTCATCGCGGATAAATTTCACGGCAGAGTTTCCGCTCCCACGCTTTTTCACGATAATAAGCAAGATGCGAAAAGATATTTCTTTTTCGCTTCCAAACACAAACATACTTTCGACAACATAATAAAATTTACTCACCGTTTGCTGCGTAGTTTCGGTTTTTTCGAATCACCTTCTTCGTCGCTTTCTTCTCCGGAACTTGCTTCGGTGGCATCTGAATCATCAATGCTCTCTAAAAATTCAACTTGTGAACTCCAGCTTTCGACTGAATTTACAGCATCGAATTTTTGTTTTAAATCCGTCAAGATGTTCTCTTCACCGGAATTGCATGATTCAGCTGAAATACGCTCCAGTTCTTTCAATACGCTGTCGACACTGGTTGCGTTGTTGTTTATCGCCCGGCTTGCAAGATTTCCAGGCACGGCCTTGATGTCAACTTGATCTGCTTTTTTTTTCGTTGAAATATTCGACGTACTTTTACTTTCGGGAATAATCCCGACTCCTGAATTTTCAACTGGTTCAAGATTAATGGAGGAGGAATCGCGAGATTCGCCACGCTTTTCCGCCAAATTTTCCAATTGTTGAAGCACATGGTCACTCAGTTGCCGCGCTTGTAGTTTGCGAAGGCGAGTTTCAATTCTTCTCGCTCGGCCATCCAATTTTCCTTGCCGTCGAAAGGCCAGTGTAGTCCTTTGCGGAATTAAAGCCTTCCCAGATTCTAAGTTAGCTACCGGATGCTGCGAAACTCGACTCTTTTCTTCATTTTCACAAACAGTATTGCATGTACCAGCCGAAGTCTTCGCCGTTGAAGCACATGTCGTTCGCGGAAGATCAAGGCACGAATTTCGCTTTTCTTCTGTAGGAGTGGAATAACTCGACATATCTGCGGCACTCTTTTCCAGTTTTTCATCACAATGTCCGTTTGGCATCTCAATTTTCCCTCTCAAATCTCCAGCGAGTTTTGAAACTATGGGTGTGTTCTGCTCCGAAGGCTTGATAGTATTTGTAATGTCTGCAATGTTATTGTCACTTATGAATCGTACAAGTCCGTTCTGAGAAACCAGCTTTAAGTCCAGTGCCCGACCACTATTTTCTTGCTTAAATTCCCCTTGTACTGTTGATGAATAGTGACGATCCACAGAATTCTTTCTCGAGGACTCTGGAGACGCGGTCGCCTCGGTCAGTGCGGGAGCCATTTGAGCCATCTACCATACTTCACTTCACAATGACTGCCGATGGCAACGAGACCCCGTTGAAAGCATTTTCGTGGTTGCTTACAACAGGGAATAAAGGCCAAAAAATTGAGCACAAGACCAAGTTCACCTCAAAATTTCAAATTCCTAAAGTCCATTTAAGGGGAGTAGAGAAAACTATTTTTTAGCGCGACGAGCACGTGACCGCCACGTCTTGGTGGTGCGTGTTCTAATCTCGCAAAAGAACACACCAACGTTGATATATGCAAAAAATACCAAATTTTCGTCTTCTATTTTCTGCGTTGACTCTGGTCGAAATCACACCAGAACACCAAGAAGTGGAGATGGGAGTATTTGAAACCTTCTGGATGATATTGCAGTACGTTTCACTTCCAAACAAGCCACCCTAGAAGCGAGTTAAATTTCCTTTCCCGCTAATCAAAATGGCGGCGTAAGAATCCCACTCCGAGCTTCTTGTATCAGCAAAACCCTCGTGCAAATATCACATGCTCTAGGCGATTGCATCAATATTCAGACCACCCTATACGATGAATTGTGTGATTGGTGGATAAAACAATAAACGCCATCATCAGACAAAGGCAACCAAGGAGAATTGATTGTTTCATCAGAAAAATCGAAGAATAGGATTTCCTGTGCGTGTTTCGAACACACCTCCTTCGCGAGCGATATCGCGTACGGCGCGAAAATTTTCATCGTCATGAAATCTGCAAGAAAAAGAAAAGAAGAAAGCCTAAATTCGATGAAATTAAGGATTACGTAGTAGCTGTTGGGAAAATGATTCATGGGAAAATTAGGAGAATTGTGCTCTCGAAACGATAAACGAACCTTGAACGGACTTCGAACACTACCGCAGAACAGAGAGATCTCAGAAAACAAGTATTTTATTATGAATTTTTATTGAAAGCGTCTTTAATACTATCGCACCATCCACAACTCGAGAATCGAGCATCAAACGATAAAATAGCAAATATCGAATTCGTTCGATGAATTTTCCTGCTACAAAGCGCAGTACGTATCAGGCTAAGCTGATATTGTCTTTTCAACAACGATATCAAAGAGCGATATTAATTGTCACTTCTAGTCAAAGTCCCATCAACCAGTGATTTTATGTTGGCAACAAAGTACAGTTACTTGCTTTTCCTGATTTGCGTAGTTGAATTACAAACCGGAAGTAGCCCAGCAAGGAGTATGATATGCTGTATCCCGTCTCAGTTCCTAACTAAACATTCCCTTTGTTTTCGTGAAGAAGATACTTCAATATACATTTTGTTAAAAAATACATGTCTGAATACTTCCTAGATTGTATGAAACCACATATTTTGATCAAAAGAGGAACTAATTAACACTTGAATGACAAGCTTGAGGTTACTACTTGAAATCAAGGGTTACTCACATCGAACAAGAGAAAAAAATTATTTAAAAACTTCACGAAAACGAGAAGTTGAATACGCTTTCAATGATTGACCTGCTCTGGGTTTATCTTGCCTGCCAATGTAGTGTCCATCAGGGCACAAATTGAACTTCTTTGGAATTTGAAAGAGGGTATTTTTAAAGCAACTATAATAAGCTGTTAACACATACATGAATTGTTGAAATCAATACCCATGGTATGTCATAAATAATCACTTAATCAGACATAGTATGCGGAAGTCTGGAAATGATCAGAAACAAAGGTCGCATTTTAGAATGGTCCATACATAAGTACAATGTCAAGAATTAAGCTGCCGAGACGCAACTTTGTGTTCACTCTCACTTTGCAGTCAACAACTCCACTTTTTGTCTTGGTATATTTTGGTGGTTATATCCAATTGAATTCAAAACAACATCATTTTGTATGATCCAGCTTAGTTTTTGCAAATATTTATCAACATGAATATTTCAAAAGTGTGATTTCTTTCATCCACACATGGATGTTTAGTTTCAGAAACTGCTTACAGTTTTGTCTTGATAAAACAGGCTGGATGGGTTTCCTGCAGTCCTGTTGCATGGTAGATTATAACTGAAAATATATATACAGATATATACTGAAAATATATATACCGGTATATATATTTTATTTTCAATTCCTTAATTTACTGCAGTGGTGTCTGATAGTAATTTTTGTGACTATGTAACTCAGCGAGACTAATATCCTGAAAAGGGATAAAAAAAAATTTGACCCAACAAACCCTAGGAATTTTGCTCAAAATGTTTTGAGGGATCATGTAACACTATCCTTTTTATTTATAAGCCAGCTGACGATATATGCACAGTGTCCGAGTAAGTCTTGCCAAGTCAAAGTTAACCATACTACAACCTCCTACGGTTTCTTTCGCTAAACATCAACTGTATACAAATCACTCCCCGCCCCTACCCCCCGTATATTGTTTAAGTCACGCACTCCAGACACGTACCAAAACTTGTCCATCGACGCGATCGCGAAAATTTTTTACACATACCCGCTTATGATGAATGTCTTTTCCTCACCAAGAACATGTGTTTACCCTTAAAATTGAAATCATCTTTGATAATTCGATGACCCATGATACAAATCCGCACCATGCGAAAACTGTTGAAACATTAAAAAAAGCAGCGAAATTTTATCTGTGATCAAGATGTCGTGACTTCTCTATCGCTCTATTGAAGGTTTCTTGTCTAGTTATCGTATCAGTAGCCTTTCTAAGAAATAAAATAACTCAAAAACTAGGCTTAAGTAACAAAAACTGACAAATAAGTTTCATCGAACATAACCATACCTTAGGGATAGTTGAGTTTTGCCAAAGGCCCGCTTTCTCTTGTTCCCAGTCCAATCCCTTGCTGCCCTGATAACAACAACACCAAAGCTTCCATATTCCTCAGATCCCAACATCTAAAATTGCTAAGCTCGGTCATCTCTTCCATTTCGTCAAAATTACGCGAAATAGACATGTTCGAGGACAGTACTAAATATTTTCTTTCTAGAAATCAAAGAATATGCGTTCGTTTGCACATCTATGTAAGCCAATCAGGTACTCTCTTTTTTTGTCCAAAAAGCTCAGTAGCCTGGCCTCTGTATATCAATCCATATATGGAATTTCTTGTCAAGGACGTGCTTGTGGCGTGGGTAGGGTTCCAGGACTAGTTAGTTTAGTTAATTTGGAAATTTCTGCAGAAAAGGCTCTTTTAAATGTTTCTGACAACTGGCTCACTGACCAAGTTATTTTGGAAATCTTGAGAAAAGCACCTTTACAGTGGCATGGTAGGCCAGTTCCAGGAAGGTTATTGAAAATTGCGATGGGGAGGGGGTTTTTTTTAATTTTTTTTTTTTTTTAAGGAAACTATGAAGCTAAATTTAAATTTCAGAAGAATGGCACTGTTTAAAACAAAATTATTCTGTGGGAGGGGTGTGGATATTCTCTGGAACAACACAATGTTAAGGAATCAAAGTTCTCGTGAAAGAAAGCCAAGTCATTTAATATAGGAAAGGCTAGTTTTATTCTGTATAAATATGTACTGTTCCATGAAAAATCCTTACTCCTCCAGTGTTCAGATGTTCACTGAAACCCCTCTCCAACCGATCCCTCTGGAAATTGCAGGTTTGGTTCATACTTTCTGTTGAGAAGTTTCACTTTTGATATTTCCAAATGGCCATTTGAGGTGGGTATGAACATTTTCTGGAACCATGTTCATCTTCCTGGTGACAATGGCTATATCCTTCATGTAAGTATTGCAATTAAGAGTCCTTTACTGGCCGACAGCTATCTCACTGAAAAAGAAAACACTACTTTGGATAATAATTTACTCCTTTATTTAGCAAACGTCCTTCACATTTAAATCACCAGCTCAGGGGAGATATTTGCCATTTTTCACACAAGAGCATCATTACAATTTCACATGAACAGAATATTATTTGCAGCAAAACATGTTTAGACGGTCCTATGCATAGGCAGTTATTTGCAGGTCGCATGGTGGGCTCTCAGCCAAAGAAAAGAAAAAAAATCATTGAAATAATAATTCACAATATTGGTCATCTCTTTATTTGAGGCCAACTTCATAGCTTAGCCACGGTTACACATGGATCATTTACCAAAAGTGAAGTTTCTTTTTGGGTGAAGCACAAAACTTTATAAGGAACTTACTGAAAATACTGAAAACACTTAAAACATAGAGACCTTCTGTGCTGAGCAAGAACCCTTTCATTCACATCATGATTTTTTACAACATTTACCGGTAAATTGTAATTTTAGTTTTGTCAAGTATTCTTAGATTCTTAGATTTATAATGGTTAATTAATGCTTTAGATAGATATTAAATGTCTATTTAATTAATTTTATAGTGCCTACAGGGCCCCTTTGGATACCAGCCTCCAAGCTGAATAGGCCACCCCGAAGAAAATTGTAAATCATATTTCTCAAAAAGAAAGTACCCATTCACTGCCAAATTTGAATTGAGAAATGCAAGATGAGGTGATGAAGTCACAAGACAGCGTGAAAGGAAAGGTGATCAAGTGTACCTGACGCATCCACAGTTGAGTGTCTATCGATACCCTCAATAGACACTCTACACACTCAATCAATATCTTGATTGAACTTGATCAACACTAGACCAACAGTAGGTCGAAATCGTGATCAGCAATTGATCGATAGTTGGCCAAGTGTCGACCAAGTGATGCCTTTAGCACACACAATCCAGAAAAAAAAAAACATTTCCAAGGTCTATATAAAACTAAGTGCTGTCTTCAACGGGGTTAGGAGAGGGAGAAAATTCTGGATGGGCTATGAGTGTGGTGGATATTTTTGTAAATAAGAACAACAAACACAACAATGATCAAATCTCTTCAATTCAAAGAAGTCTTATCATTTTTAAAGAGTATTGTTTTCCTTCACTGATGTTTTGTAAATATATTTATCATTATTCAAAATCAATTGAAACCAAGTCCCAGAAAATATTTAATATCTCAATAAACTTGCACAAAATTACTTACTCCTGTCATCAAACAAATCTACTGGCTAAATAACTTGAAAATATGCAATTTAAAATTTGTTACAGTTTAATATACTACTCTCCACCTTGATGGTTGTTCACATTTTCCAATTTTCTTATCACCACAGAGACAATTAAAGGTCTTGTCACCATGGAAACCTAATATGTCTCTTTCTTCATGAATACGAAATGAAAAAGTAGATTCGCATGTTCCAACAAAGTACTGTGCATGGGCGCATATCCACTGATCAATGATTGCAACTCCTCCATCACGATACTTTTTTAAAATTTCTTTTGGAGAGTCATACTTCACAAGGGGCAGCTTGCTCTTCAAATAATGTACCTCTGAAAAACAAGATATTGTTGTTAGTCACGGTTGTGGACTATTATCGTAGAGCACTTTGGAGTGACCTCTGTGGGCTTCATACATATTTAAGACTAATATTTGGCAGTTGAAATTGTCAGTAAAGTGAGGGAATAAATTGCTTGACTGGAGTTTAAAGGAAGTTCAGTTCATAAGGGCAAAAATCAAATCCTTCCAATGAGAATTGGGTAATGATAGTTAGATTCCCACTAAGTGCTCTTTGAAACCCTCTCCTTTCAAAGACTGAAGTTAATGTTTAAGTTAAAAAAACATTCAGTATGTGGATAAACCATACGGTGAGACATTTAATAAAAGGCGTGACAAATGGCCCTTGAAAAACTATGTGTCTTGGAAAATTGTCATTGAATTTCATTGAACTTTTAGCAGTTACATGACTAATAAAGCACTGATTGTTTTTTATAAATGGTGTCTGAACATCTTAGAGCCTGAATATCTCAAGCTCGCACTCGAAACACTTTGAAGTCTCATTCATGCAATTGAAGAAGTCAAAATTTCTTGGCTTGCAATGAAAAATGGTAGTCCCACCTTCATGGAAACTGTCTTGCATTTATCATCTTTTTCACCACCCCTAATAAAGGCTACCCATGCAGGTGCAGTACTTTTATGTGGTGCTAACGTTTTGTTCTGTTGATAAACCCCCAATATGTGACCACAAAATGAAAGCAATTGAGCAGTTGTTTCACAGGGTAACTGTTTACTGTACTGTATTGGTAGATTTAATAATTTAACTCTGAATATGGGCAACCATTCAAATAAAAGGTGATTAGGAAACGATTTGTGAGTTTCATCTGTTTAAGTCCCAAGTTCAAAACTCGTTTTTTCTGAGAAGTTGGTGATGCATTGAGACAATATCACTTAGTTCCCGAGTTTCTTTATTCTTGTCAGCTGACTGCCTGATAATATATTAGTGTTCTTTCAATAAGAAAATGGATTTTGATCGCTCTTGGAAATTAAAGGTATTAAAAGGTTAGAGAATCACCTTCTTTGTCTGCATCTGTTGCAAGGAAAACCATCTCGAGTTTTTCTTTCTTGAGGATCTCCTTAATCTGTTTCACAGCATTGTCTAGTGATGGGACACCATCAGGGTGGGCATAGAGGAAATCAGCCCTTCTCAAGTGAACAGCCAGGTATGGACCTCCCTTAGCTGTTCCTTCCTTTTTCTTGTTTTTGGTCCAATCAACATCCATGACAGTTGAATCCCTCTCATCATCTGATTTTAACACTTCCCTGCGAAACTTATCTCCTTCTTGTCTTAAGTGCTTGGCAAACACAAGGCTTCTTCTTGCCTGTGACAAACATTAACCCAGATTGATCAACATCACGTTTTTTTTATGACACTAAGACATAGTAAATTCTACACTTAAGCTTGGTGAGGCATAGATCTAGGATAAATGGTAATCAAATTCCAGAACAAGTCTTATCTCCTATGCTGGGTTTCTGACTCATTTAGAAAAATATGAATGATTTCCATAAAAGTTATAGGAACCATTATGGCTCTGTACCTTCTAGGGGCTCATAAGCCCAACACTTATCTCTGGTACAGTATTATGAGGCGATCAGGAGTATCTCTACTCCTTCTGGATGAGAGGCTAGTAAATCACTTAACTACTATCCATAGAATCCATTGACTTCTATTTAAACACCTACAAGGCAGTGTAACTGTGTTTTGTCCCAAACACAGCACCTTTATAACCCTGCCAAGCAAACTGTCAGGGAGGGGTAACTGCAAGACTAATTAAAAGTACTATCCAAACGACAGGGGGAACAGATTATTCCTGTCCAATACAATAAAAAAGCAGTATGGGCCAAAGACCACTAGCAAAGACTTGACAAACAGAGCCCTGGATGGTGTCCTGGAAACCAGCAAATAAGGGCTTACTTTGTTATTAGGTTTTCTTGTTCAAAATGTATTTTATGAGGGTGCTGGGATATATTTTAAGATTCTGATAGGGAGAGGATGGAGTTAAAACAATCTTCAGTAGTAAGAGAGGTAAAATTCTCAGG
>OMLO01002935.1_pt1 | contig 13970 bp, 3 predicted proteins | sample 1674811 | NCBI WGS metagenome assembly OMLO01 (sample SAMN06265003, study PRJEB25207) | coral metagenome | isolation source: Coral host | place: Mexico:La Bocana,Puerto Morelos, Mexico | collected 2008-11-13
AAATTCTATACAAGAATACCTTGCCCGAAGTCCAATTCAGACTTGGGCCATTTCAATCCAATGTCAGATGCTCTGCTGCAGAGACCAAGAGATGGTCAAAGCAAGAAGTTCAATCCCGCACTACAGACGACAAAACCTGGTTTTGCAGCGCACCTCTTGGTACAACTACGCTTGACAGTGAGATGTCAAAGCGAGCAAGTATAGAGCCACATCTCGCAAACCACTCCCTGAGAGCTACATCTGTCACATTGCTCTCCGACCATAATTGCGGGACGAGGCACTGCGGGACTAAAGTCTGACCAGTCCTACAACGAGCGGCCTTTGATGAAACAACAACAGAAGATGTCACTCGTTCTCAGTTATTTCATTGCAAATGCATCTTAGAAAATTTTGTTAACCAGCTGAGTTGGACTGGTAACTACAAGACAAAACAAGTGTTACAACACCAGATGAGATAAGGAACTAGCGGATTAAACTAAACCTCTCATTATACGTCTGACATGTTGGACTAGTGGCATGACTCTCGGTTAGGGAGCGAGAGGTCCCGAGTTCGCCTCCCGGACAGGCCCATTTCAAGACTCTCTTAATTGTCAATGAAGACAACATCATAATGAAACAGACGTAGCAGATCAAAACAGTTGTCTAAATAATTTACTTTACGTCTAACCCTTTGGTCTAGTAGCGTAATTCTAACTTTGGATGCGAGGAGTCCTGAGTTCGACATGCAGAGAGGCACTTTTAAATACTCTTTTGTCAATGAAGCCAATATCATAACGAAACAGGGAATTCTACGATGGCCATATGAAAGAGTGCAATATCTTCCTCCTTTAAAAAAAAATACTTTTTTCTTTGCAAATAAGTATGGGTTATTGACCAAGCGTTAGGTCAAGATGGCTGGATATTGGCCAAGTTCTTTTTTTGCGTGTTTATGGACCGAGACGAAGTCGAGGTCCATAAACACACAAAAAAAGAATGAGGCCAATATCCAGCCATCTTTACCAAACAAGTTTGGTCAATAAAGGATTTATTATATGGGATAAAACACCAAAACTGATAAATTTTCCTTGCGGGACAAAGCCCGCATCCCGAGCGGGCAAGATAGCTCCATCTTGCCCGCTCGGGTAGCCAATCACAGCACGAATTTCGGTTCATCTTGCCCACTCACGGAGCTAGGCATATAATAATGTAATCTACTGCTACTGCTACTGTTACTTACGAGGGTGGAGTGTGCAAATAAAGAATCTAAAAGTCCAAACCCTTAATTAAAACACGGCGTAAGATGTCATCTCCTAAGTCCTCGGTAAATCTATTGTGTTTAGGCGCTGTTTTCACCAACTGTTCAACCTTCGAACTCCAGCGTACAAAAAGGAAAACTTATGCGCCGGCCAATGGTTGAGTGAACTAGAGTAAAAGTTTCTTAGTACCGTTTCAGTTTGACGCTACTTTTTTACCATAAATCTGGCGCTGTACGAAACCTTTTAAAAAAAATTTTTTCCTCGAGGTTTGTTATGGGGCCCAGGACGTTCGCGCCAGCGCAAGCCATGAGATCTCGCTTATGCAGACGTTATTCAGCCCTGTATAGCAAACCTGGCTGTCTAAGGCTGGGTGGAATAGCGACCGACGACGAGTGCTAATACAAAAAAGAAAAGGTGACCTTGAAAAAGATATTCTCGTGAGTAAGGTCAATCGCGTCAAACATTGGCGTCACAGATAGAAGAAGAAGAAACAACAGTGCGGAGTAGATCAGAGATCATGATCAGTCACAGGATAAAACAGCTGGCTCTGGTGTAAAGGCGGGCTGACTAAAGAGTATAAAGCAGAACCCTTTTCGCTCGAGAGGCAGCATTACCCACTGCTGAGGCTCAGCTCACTTAATATGACACAGCCATGGAGGTTCACAATCAGGGAGAACATGTTCATGCTACCCGATAAATTGCACAACCTAATAAAACATATTCTTTTTCATTTTATAAGGAAAATAGAACATATCATCCAACATTACGATAACTCATCATATGAGATGAAAACGACGTGTATGTAAACCTTATCAATCTTCAAAATCTAAACCTTGGTGGTCATTAAACGTTGACTACGATAACATTTTATTACCGTTTTCTCCAAATAGATAATGACATAACAATGAGATAATAATGATAATGTCGGAGGAGAAGGAAACACCCAAAAAGCACATCAGGCACCATACGAGGAGTGTTCCCCAGTGAAACTAAACTAAATCTAATATTACAATTCTGATTCCATAATAAACTGGTGTTAGGTATAACTATGTATTTTTAAGAAATGATATAAGTTTATGCTTAACAAATGTTTTCAGATTCTTTTACATCATTAGGTAGACTGTTCCATTCATTGATAATACGTATAAAATAACTGTATTTAAAACTATTAGTTCTACTATACATATTAGCAAGGTCAAGAGAGTCATTTTTTCTCCAGTTATAATCTACATTGCGTTCTCTGCAGAATAGCAACTTATCAGAAGTATCTATATTGTAATGCCCTTTCATTAAATTAAATAAAAATGTCACAGCCCTAATAAATCTTCTATCATATAAACTTTGTAAGTCCAATTGCTTTAATCTAAAATTATAATCCTCATTAGACTTCAGGATAAACTTAGTTGCCCTCCTCTGAATTGACTCAATTCTATTGATGTTACGTTGAGTGTGGGGATTCCAGGTCTCACAAGAATACTCTAGCAATGGTCTAACAAGACTACAATATAACGTTCTTAGTGTAGTAATTTTTTTTAATGTAGTAACAAAATTTGTTTTGTTTAAGTTAGTGCTTGAGGAAATTCGATTAGCCCGGCAATACGCGATCTCGCTAAGAGTGCTCGATAATGGCGGTAGAAAATTGGAACTTGCCACCTGACTTCTAGAGAAGAGGCCCAGTATGTGATCCTTTTTTTTCAGCGCTAAAAGCAATCTAATTTAAGTTCCAATGGCAATGTTTGAAGTTTTAATAAGCTTAATGCACAGAGCTAGATGACGTGCCGAAGCAAGGATTGTAAAGAGAGCTTTAGCCAGTCATTAAATTGGAAACAACAAGAAAAACATACAAAAGACCTTTCTTTTTCTGAATTAACAGTGTCTTCGGCGATAGAAACTTAGAACTTCTATTTACCTTTTGTCACCAATGTTTCAAGTGATCGAACTGTTAATAGCCTACTATACAGACGTTCTTTGGGCTTGTCACGCCGCGTAAAGCCAGTGTGAAAGTAATCAGTTATTGCTATAAAATATGGGGAATCCTGTATGCGGGCAGGAATACCCAGTCTGCATGAATGGATAAGACTAAATGTCAGTAATCAAATCACCAGTGTATCTTACAGAAACTTTTAGAAAGACGCCTTTGTGGTTTTATTTATTAGCCTATGCAAGGTTGCTTCGTCTTAACTTGGTAGCGTCTGCAGAGTTTGGAAATTTCACTTTGTTAGTTTTGCGAACAATCCATTGTTGATGACAACTTACTATAGTTTATGGTGATGAAAGTGGATTTTACTTGATTTTAAGTATAATTATAATTAAGTACAAATGTGGCTTTAATAACTTTTTCTACATATTATATTTATCATTTGATTTCAAAACAAATGTTTCTCAGTTTCGTATTCATTTACCAAAATCCTTTTAAAGTGGCTCAAAGTAGAAAGTTCTTCGACTTATGCGCACCCGGCGACCAGGAAAACTTCGAAAGTAGCAGTGGCGTATCTAATCACAATTCGGATTCTTCGGCGTCTGCAGTATGAAAAGACAGCTTTCCAATTTGCCCACATAACACACGCTAGTCTAGTCTATACAAAGTCCATCCAATGGTATCACCCTGTTTCTTTATGAACTGAATCTAGTACCGAATCCTTCTTTCTATTACTGGAATCCATCTCTAGTTCTTCCTACCCCTCGCTGGAATTATCGATGATAGGGGAATATGGCTCTTTCGTCCTGAAATGACAAAAAGTACAAACACGGTTATTTTACCGCAGAAGAAGAGCTAGATGGATTTTTCTCATTCTGAATTTTGAGCTTAACATCAACCTCGTTTATAGGGTTTCTTTAAGAATGGAGACCCTGGGAACGAGGTTAGCTGAACATTGGGGCGATTACTTAAAGTGAGCGTGTTTGGTGTGATGGTTCTCCGGATATCAATCCGTTCTAAAGTTTTTGACGTTTTCCATTCAAGGGCTTTGGCTGTTTGATGTGTCTTGCCCGCCACATTACCATCACACAAAAGGGTCGTGATCTTGTTCACAATCGTCAGGTAAATAGCACCCTTCTCACGAAATACCCAGGTTACTAGTTTACGACCCATGGACTGTCTGAATGATTGACTAGCTATAATGAGTTATAGCTATGACGCGTTCGAGCTACTCTATCACTGGTTAAAGGAACAGGAAGATTTCATGTTTTGCAGTGAAAAGCAAAGCTAGTACTTCTTTTTTGCTGGGTTCGGACTAGGTATTTTTTTTTGTTCGGAAATCCTTGGAGGGTGTAACAATAGGACAGCACGGGGAATCTTGGAAGAAAAATCTGATCACCAAAGCAAAGTTAACGGAATATAACATAGGGCTCTCGTCTCCTAAAAAGCTCCGGTCCACAAGGAAAAAATAAACTCGATAGTCAATATCTTCAACTTTTCTTCCATCTTGTTTTGCCTGCCGCTTCAATTATAAGATCTGAGCCAGAGTAAACGAATCTACGTTTCTCACCTGCTGTCCACAATTCTTTGAAACAAAGTAAACGCCACCAACACCAGAGCCTAAAACGTTAATGAATACATTCCTCAAAACATCCTGAACTTAATGGACATATCTGAGAAAGGAATGCATGAACACAGGCCACAGCACAGAGCCATTAAGTATATATGTATGCAGGGTTTGACGGAAACGTTGTATTGTCAAAAAAGTGAAATGTTCGCTAGATTGCGTCGACAAAAGCGGATTCGTAGCTAAAAAGAAATCAAAAACTTAGCATTTATGAATCTAAAGTTATGGTGATTTAGTAATAATTGTGCAACCGAGATATAATAAAAGTGTTAACTCGAGGTCATGACGATGTGAATAAATTATGGCATTGCAGAGAGTTAGCCATTAGGGTTGGACCAATTTATTAAAGCATGTCGCTGGGGTTTAGACCCCAACCTCGTTCCCAGGGCTCTTCCCTTGAAGGCCCCACCCACCTTCAAGGGAAAAGCCCTGGGAACGAGGTTGGTTTAGACCCGTGTGTCAGTCATTAAACACAAAATACTAATATAAAGGTATTTTAACTCCTTTGTGACATGAAAATTATTATTCTCTACATTAAAGACGTTATGTCTGACTTAAAGCCTGGTTTATGTTGCCTAATGGCTACTGTGCTCGTCTCTGGATCGAGCGCTCCGGGTTCGAGCTCTGGCCGGGGTCATTGTGTTGTGTTCTTGGGCAAGAGACTGTACCCTCACAGTGCGTCTCACCACCCAGGTGTATAAATGCGGACTGGCAAATTTAATGCTGGGGATAACCCTGCGATAGACTATTGTATCGTTTTCAAATTTCTCCGGCGTGGTGTAAGGTTTCGGGGAATGTCAGAACAGCCCTAGATCATGAGAAATAAGAAAGAAACAGAAACCGCAAAGATGCATGTATGTCAAAATGTTCTCTGATAAATTTTAGAGAAATTCTCGGAGTTTAACAACTAAAAACGACACTTTCATCGCCCTCAACCATTCCTCCTCCACCGTCAAAACTAAATAATCAGACGCTATCGCCAACTTACCTGCGAGAAGCTGATAATACCTGCAACCTAAATACAGAGTAAATAGACGATTAACATTTCAATGAAGTGCTCAAGATTTCTATCACCAAGATGTTTTTCTCTTGTTAGCACAAATTCGTTCGCTAACATGGAAAGATGTTTCGATATTAATTAGCATAGCTGATTAACATTCCGTGCTCGCGAATACCCTGCGTGGTATGTATCCGACTGTGCATAATTTAAGATGTCTGTAATTTATTCAGTTGCATCCGATCATGGCTGCGATCAGGAGATGGCTTCGAGGAGTTCAATTAAAGGTATTTATCAGATAAGGATTTATAACTATTTCCATACATACTTGGTAGTATTCAATTTAATGCTGCAAATCTTACCACCATTGCCCATTGAAATCCAATGTGTTGATCAAAAATCCCAGCTAGGATCGGGCCAATAGTCGCACTGCAATATGAACATTACTACAATTTGGAAATCGTCTGAAATTGGCGGCAAGTTCGAGTTGGACCAAAAGATTTCAAATCTTCATCCCGAATTCTTGGCTCAACTTAGGATAATTAAAAAGTGAGTGAGAATTAACTCAGAAATCAATTCCTCTGCTGGCATATAATGCTTAAAATTACTCCCAACCAGGGCCTAACGAGCGATAATGGTCTATCAGGGATGTACCGCCTGATATGTAATTCAAATATAACAGATCAATGAACAACTCACCCCAAGTTTATCATGCCGCTGAAAATGCTTGAAATGACTCCACGTGTAGCAGAATTGTCAGGCATGCCTTTAGCCCTGTAAATGTAAAAACGAAAACGAAAACGAAAAAATATCAAGCCCGATTTTGTACACACAGATCACTGCATCAGGCAGCGAGGAAGTGAATAAGACCAGTCCAGGTATGAAGAAATTAAAAGTTAAGGAACCAGGCTTGGTAAAGGACTTTATATGATTATTGGAAGAGAAAGTAGTAAAACCTGAGTGGGACATGTTTATTCATACCCTAAGGGAGGGGGGTAACAGGTAAATATATTTTTCAAAAGCGAGGTCTCGGTATCTTATTCTCCGATAGGGAAGCTGACTTGAAGATTCGAATAGCTGTTACGTGTCACTAAGAAAGACACCTATTTCTTGCTGGAACTTCTTTTCTTTATGCAATCAAAAAGATAACAAAGAACTAACAGTAAAAAGTATCACCCAACTAGTGGACTTATGCAAATCCCGCATTTTGATTGGCTACGCTACTAGAGGACTATTAGTAATAGTCATCGAGTAGCAAAATGCTTTCGTTTTATTCCCAAACATATAAGTCATTCTTCAACTTGCATTTGCAAACTTTATTATTGCTTTTTCTGTCCGACTAGTTGGGTGATGCTAAAACAATTATACCCGTAGCCCAAAAGGGCTACGGGTATAATTGTTAATTAGTACCAGGGCCATGAGCAATTCACTAATGTCACATGGCATTTTAGCTTACTTCTAATTAACACAACAGCGGTGAATCAAGGATATCAAGAACGGGGTGCTTCTGTGAGGGTCGTTGACCCATAAAAGCCTAGAGTTGAAGCTCCCGTAAGTTTTTGCGGCATTTGTAATAAACGCGAAAGCTTAAGGTCGAAAGTGTTGACCGATGGATTTAGTTCGCTTCCCGCTCGAGACACGGTCGAGATCCTGTTTTGAAGCTCTTCGGCGAGCGAGAAACATTTCAACAGTAAGTGTAAAGAGATAATCAGTACAAAGTGAGAAAGTTCCCAGAGTACAGGTGAAGCGATTGGTTATCTCTAGAAAACTAACTTCTTCTCTTACAATAACAAGCCGCAAAGGGTGTGCCGGGAATTCAAAGTGAGTAGTAAATTCAGGTATATCTAAGCTTTTACTATAGCTGTAAGTGGTTGGTTGGGTGTCAGGTCATAGCTTTTTGGAGATGAGGAGGGGGGGGGGGGGCGTTAGAGCTTAACTTGACTTTGCTGCCTGGGAACAACTCTATGCGAGGCTCATTTTCAGCTCCCTTCCTAAAGTTTACCTCGTTATTGCAACTAAATCTGGCACCAACTGCACAGAATAAACTCCCATAGAAATACCGAAGACCGTCATAGCCACATAGACAAGCCAGACTCTTCTGGAAGGAAAAATGAAAGCTTATGCATTAATATCTCCAGCACGTCGTGTTTGCACAGAACAAGTCAGACGCATTTCAGAAAGTCCCTCCTTTAAGCCCTGGGCTGGAAATTTGGTGCGTTTACACTGTCAATTTTCACCATTAAGATCGAATATAACTCATTCTGCAGACTTGGAATTTTATAACCAGTGATTTAGTTTACGATTCAGTACATTTACCATATATAAAGTATCTTACGGGGTCACCTACGCAAGTAATCATGGTTTTTTCAGCTGGTTCTAATTTGCAAATGATTTAGTTCGATTTCATGATCATTTGCTGTAATTGTAAAGATTTGGGTCAATTTGTGGATCATGATCCGTTTGGTTCGTAGTGAGCCTGCTCAGTTTGTGCAGGTGTTTGATTCGAGACGCTTCAAAAATAGTAAAAATAAAATAGAAAAGGACACATAGAAAATGTCCAAGTTTAATTATCCTGGATCTGTCTTTAGAGTGATAAAAAGTAATCGTTCCCGGATCAGGACAAGACGTACTTGGATGGCAAGAAAAACGTAAGAAATGGAGCGGGTCCTATCAGAAAGCATGCAAACCCCATGCCAATGTATCCTGCCACACTGAACCATCGGTACCACTTCTGCCAAAAACGTATATAGTAGAATACAGTAAAAATACAGAAAAATGAAAATACAAAATAAATCAGTAAACAACATGATCTGTATTGCTACGTATCCACTTCCATTAATTGCCGTATGATTTCCCTGGGAAATCTTAACTCCTAATCGTTCTAGCTAACTGAAATTAAATAAGCTCTGAGTAGCACCGATTCACTGACGGACTGGTTGAATTACTGACTGACGGACTGGTTGAATTACCGACTGACTGACTGACTGACAAGCTGACTGATCATGACTTACTGACTGACTGGCTGACTGACAAGCTGACTGATCATGACTTACTGACTGACTGGCTGACTGACAAGCTGACTGACTGGCTGACTGACAAGCTGACTGACTGACAGACTGCAAGACAAACGGACGGACTGACGGACTGACTAACTGACTGACAAGCTGACTTATCTTGGCTTACTGACTGACTGTCGAGCTTACTGATCTTGGCTTACTGACTGACTGACTGACTGACTGACAGACAGGCAGACTGACTGACTCACTGAATGACTCACGACTGGTCCATGATTGACTGAAGCGCTGTCTAACAGACTGGCTGACTGACTGTCTGGCGACCAGCTTTCTAAATAGCTTATTAAACAAGCTAGTGTGACTGGCATGTACCGTTTTGTCTCCTATCCAACCTGCGAGTGGCGATACCATGGCATATACCATAGTAGCTAAAAGAAAAACCAGGCCGATCTGAGTGGAATTGAGATTCATCGTCTATCAAAAGGAATGGAAAAACGAGGTTCGATGACACAAAGAGTAATATCTATCAACATCTGTCGAAAAGCATTCTAGGATATTTTTTTCCATTCCATATCACAAAACATTGCCGCTGATTTGCCTGCCACTAGCCGACCTTTGGGCCAGTTCAATACAAGCAAAGACATTGCAAGAAGCACTTAAGGGTCACAGAAAAAAATTACACTGCAAAGGGTTCTCAGAGTATCAAAGGAGGGATTAAATCACTCGTTGTAAAAAAAACCTCATTTCCTTACTGGAGATCAAGTGGTTGCATGTTCACAGGCCAAGCAATTTAATTAATCGGGCGCTCCGTCTACCTCCTTCCACAAAAACACACAATTTCCAAATTCCAGTTCGATCTGGAAACAGTATACGAATAGCACTGAAGTACGTGGAGGTGACAGTGATCACTTTCTGACTGATTGATTTAGACGGTGATTGTTTATTTATTGACTTATTACTGCTGCCGTTGCACGGCAAGTTTTCAAGTTTTCCTCCAGGTTCACAACAAAACTAAGAGAACTAAGAGAAGATGCAGAAGCAGAAACCTTTTATAGTCCTTCCGTTATAAGAAGATTTCAATATCCCACTCATAGTCTATTCAATATCAGGAACTAATAACCTGAATTGTCATATACTCAGTCTTTTACGTAATTATGAATTATTTAACTACCTCGTCGTGAGAACGGTCTTAGGCGAAATTGTGATCTTCAAGAAAAAAGCCACGAAAGGAATGATACTTACTTTTTCCAAGTGCGGCCCGAAAATGGGTTGAATGTAAACTGGTAATAGCCCAGTTGTGGCTAAACAAACAGCTATAAGAGAAGGAATTATACAGCTAATACGCAAGTGAATAAAGATGGTGAATTTTAAGATCGGTAACTAAATGTGAAAGGCGTATGTTACCAGCATACTGCTAGGATCAGCACTGCCTAAGTCATCGTAATTTTAAGCTCGGTAACGAAATGTGAAAGGTGAATTGAGCAGTAACAGTATATGAACTCAGTCAAATGACCTTATTATCCATTATTTCTAAGTAACTCAGTGGATAGAGCGCCCGCTCTGTGTCCGGAGGTCATGGGCTCGATTCGTGTCGAGTCTCATATATTTTTCTTTGCCCCATGCTGGTGTCATGTTGATCAATTCACTTTTCTCATAGCTAAGATCCACGTAAATTGAGGGTTACCGAGGACAACATTTTAGTTTATTTCTTTGATGGTTAAATGTAGCCGTGATTTTTAAATCTTCCTGGACTCCTGGACTCGTTTATGGCGAAACGAGAACAGAGATCTGGTTTCTAGATAAGCAGATATGCAACAAATCGCTAGGTAAGATCAACATTCACTTGGGTCTTATAATTCACATAAAATTTGACAACAGCTCCTTTTAAACTTTTGTTCTGACATTTACCAGGAGCAATGCTAACTCTGTGTGGTTGTAATTGATGTAAAGTGTATGTTATAACAGGTAATCAATTTGGAATTAATTTACACGACGTCTGACTGAAGCTGAAATTGCACGAGCCGCTTCGGCCGTTCGATGTTTCATTTCCACTGGTTTGACACTTTTGTACTGATGTCACACTTTTTGCACTGTCCATGGTGTTACACTTGAACTGCACTGCTCTCAGCCAATCATAATCGAGCAATTTTTTCATGCATATTATTAGCCAAGTACTATTCACCTCCGAGCAGCCGAAGAAAAACAAAATGGATTCCCGTTTCAAATAATGAGTTACTCTTAAACAAGTAAAGTTACTCTTTGGTCCGCTAGTTATTCAGTTTGTGTGGTATATACTAAAACAATTGCTATATACAATTCGGTAAATAATTGTCAATTATTACTATAATTATTTTTATTATTATTATTATTATTGTTATTATTATTATTATTATTATTTTTGGGTTAGGGGTTATTGGCACTTTAAAGGTAATGTCAATTTTACTCACCAATCATCCACACAGCGGGAATTTTGAAAGCTTTAACAATTGGAAATAACCCATCTTTTTTATCTTCTTGACCATCACTTTTACTTGAATGAAGTTCACAATCACTAGAGAACGCGCAATATAGAACTGCGATAACAATTATCGTTACGCAACCAATGACAAAGAACGGAAGAGGAAATCCGCCAACCTGAAAGAGAACTCAACTACAGTACTAAAGTGTAGCCGCATCCACTCAGCAAGGTTTGCATGGTAATGTATATATAGATTTAGCCAAGCCTAAAAGTGGAGCACCTCATCGCAAGCCATAGCGGAAAAAGAGGATTTGTTTTTCTTGGATCAGAAAAAAATGATCAACTGTGTGCTTGTAATTGTTATTAATTATACCCACAAAGCGTAACTAAGATTGTAAAAATTACGTATGCAATATATCAGGGTCTTTCCAAGAAACGATTGTGCGAAGAATATGTCGAAAGAAAACTTAACAATGCACCAGGGGGTTAACTTGCCCCGCAATTGCAATTTCGCCTTTGCACTTACTCCCCACTTCTGCCTCAGAGTAATACCTGGGCTTGATCCTGCTATACAATAAAAAACTAGTACCTGGTCAGTAGTCCTGACTTAAAAACAATGCGACCTCTGAACCTGAGCCTTGTTCCCGATCACGCGATACTGATTACAAATACCTTGTTTTCACAGCTGTCAATAGTCTTTCCTCATTGACTGTATTTTGACTCACGGGCTTGTCAAAATGCGGCACAACTCGTAAAATTCTCAGCGAAAATGCACACTAAAATGTGTAATAAGTTATATGTACATGCACCAAAGCCCGACATGTAAACCCCTTAAACCTCTAATAAGGAATTAATATAGGGTACATGTACCCCTGAACTAATGCAGGGTCACTGATGGCATCAAATAAATGTAAACTTGAAAAATGTGCAAACATTTTTCATGTAGCAAAATGACGCCAATCGAAATCAAGTAGAGCTTTATTTACAGACCGGGTTTGTATGCATAATCTTCTACTCGACATTTCAACTAAGCATTTCAACAAACCGAATTAATTGTACATTGAATACTATTTTTGGAGACGGCTTTTCAGCTATTCTATCGGCGATAACCTAGAAATTTACCCCAGTATTTCACCAGTCCGAATAAACGCAATTAAGAAAACAAGGAAATTTCCATGATTGTAAACACAATTTGCAAATCACCACCGAAAAGCAAATTTTGTTCGCCTAAGCTTAAAATAGTTTTCCAACAACCGAAGAGAAAATTTTAGCAGTCTATAAAGCGACTGTGCCTACTAACGGAAAGAAAACTTTATAAATTGCTTTGCAGTAAACTATTTGTTTACGATAAGCAACTTACAATAAATTTCACAAAGCAACTCAGGTGTTATTGATTAGAGATGAACGAAATGGTTCGTAGCATGAATTAGGAAGAAAAAAAATTAGGAAGACTTCATTTTTTGCTTCAGTTAAATCCTACCTCGCAATTTTAGATCAACCTTCGCTATCGTTTGCTGACATAACAAATAGAATGAGTTTTCTTTTCTTTAAAAACAGGCCAAGAAATGAAATGATCCGTTTTAAAGGACTGAGCTATTAATATGATAACGATGACAATGAGTACAAGCTGTGTTGATGCAGGTGTTTTATCACTTACTGTGTACAGACCTCCTCCAAGAGCTGGTCCAAGAGAAAATCCAACTCCTACCGAGGTCTCTATGAAGCCCTGAAAACCCAAATTAAACGAAAATTTATGGATATATTTCGCGGAATAATTAGATAATAATAATCCGAGTCCACTTTTGTTTAGCTAGATTTCTAACGAATGGTCATATCACATAAAACAACTATAACAATCTAACTTACTGAAGCCATTGCTACTCTTTCCGGAAATTCTCTTATTCCAATAGACATGGTTGAAGTTTCACAGGCTGTTCCTCCAAACGCGCCAACTGCTCTACATAGAAGGCTGGACACGACAAATGCCGTGGCATTTGAAATCCAGGCACAGAAGCTACAAGCAATAAAAAGTGAGCAAGTCCTGCCATGGAAGACAAAGAGTATGATGAAGTAAGAAAAATGAAACTTTTATATGTCACATTCCCAAGCCTATTTCCTTTAAGGTTCATAGCATAGAATGATAACGTCACTTCCTGTAGACCTGATATCATTATTTCCGATCAGCTGCCATTGTAGATCCACCATCTTAGACTTAAATGCAAGAAAACGAACAAAACGCTCGATGACAGCGAAAAACAACAACTAGATCTAAAAGCTAACCGTTATAAGTTGTGAAATATTTCCTTATTAAAAAAGGCAAAAACAAAAACAAGAATTCAAAATTGGAAAAAATCAGAAGAACGTAACGTTTCTTAAAAAAAAATTTGGTCAGATCAGGTTTTTATCTTGTGGTTAAAACTGAAGTGAACAGTTAATCCTGACATTCTTATTTTGCTGCTTAAGGACGATGCCTACTAAATACAAAGCTTTTTTGTGCCATATTAGGACCACGCGGAAAAAGTACTTTTTTTTGCTACGGCTATTCCAATCCACAAAGAAAAATAGGGGTAACCACGCATTGTTTTCCGAGATAATTAGCCTTGAATCTCAACTGAAAAAGGAGAGAATATTCTTCACCAATTTCCTTAGAATTCGCATTTATATACAGAAAAGCAACGAGCACATTTTTAAGGATCTTAAAACTACTTGGTCAAAGGTAAC
>OMLO01002936.1_pt1 | contig 13963 bp, 7 predicted proteins | sample 1674811 | NCBI WGS metagenome assembly OMLO01 (sample SAMN06265003, study PRJEB25207) | coral metagenome | isolation source: Coral host | place: Mexico:La Bocana,Puerto Morelos, Mexico | collected 2008-11-13
ACGAGATTTCTGTGTGATTTTCGCCTCCATCTCTTTAATGTCATGATCCAGCTTCCTAATTTGAAAGAAGATCAGAAAAAGATAATTCAAACCCGTAATTTGCATTACTACTGAAGCTAGTCACCGAGGTAGCCTATTACCAAAGAAAAAGAATATACTTTTTGCAATAATTAGAATGAAGGAAGTCAAGGCTTCAACGTCTTCTTCCGTAAAGATTGTTCTGAAAAGTGCACAAATTCTGTTCATAATTGAAGCCTGTACATGCTCCATCTAGGTAATTGGAGATAGCAACATAGATCAAAAATTTATAATACCAAATACGTCTCCAAATAGCATGTGTAAACATATAATGATCATGACACAGGCCCTAAAAGTGGAATCAGTTTTCATATGCTGCTGTAAATTAATCAGAAACCAATATTGCCCGTGTGCAAATTGAATTAAACTTTTTGCCTGGACGTTCAAAAGAGCCACCATCCTAACCTGAATTGTCATTTGTTTCCCGCCCTCAGTCTGACTTATATTTCAAGCTACCATTATTTCCACTTACAGCTCATAATTCTCCTGACTGATTCCTAACCGTCGCTAAAGAGAGGACCTTTTAGACCATCAAAATTTATTAAAATACGATGAAATAACCTACCTCTTCTCCTCAGCGTTTCTCTGAAGTAGAACCCATTGCCTTTCAAAGACCTCCCGTAATGCCGAAATTTCCTCCTCTGACAAGCTCGTGACGTCAAAATCACTAAACGGCGAAAATGTGTTGGAATTCTCTTCAGGCATCTTGCTGTCATTTTCGTCTTTGTCATGCCTGACCTGAGTCATTAGAGGAAGTCACATGGGTAATAGAACGCTTTTCACTATAGCGTCGAGAGAAATTCTTATTTGTTTTTATTCTGGATTACATTGCATGTTCTTGTATTTATTTTAGTGTGTATATTAAGTGTATGTTGAGTGTATGTAGTAGGGGAATAGATCGCGATTTGGACGCTACTTCTGTTTATTTCCCCCGTCACATCATGAACTAATCTGAATTTTTTTGCTTATTTGAAGTTAGTTGTTTGTATATTTAAATTCATTTAATTAATTTGTTCTTGTATTTTGGTGACAAGCTAATTAACTAGACTACAACTCTTTGTGATTAGTTTTAAAATTTTGCGACATTTTTCCATTTAATCACAAAACAACACCAGAGTCAATCGCTACTCGGTTTTACACTTTTGCCGCGTTTTGTGCCGACGATCGATGTATTCGGTGAGAATTTGAATTGGTTTGACCATTGCATTGTCTGTGTCTGTGTTCTTTTTTAGGTTAGCTTCCACTTCAATACATTTGCCACTGAGGAACAACAAGGGTCTCTGTAATGAAACGCTTACTCGGTGGTTAAGGCATTCGATCGATATGTGGAAAGCCTGGGCTTAGCTCTCGTCCAACACTTTTTTCTTATTTTTCCATTTCGTGACAACAAAATACATATCGCTTTAGCTCTTCAATAAAGTAATTGCCACTGAGCCGATTTCTCTGCAATATATATGAACTTTATGTTAATTTCACAACTCAAAGTAGAACACAGTCCGTAAAACCGGAAAAATTGAAGAGTTTCCAAAGAGGCGAACTATTGAAACCAAACATTCCGGGAATGTTAGTGTGGACTCAAACTTGACTGCCTGGCCCGGGTTGTTCAAGAGGTGGATAACACTATCCACCGGATAAATCACTTATTCACTGGATAGTGATTTATCCGGTGGATAGCGTTATCCACCTTTTGAACAACCCGGCCCTGATGTAGAAGACTTTAGCCAGATCTCAGTACTCAATTAGATTTAATCAGAGCAGCTGAAATTGTTTGTTTAATTAACACAGTTTTCTGAAAGTCACTTGTTCTTGTTTTGTTGTCACATTTAACTTATTTTGCTATCTTATTCGCATAATTGTATATTTATTTAAAACACAAAATCTAACCTACACATTTACTTGACAACGATATCCGACGATAAACGCCGTTTATTAATTTCTCTAGTTTTTGTGTTGAAAATATTCCCTTACTTATTGGAAACTCAAATAGAACGATCAGTCCAGATAAAAGCTTTTCGAAAATTTTGGGCTTATCTATAGCTAGCGAGATTAATCTCCTTACTGGAAAGTTTCTCAAGCCGGCATTTTTCATCAAATGGAAATAAGGCACCTCAACCACATTGCTTCAGAAGAGCAAAGACGTGAAGGCATAACTGCACTCGATAAAAACAGATGATCCACTAAACCTTCGGTGCGTATGCACCGAAAATATAAAGACTCGAAAGTAGTTATCATCAATAACATTTTCGTGATCCAAAAAACAGAAGCCATTCTAAGACACACCTTACACTGACGTAATCAGAATTCGCTAAAAAAAACAAGAAAAGAATTTGCCGCTCTCAATGCGCTAATGAAAACAAGATTGCTTCTTTGGCCAGACCATAGTTACCGAAGGAAATAGTTACAAAGCCTGGCAAACATGAAAGGGGCAAACAAAAATATCAAGATTTATTTTGGAAGGTTTACGAGCGTGTACAATCTATTGTGTTGCGCGTCAGCTAATTAAACACCTTTACCGAAATAGAGTCAGCTTGTGTGTCTAAGTTTGGTCTTTTTTTTTTTTTGATTAGCAACATCTCGTTAACCAAGCATTCCAGCTTCTCTCTACACTTCTTTAAGATGTTAAATTGCTCGTGCATCTCCCTTAAAGATTTTGTCTGTACTTGCTTGGTCTACCACATCATTTTTTTTATGTATCTTGAAAAAAGGTTACTGTTCACAGGTTCACGTCTTGGACTAGAGGCTCAAGCTAACAAATTCAGCCTTATTTTGTAATCGCGCGCCGACTGGTCATCCCACGTCCTCTACTGATTATTAAATGTACTTGTTGTGTTTAAAATATTGAACAATGAAAATTTAATTAAAAAAGAAAAGAGGAGAGTTTTCAGAACGTTATCGTGATTTTCACATGCTACAGGTCCTTCCTCCAAGACAAATTTTCTAAGAAAGTGAAATATGTCATTACCGACCACTCAATTCCATGGTAAATGAGAAAAAACCTGTAGCTAAGGAAACTGAGTCACAGTGTGTTGTTTCGGCCTATTCAACATTACGTTTGAACATGAATAAAAAGACGCTGAAACTATTCACAGTAAATATATTTGCCATTACATTAGATACTCATAGATACTTTAGATACTTAGATACTCATTTTTTTCAACAGCAATGTCTACCTCAATGAATATTTTTTAGGAGTTTATGGTCTTTGCTGGTTAACTACAACTGACATGAAATTTGCACTGACGAATTAGTCTCCCTGCGATTTAACACTCGCAACTCACTAGTTAAGGCATTCGACCCTTGTCCGAGAATCAGTGGTATTTAAATTTCTTGCTCGGACCTTCACGTAACAACAAAATCGATATCTTTTTCCTGTGATAATCAACTTTCTTTAGCTCTTGAGGGAAGTAACCGTCTCTGATATTTCTGTTAACAGAAAACCTTCGGAGTAAATCAATCATACTGGACACATGTGGTGAGTCAACTTTCTCGGAATGTTTCCGAGAACTGTTGACTTCCTAAAAGGCGAACTATTTAGCCGAAAATTCCGGAAATTCTGGGAGCAAAATCACAGTAGGACGAAAATTCCTGATGAAACATTTCCGAAAATTTGGGGTATACTCTTCACGATTTCGGCCTCTTTTCTGCAAATTCTGAAAAATGGCATTTTAATCGGAAAGTCCGTTCCAATCGAAGTTATCGGCGAATGGAAATAAAAAATACAGTATTTCCTACCTTAAATCGTTCGGAAATCCTTGCCCACATTGTTTTAGAAGAGGCAAGTCGGAGCCAGTACTACCTTCGGTCAAAACAAATAATCCACTAAACTTTCAGTGTACGTCAAATTGAACATAAATGATTCGATAGCAGTTAGATCAATGAACTACCATGAACCAAAACAGAAGCCATTCTAAGACACACCTTACACTGACGTCAGTAATCAGCCCTTGCTACAAAAACAGGAAAAACGTCTATCGCGCCCATGACGTCGCTGGATTAATAAAAACAAGATTGCTTTTTTGGTCAGAAAGATTTTGCACAACAAAAAAGTATCGCAAGACAAAATTCGTGGATCAGAATCAAATTATGATTCAGTGTCAGTTCTGCAATCGTTCTTTTTGGATCATACGGACATATTCTGGCGATGATATCTAAACGATAATACTTTGACAATATTTGAGCTACAAAAGCAAGCGGAGTTAGTCATTTTGCACTGAGCGCCATTGAGAGCATTTCTGTGGTACACTCGTGACGTTTCACCGACAAATGACGTTGGAATACTGGCAAATTCGACAAAAACAATGGACTAGTTCTCAAATGCACCCATTTCTCTAATACTGGATAAAAAACAAAAACAAAACAAATAACAATAAATCGATTATTCATCACTTAGGGCAAAATTTTCATCTTTTAAGTATTTTCTCGCAGTAGCTATAGTAGAAGTATATAGTAGTGGATGATGATGACTCAGGCGCGCTGATGATACCAGCATCCGCCATTTTGGAAAATTGCTGCTTGAGTGCTTGTAGAGCTTTTAGTGATACTGAATATCTTTATTAAGCGTTGTTTCTAGCATATAACTGAGTACTTTTTCAAGAAAATAGCGGGAAAAAAACAAGGCTTGGCCAAAAAGAAAACTATGAACATTTTAAATATCCCTTAATTTCTAAATATCTTAATATTTGATAAATATCTCGTACTATTCTAACTATCCCAAGCAAAACATTGGGAAATTTGTGCAAAGGCCTAGTTTAAGCTAGCAAAAGCACGATAAGAATATTTTATGACCGCAAGACAGTTGGGCATCCCACATACTTTACTAGAAGTTAAATTTAAATTCAGTTTTTTTTATATTTAAAATTTAAATAATGTTAATTTTGTTAAATGGTGGTTGCGTTAGAAAGACGATATTTTCAGTGTGTTATCGTTGCATCTAATTCCATAACAAATTTTAAAAATATGTTATGAGTTTACCGATCATTCAAGTCCATGATGATTCTACACGTGGGTACTTGTAAAAGAGAACCCGTAGCACGTGTAGCTTGCCTTACGCTTGTGTCTCAATTCCGTAGCTCTGGAAACTAAGTCACAGCGTATTTTTCCGGCCTAAACCATGTTATGCTGCCTCCTTAGGCTTTTCTTATATATTAGCGCGATTGGGAGACTGTTAGCAAGAAAGCGGGAGCTGGTAGCGAGTGAGGAGCGCGAGCGCAGGGAGCGATATACTCCCTGCATCCCTCGCTAGTTAACTATTTGGTCTGTAATGACTGTCTCGCGGGCGACTGGGGACGAGGCAGCATATTATGAACGACTTGGGTCGCCGTGTTGTAAAATTAATTAACAGATGCTGAAAATTTTCACGATAAATATCTTTGTCTTTACTCTCGCTCACGCAGTTAAGGTATTATTACCTACTCATTTATTCAATGGTAATGTATAAACCCAAAACGAAATAATGATATCTGATTTCCATGTTCAACTCGACTAGCAGCTTGTCAATAGATGATGCAAAAAATAGCGACTTTTGATTTCATGGATTATTTTGTCCTTCCTGTGCCATTTGTTGAGATCGTTAATGGTTATCTGTCAAACGCTGTTCGCTATCCAAAGATGATTGGAAATTTCTTTTTTTGACTCTTGATGTGAAGATAAAATTAATTAAGGCGAAAAATCAAAAGTAAACTTGTCCATTCAAGAAAGTCAGTTCAAAGCCATCGAAGCTTTGTTGGATTTAATTAACTGTCATCGTGGCAGACAAGTGAATCGGGGCGTTTTGCAATAAGCACCCTTTCAGAAATGCGACAAGAAATTTAAGGGAAAAAAAGGGACACCATCTTTCAATATCCATTGGTCGAAGCTGTGGCATTTAGGCAAAATTAATCACGCCAACTTGATATCCATTTTTTCCAATTTCACCAGCACACTTGAATCAATATTTAAGGAACAGGGACTTTGCAATTTTCACGGAAAACTGGCTACCGCTTCCGTTTTAACATTGGAAATTAGAATATTTTGCTGTCCCTTTATTACAAGAATATAAGAAGTTACCTTAATTCGTCCACCTTCTGTAATCACCAGTAAGAGGCCCTTAGCTAACGTTACTGAAGCTTCTGTTGGGACCTCAGATGGTATTCATATACAACAACCTCTTGGGAACGGTCATATTATGCGCGACAATATTTGATCAAGTGACTGAAAAAAAGATGCCTTCGAGTCATCCGTCAGGAAAAACAAACTGTTGAACCAATAGGAGATCCTCTCCAAGCAAACAGAAGATATATGAGTGCGAAAAGTGCATCTGGTAGATAATTTCTTGGATCGTATTACAATAGGGCATTCGTTTCATTTTTACCTTCTCTGAATGTCGTCTGCTATCTCGGCTTAACTGGGTAAGTGTTAACTTGTCGACTTGTAATTTCTAGAAGCGATTCTCCAAAAATATGAAAACCGGCAAGTTTCCCTATCATGAACGGACCCTTTGGCGGAGATCGAAAGCCTAAGGCCGCCGCAATGAAACTACAAACAGTAATTAAAACTCCTGCAAATTTAAACGCCAAACACCAAATTTCGATTCCTCAACGGTTGTTGTGACTTTGAGTAAAAACTTGAATAGGTCTGATCCCAGTGTTTAGCTAGAATGTATATTTTTCTTCTTATTCGATTACATAGAATTTGTTTTGTTAGCTTTCACGGCGAGCTTTGCATTTTTTTTTATCGGTTAATACATGGTTCTATACTGGACGAATGGTTATGTAAGCTCTAAATTCCAATTCCGGATCTGAAATCGGTGGACGAAGAAACTGCTCTGTGCCACTGCAAGTCTCTATTTGCTTTATTTATCTTATTTGTTATTAATTGTCACAGTTTTAAGACAAAATCGAACCCAGCTCTTACAGTCGTATTGTAACTATATTGAGACGCCAACTTCAAGGCGGGTTAATTTGCTCTTTCTAGTAACTAAAATTTCTTTCTTTTAAATTTTAATTTTCCCATAACTGAGATCTAATTTAAAACACATTGAAAGCCAAAAGGAAAAAAAAACTGTTTATGATCAACCGTTGAATGGATTCATATATCACGCGAAGGTAGGGCTCTAATACAAAATAAAACTGTGACACAGTAACATATACTTATAAATAGAAAACTTTAGAAATACAAGTAACAAATAACTGACGTACAATAACGGATCAGATAATTCAAGCAAATTGATGGTGATTTCATTAGGTAACGCAATTAAACCATTCAATTTTATGTAGTCATGAAAAATGGTCAACGACGGCCATTAAAAATGAAATACGTTTTAAAAGAGGTGTTTGTACATAAAAGAAATAACATTATATATTTCAGAAAATGATGCTCTACTTACGAAAAAGACCGTAGATCGTAGACTGTTAACATATGCAAATTAATAAATTGACGCACGACAGAAAAAAAACGAAACAAACAGCATTTAATTATTTTTCCTTCAAAACAAAAAATGCGGAGCCGTATATATACTGAATTGCATGCTCGACGCCCGACTGCAGCGCAAGCGGAAATTTTTTCCCGTCTCCTTCTGTTACCGGCCTGACCACCGAATTTCCTTCGCAGCCATCTGTCGACATCTGGGTCCTCAATCAACCGTTCTTTTCACCTTCTTGCGTGGCCGTGTTGTGTTGCGGACAAATAAAACCTCCAAGAGAGATGTTCTTGCACTAAGATGTAATTAGAATGGTTCTGGAGTCTTTCCTTCCTTGCATAGCACTAACACTTAAGGAATGCCGTCAACTCTCGATCATTCGAACCTTCAAGGAAAATTGAAAAGGGTTCACAAGTCATCGGGAGTTCAAATTAGCGGAAGCTGAGACCAAATAAAGGAAAAAACGGTGTTTACTGCATTTTTCATATATTGTACAATTTCAGCAATTATGATTATAGAGAAGTCCTCTGGTAATGGAACAATACACTTCTAAATAATTGTATAAATCAGAGCTTACAAACGTAATGTTAAACAAAGGAAAACAAAGCCCAGGTACTGCGAACGTTTCAAATACAATAATGTCCGGCTACTGCTACAGATTTCCGATCTGCGATATGCTGACATGTTAGAGAAACAATGTCAAGTTTTGGACTACAGTATTGATTATTTTGAGCCTCCAGGTATTGACAAACATGTTTTGAGTTATCGAGGGTAAAACGACCTCAAGGGAAACGGAAATTGGTTGAGTTAGCGGAAGTTTCAAGTCATCCGAGGCTCGAGTGACTAAGAGTAAAATTACAGTAAATTTATGACGGAAATCCAAGGGAAAACGATCCTTGGTTGTTCAAGTTAACAAGGGTTCAAGTTATCCAGCTGTACGTCTGAAATTGCTAACTGCCAAATCATGAAAACTTCTTACCACCATTTTGTTATTAACATGTCAATCTTTCTTTTAAGGTATACAACAATGCCTGGCTTCATGTCACTTATTGTGATCTTAATATTCGTGCCATATATTCAAAGCTTCTACAGCAACGATGACTTTCACTCTTCTTATTTAACTCTCTGGAAAGACCACGTTTTATTAGGCCACGTAATGGAATCACACTATGCCCAAGGAATTACGTCGTGTGCCCAACGCTGCTTGTCGAAACCAGAATGCGTTTCCTTCAACTTTGGCACTACTTCCAATCTTTGTGAGCTGAACAATTCATCTTCTCGACTCGCAAAGCAAGACCTCGTGCGAAAAAGCGGTTTCATCCATGCCCACTGGATAACTTTACCCGTCATACAATTTGTTTTTACAACGCTGGGCGCGCAAGGACCCATGGGACCAACGAACACATCCGGGTACTTAGGCACGTCGCTTGAGGGTCAAGTCCAACTAAACAACGGTATTCAAATGTGGACAGTTCCCTATACAGGGAGATACATAATAGATGCTTTCGGTGCCTCGGGAGGGAATGGCAAATGCCGGGCATGTGCGGGGTGGAGGCTTGGAGGTCTGGGCGCAAAGATATCCGGCTCGTTTACACTCAGGCGTGGGAAAAAAATAAAAATATTAGTCGGACAAAAAGGGAAGATTAACACCGACTTTCCACCATCTTCAGGGGGTGGAGGTGGTGGCACCTTCGTTACACTCATGGACGATTCGCCTCTGATTGTAGCCGGTGGAGGAGGGGGAGCAAGCACAGCGGACGGAGACCCTGGACAATCAGGCCAGGCAGGAACGAGGAACGGAGGTAAAGCCGGATCAGGAGGAAAAAGATCGAATCCAGGTTTCATCTTGTCTGGTACAGGAGCTGGAATGTGGGAAGATGGCGAGGGTCAGAATGGTAAGGCGCTGAGTTTTCAACATGTTCAACAGGATGGCTACATTGTTGATCCATCATCAACGGGAGGATTCGGAGGAGGAGGTCATGGATTGAATCTTCCCGGAGGAGGAGGAGGATACTCCGGTGGAGGAGTTGATGCGGTGGCAGTAGACGATGGTACCGCAGGAGGGGGAGGATCCATAAACAATGGCACATCGCAGATCAACGAGAGTGGTATCAATAATGGAGACGGTAGGCTCATCATCACTTTGATGAATTAGCTACAGAACTGGATTGATAACGTTTCAAGATGTGTATTTTACATCTTATTTTCCAACTGGTCATCAGTAACTCAAACATTTTAATTCGTAGCAGGCACAAGTAGCCAGTTTTATTACACGGATACATACAGTAAAAACGCTAAGCTTGCGGTTACGATAATGACCAGTTTTTAAGAGCGTGGAAAGGGCTAAGGAATGTGCCAACGCGGAGGAGGAAGCGTGAATACTTCGATGGTAGAGTTAAAGTAGTTTCCTCACCGATACTGAAGAGTTGGACACCGCTATGAACAACGTTTTCCATACAGTTAGCCATCATACATAATAACCTGCATTCTGCATAGCCACGGTCTTGCTTGTTTGTTGTCTTTATAACTGACCATGAGTCAGACATTCTAACTGGAAACAAAGCTGGCAGACTTGAGTAACCAAGTGTGTGACACAGGTTAAGGTTAATAAGAGAGATTACGAAGAAAAACAGTATCTAAATCGTATGAAACGGCCAAACCTGACTATCTTCGTAACCGGGGAAGTGTTCCTAGAACATCACAAAATATTCTGAGATACTTTTATAAATATTGAATAAATTTCAAGCTGCCACGAGCCAGAATAGCTGGCAGTCTCAGACTGATGTTAATCTGTTTTTCCTTGCCTGTTGGAGAGAGAAGCAAAGACGAGAAAATACACGCGCGAAAAGGAGGTACTGAGACACGCTCAGTCCCAAGTTTGGCTATGTGACGCCAATCTATCGCCACTTTCTAGCAGTCCCATTAGCTCTCGCCGATACTTTCGGCCCAGGCCTGAGCACGCGTCTTGGTTCATTATATTCTGCAATGTGGAAAAAAACAAACATATATATTTGCACGCTCACTGAGAGCTTAGTACACAACTCGCTGCGGTTTCACAATTCAATTCAAAGATGACGATCTGGACATACCCGAAAAACCAAGTCGACATGTAACTACGGCTAAATAAACTTGAGCCAAATTAAGCTAACAAGTTAAGCTAACAAGACACAGGAAAATAAAAAAGAAACCATATATTTAAATATATATTTCTTTACTTCCTGTTTAAATCAATTAGGTTTACAAGCAACCTCAAGTACGAGTTCGAAATTTAAATTATTAGTAAAACATACAGGCAGGTGAACTTAAAGAACAGCCTGACTTCCTACATCATTATGTTTAGTGATTGACAAGTTAGTTTACATGTGTTCAGGGCTCTAATGCATTCGAACAAACATTGCCTTTCATTAGTTGACGGCGGAAAGATTTCTAAATTATATTTCCTTGTGATATCATTATTTGTAAGCATTGTGAGATTGCCATTGATTTTGTGGCTGGCAGTTACAGGTCGGATAAAACTGAAAACTTGGGGCTTGGAATGTTTCGAAAAATGATCAATGGAATGATTGCAACTGAGTCCAAATGGTAAGAAAGGATCCTTTTCCACTTTAATCAGTTTTTAAAAAGAAAATATATTTCAGAAGTATAGAACGAAACGACGCTTTAGTGTTCAGCTATACTGAGATCAACCGGAAAGTCAATCGAATACAACCATGCTTAACGTTGGTTCCAATTAAAGCAAAACACGACGAAAACTGGAAAAAATAGATAAAATGTTTTGCATGGCATGTAAGATCTTGTATGCCGTCTTTACGGAAAAAAAGTTATGATTATCCTTCGGATTACAAATGGATTAAGCTAGAAAACACGACATTTACTAGAGACCGATTTTTACTTAAGTCAACAAAGAGACAAATGGCACATTTGCCGAAAAATTTCTTTATTTTCAATAAGGACAACCCGGAAATTAGAGCATAAGAGTAAAAAGAAATACTGGTAGACCAGGCTATTTCACCAGAGCACACAGGTCGCATTTTTTCACGTGTAATTAGGGAACACTTTGAAATGAAATCAACTAAAATTTTTGAATCGAGCGAAGTCTTTTAAATAGAGTTTCGCCTTACAACTAAACCACTTTCCGAGTCTCATTCTTGATCTTTAACCCCAACTCATAATATTGTGTTTTGATTTTTTTAATTTTTTATTATTTCTTTTGTATTTAAAGTCTTCGAGTGAAGAATACATTTTCTCCAAAAAAAATAATTTTTGGTTGTGTGCAATCTTCGAAGAAAGCTTCACTCTAATCCTAAGGGTTTAATTAATTTGTGACACTAGATTTAAAATGTGTTATCATTATTTTGACATATTTCCGCAAACTAAACCGCCGAAAAAAATCTAAATGTCGGTTTGGGAAGACAGTTTTTACTGAAAATCATAGTATTGAAATTAATTCAGTACAAATACTCCTTTTAAAAGCTAACCGACCATAATAATTATAATTAAACTGAGCAAATACCTACACCATCTTCTGACGTAGTGAATATGGATGGAATCCGAAGTTTTCATCCCAAAGTTCCGCCTTTAATCACACACGCACTTAACTCTAACATCATTTTCATTTTTGAACACGAAACCAAGAATTTCGCGATATAATCACAACAATTTCCTGCTAAAAATAACAGTACAGTCCCGATTTTTTGAACAAGGAACGAATTTTGGTTCTGAGATTCGCGGTGTTTAAAATATTAAGGATACTTCTCTTTCGAGCGAGCAAAAAATTGCTGCGAATAATTTATTTTTTCATGCGCGGATCGAAAAGTGTAGAAAAACTGTAGAGTTTGTGTTTTTTTCACACAACCAACGGTTTCAAAGCAAAAACGCCATGCGTAGTGTAAAAAGGCTATCTTGTGCAGTTTTCAGGTGCTGAGATTCTAACAGTAATTAAACATGGCATATCGCCAACACACCGGCCAAACATCACGCATGTCATAGCACAATTGAGATGACGCACTGCGGAGAGCTGTATCTGCGAGAATTCGCCGTTAATTCATTAAACCTTCCACTGAACTTTTATCCTGAAGACTGCCAGTAATTTAATTAACAAATTTTACTTCATTTTTCTACTGACGGATATTAAAAGCTTTTTGGGTTTGTTGTTTTGATCACTGTTATGCAAAATACATTTGCATTTTTTTAAAAAGTGAAACAATGAATTCAAAATGGCCGCCATATTGGTAAAAAGGTCCTTTCATTCACATTTATAGCGGCTAACTCGCATGTTCGTTCCTATTTGACCATCTTAAGGGGAATGTGTACTCTGATTTTAAGATTCCTGCATATCTTCATTCTCAGTGCGAATCCATTCGATTAAGTTTATATTCATTCCGTTTTCTTGAAATCGAAGTATAAAACCATTTTATGGCTAAATCGTACTTCAATTTTCTTCAGCTTTCAAGTAATACTTCATGTAATCCTTGCTTTGGTTTTTGCTCCATTATCATTGGCTTTGACTCGCTCCGACGTCCGCGCTTCGTCTTTGATTGACATTCGAGAGAACTATGCGTTGCTTGGGCACGTGATAGCCAGTCACGTGGCCAAAGGAATTACAGTATGCTCGCAGCTTTGTTTATCCAATGCAGACTGTCTCTCGTTCAACTTTAGACAGAACTCGAACTTTGATGGTTTATGTCAACTTAATAACCAGAGGTGGCAACAAAACAGAGAAGAAAGGTCTACTCAAGCCCAAGGATATATTTACGGAGAGTTCATTGACGTTAAAATTAAACAATATATCTTTACTACACTGGGAGCACAAGGTATAGGTGGACCAACGACATCCCAGCTCGATGGCTACAAAGGCACTAATCTGGAAGGAAAGGTAGATATAATGAATGGAAAGCAGCTCTGGAAAGTTCCATTCACCGGGACCTATACCATAGAGGCCTTTGGTGCCTCCGGAGGTAATGGAACGTGCCAAAGTTGTGTGGGATGGAGACTTGGAGGACTGGGTGCGAGGATAAAAGGAACGTTCTACTTCACAAAGGAAACAGGACTGGCTATTGTCGTTGGCCAGCGGGGTCTCCCAGTCCATACGTTTGAGCAACGTCCTGGCGGAGGGGGTGGGGGCACGTTTGTTACTTATGACGATAATGCGAAGATTATCATTGCCGGAGGGGGAGGCGGAGGGGGACTGGCAAAGCCTGGCTATGGGGACGGTGACCCAGGGCAAGCTACTGAAAATGGTACACGCTACGGTGGGTTCAACGGAATTGGAGGCAGGCGATATAACCCATTGAATAAGACGTTTGATTCTGCAGATATCAAAGCGAGTTCGGGGGCAGGGTATAAAGGGGATGGTGACAATCTTAATGTCGGTGGACACCCTGCGAAAAGTTTGTTTTCCGGTTCTACGGGAGGCCATCACGCTGTGGCGAATGGCGGATTTGGAGGGGGAGGGTTTGGGATGACTCATGGGGGTGGTGGTGGGGGATA
>OMLO01002937.1_pt1 | contig 13963 bp, 10 predicted proteins | sample 1674811 | NCBI WGS metagenome assembly OMLO01 (sample SAMN06265003, study PRJEB25207) | coral metagenome | isolation source: Coral host | place: Mexico:La Bocana,Puerto Morelos, Mexico | collected 2008-11-13
CCCCTTTCTCTCAGTTTGCCTCTAGCTTCGTGTTCCAAAGAGCATTGGCTGCTCTCTTTTCACTTAACCCTGAGGATGTAAAATGAAGCAATTCTAGAATATACTACCACTTATTTACTTACTATATAACGAGGCATACAAAACAAACTGATCCATTAACAAGATGCCTAAAGGCGATTCTGTGGGATGCTTTGGGTTTTGAGCATAGCATTGAAATGAACTGTGAATTTAGAGAGAAGGGCCACAATTAGTGAGTAAGATTAGTCAGAGGAATCATTGTTGAGTGTTGGGTTTGTAGTGAGTTTGTAGTGGAAAAGAGGGTAGGCGAAAAATTTTTTTGAGAGCAGGGTCTCCTTCCCAGGCCCCTATTTCCTCTTTCCGGGTAATTTACAAGGTGGATCAAGTGTGTGAATGGTGCATTGAAATGGGTTCAAAACTGGGTGAAATAATAATTATGGAACGAGGAAAACGGAATTTGTTTTAAAATGAGGCGATATCATTATGTTGAGAACTGACGCTTCGAACTTCTCTGCTTAGTAACCTGGTGGTCTTATTTCAGTTTCCAGTACTCGACTAGTTGTGATGCTTGGCTACCAAATTCCGTAACACACGCTTTGCAACGAGTTGTTTACAAAGAATCCCAAGCTTCTTTGTTGTTTTGCCTGTCTTATGAAGCCGCTTTTTCTCTCTTCAAACTTAAAAGGTTCGTTTGAATCGCCATGTTTGATTTTGTAAGCATTTTACAAAAATTATCGTCAAAAAGCCCACACGGACACGTGTTGCTTAACTGGGTAAAACGCTCGTAAGCAGGCTATTATTAAACCTTTGCATTGAAACTTGCTGTAATCTGTAGTAGCTCAAAGAAAATTCTAAGGAATACAAGATAAGTCTTCTAAAAATTCTTACCTGGAAATCAAAAAATCAAGTTTTTGGCCTCAAAAATTGGGGGTCGACTTATACATGGGATCGACTAATACATGGACAAATACGGTATTTAAAATGACATAGATGTGGTACGTACATATTATCAAGTTCCTGTGGTGCTCGTGTGCCACGCGCCTGACTCGAACCAACAATGGCCGTCTCCAACACACCAGAAGCCTGATAGAGGAAGCTACTGTGATATATGAATAAAGGGTGAAAGTTTCTAAAGAAACTGTGGTGCTGCGTCGGTGGGGGTAACAAGAGATGCAAACGAAGCGGCTTTTGTAGCAGGCGTTTCCCGAACAGTCTCTTTGTCCCCCTCTACTCCCTCCCCTTTATATGCCTGCTATGCAGGCTAATAGATTAATAAAACTTTCAAAAATGTCTTGAGACGTTTCTTCACTTTGAAAAGACCCAAATATGTTCAAACAACTTTATATCTGGGATATCTTGATTTACCTTAGAACTGTCTCCAGTATCAGTGGGCTCACTTCCAGTAAAATGCAATGTCTTCCCAGTTTGACTGTAGCCTTAGTGAATGTTTAATCCTAAACTTAAACAGGAAGTCTTCTATTTTGATATATTGTACACTGATATGCTGAGAATGGTCCAGTTTTTCAAAGCTTATAACTTAAAGCTTAATTATGTGTTACTTTAAGAAAGCAAAATGGAGGAAATACCATAGCAATAATGGGTGTTGTAATGTTTTTAATGATTTGAAGAATTGCCTCGCCAGCTCACATGCTGTATGATGCAAGGTATATGTTCCAAGTCTCACCTGTGACTTAATTCTGCACAACAGTGACTTGTCTGATGGCGGTTGGCTGTAGTGACACACAATAAATCTGAAAAGTGATTCTGTTTTTTCTTTCGGAAAGGACCAGTGTCTGGATTTGTTTGGATCCCAACCTCTATGAGGCCCACTTGCTGGCTTTTCTTTAAGCCATGTTCGTTTGCCTTTTTTGTCCTGCTTATAATAAAAGGCACTTTTGATAAAGGGACAAATCAATCTAATTTAATGCTTGACCCTTTCTTGTTAACCAGGAGCACAAAATAACCACACTGTAACCACGCAATTTGTTTCTGCAGTTGATGGAATTCAATACTGACCACAGTGTCGCTACACATGTGTATGTGTTGTTCAAATAATTCCTGTGTATGAATGAATGAAATTCAAGAGATGTTATGATACGTAAAAATTATTTCACAAACACGCATTGGACATTGAGATACCTATTGAACGAGGTGCGTAGCATCTGGAGGCTATAAAACATATCCAATGCGAGTGGAATAATTTAGTTAAAAACACTCTTTAGATATAGAAAACTAGAATGACCTAAAAATAAGACTGACCCCAAAATTTACTTTGTGCATACCTTATTGTAGAGCATCATGCAATTGCTCCTCTACCATGACGGCTAAGCCACTGAAAACTCTGATCTTGAATTAAAGGGTCTTGATAGCAGAAGTGTTATAAATATTTTTAAAAACACAACACTTTTCAGTTTTCAGAACATGTTTTGATGTTTCAAACATCATCAGCCATAATGAGTATATAAGGTTTACAGAATGATCATTGTTATATATGTAAGAGCCTATACAATGAGCCTTTATAAATTTAAATTAACGTAAAATGCTCAACTTGTTTGTTGAGTTCTGGATTTAACTGTACAATATGAAAACTCTCCTTGATTTTAAGTTGTGAGAAAGTCTTAGAAAAATCAATAATTTTAAAACTGGAGGCATCACAACTGTCCTGACCAATGCCTAGAACAATTAAGATGTTTAAAAACGTGAATTTTTGTCACGAAAAAGATGTTCATTAACACGTGTGTGAAAATGCCTATTGGTTTCACCAATATAACAAGCTCCACAGCTCGCACACGTAAACTGGTACACAACACGTGATTTAAGAGACTCGGGAATAAAATCTTTAGGACTAAACATAGTGCTAAGTTTGAATGGAGAGAATATAACTTTTACATTTAAATCTTTGCAATACTTATTAATAATAGATGATCTTGAATTGCATAAAACAATGATCCAATTTTTTCTTTTAATTCTGTGATGTGCAATGGCAGAAGTGATCATCTTTGTCATCCCAACTGTAAGTTACACTTAAGCGTGGCAATGAGAAGTTATAATTGTAAAGAGAGGCATGCTTGCAAGTAAAAACAGCACAGAGAATACGCATAAACATAGTTTGCCCACATACCTCTGTCATTTCTCTATTATAGCATGTACGGAACAAACAGAGACACGATTTAACAACACAACCTTTTTAATCCTCCATTCAAGTTGGCCTCCTCCTACAAAAGCACATGATCACTTCCAGATAGGGACATACACTACATTCCCTCCAAACTTATAAAGTCATAAAGTCTAAGAAAACAAATGAACTAATCCTGGCTCTTTCAGTTCAATGTCTCAAAACGAATGAATAAAATGTCAACAATTAATACACGATAAACAGTCTCAAGAGTTCAGTCACGTTTGGCAAATAAAGTCCTTCATCCAGTTAGAGCTCTCCCTTTTTCTGACTGGATGACTCTCTGGCCTTTCTGGAGCTGCAGAAGGTACAGTTTGGCTGAATTGTATCCATTGGATCTTGCTCGAGACTAGCTCCTTTTTTGGGTGTGTCGGTGTCTTCTGACGGAGCAGGGAGCTCAGTTCCTGTAGCATGTGTCTCAGCTCCTGGGTCTACAAACTTTATGTGACCAGTATTTCTCAATTTAACTTGGCCAGCAGAATTCTCAATGATAACTGCATTTCCATTCTTCTCTACTACTTGATACAGCATGGGTTTTCTTGGTTTTGACGTAGGAGGATCATGTCGCCCTCTGCAAAGTCACTTGTTGTGGCATGTCTCATTGAGTCAGCATACTCTTTCTCTCTTAGCTTTCTGCCCAAAAGAAGCTCAGCTGGAGATAATGAAGTTACTGTATGGGGAGTGCTGTGATACTGGAAAAGAAAGTCTTGTACATCTCTCTTCCAATCCTTGCCTTGTAGTTTTGCTATTCTGATTGCCTTCAGGAGGGTTTTGTTGAGCCTCTCTACTTTGTGATCACTTGAGGCCAATACGGAATGCCCTCCTTGTGATCAATCGACAAATACTCAAGGAATCCTTCAAATTCTTGTGAAGTAAACAGTGGACCATTAACACTTCTGAGGGTTTCAGGCAAACCATGAGTGCAAAACATGCTCTCCATACATTTGATCACATTTCCTGCATCAGTCTTGCTCAGAAGAGCTATTTCTGCCCACTTAGAATAATAGTCAACTACAACGAGCAAGAGTCCCTTCTTGGAATGTCTAGTATGTTAACAGCAATTTCACTTCATGGGCCTTGAGGCAGTGGTGTTGACCTTATTAGTTTTGGCTTTGGTCTTGGTCCAACCTATTGGCGTGGGTAGCAGGCTCGGATTAACTTTTCAACGTGTTTGCCATGGTCTGGCCACCATTCTCTCTCTCTTAATCGAGATTTTGTTCGCACCACCCCTTGGTGGCCATCATGAGCAAGTTGAATGGTCTGATTCCACAACTTTTCTGGAATGACAACTTTGTTTCCTCTCTTAACCAGCTGTCCCATTATCCAGAGTTCATCTCTAATAGCTTTGTAGGTTGTTCCCTAGAGTTTCGACCAATCAACAGAAGTTATGGCATGGTGAACCAGTTGCAGGGTAAGGTCTCACTCTGATTCTCTCTCAGCTTGGTGAGGTGCTAATGCTGCAGGTACAGTATCAGCAACTATGGTGCATGCATATTCTTCTGTCTGCTGGATGGCTGCATCAGGAGCACTATCTACTGGTAACCTGTTCAATGCGTCAGTGGCATTCTCCCTGCCAGGAATTTGTCTGATGCTAAACTTGGACTGCTACATATATAAGAGGGTGGCAAGGGGGGGGGGGGGGCATGATCCCGTTTCACGCACAAATTTTAACAAAATTCACGCGCCACATACAATTTTAACCAAATTTCACGAATCACGAAATTCAACATAAATGAATATCAATCCAAGCTCTTACCTTATCCGCTGTCATTAGAATAAAGGAGGCAAGAGACCATATTCATATGCCCAGAAAGAGGCTGTGGTTCACCATTCATTATAGCAAAAATTGCAATTATTTAATCAAACGTTTGATTCACGATGTAGCCAATTGAGATGTAGCAATGTTTCAGCTACTCCCAGTGTTAATCAGGTGATGACTTCAATTAGTCACGCGACACCATTGCTGTATATTACGATGCTATTCTTGTAGTAAAATTTACCTAGTCCCAAAGTGAATAGTGGTTGGGTTTGGTGGACGTGCAGAGAAAATCCTGCAACCGGCGACCGAGGTCACAGGCATAAAAGTATAGCAGCTGAGGATCGTTCATAAAAGTATTGGTCTATTGGTACGAAGCTAGATTTTGGTGTGTCAAAGAAATAACTCTGCTAAAGCAAGTACGAATTGATCTTGATGAAAAGTTGATTGCATTGAGGTCAAGGGAATCTTCTCCTTGGTCTTCTGCTGATTCTCTTTCTTCCTTGTCAGAGCCAGAGTCATATTCCGAATCTTGTTGGGCATCTTCAAAGGTCACTCTCTCCCCGATAGGTAACTCTTTTTTGTTCATATTCAAGGGAAGAGTTCAAGCATTATGTTTTGTAGTGCATTCTGCGCAATCTTGTGACGTAATCCCAGAGGCCTTTGCTGGCGAGCTTTTCCATGTGGAGAGCTCGTGTCACTGAACTGCATCGTCATTCAAACTAAAATGGCCGGAGTGAACGCACAACATGCGTCTTGTTATGTTACGTGTAAAGCATGCTTGTATCGACTCGCAGCTTTGAGAACGAATTTTGTTGCATGTGTAGCATGCTAGTCTCGACTTAGGACTTTGAGAACGAGTTATGTTACATGTGTAGTGTGTTTGTATCGACTCAGTCTTAAACTAGTGATGTTACATGTAAAGCATGCTTGTATCGACTCGCAGCTATAAGAATGAATGTTACATGTGTAGCGTGCTAGTTTTCGCCCATGGCATGCCTAGACCTTCGGAGATTCCATCGGAATAGACTATTTGTAATGGATCCGATGGACTCCATTGGACGACTTTCCAACCCTCCTCATTTGTATTGCTTACACTTCTGGTTTCATCTTATGGCTAGACTTCCTATGACTAAAGTAGACGCGACTGTCCTTCCAGTTTTAGTGCGTGACTGGACTCCATTAGACACCATACATACATACATGTACATTATGTAAGTGTCAGGGTATTTAGCTATGGATAGCTAATTGGGGACACTAACATAAGTACATGCAAATATAAAATATAAAATACTAATGTTACATTAAATAGATATAAGAAATATAAAATATAAAAATAGGACATAGGAATTAAGAATTCAAATATATTTTGCAGGTTTAGTTAAGAGTAAGTTCAGCAAGTTTTGTCCACTGGAATCTAGTTGAGAGTATTGGACATGACTGCTGCCTCGTAGAAGTCCACAGGCTGTTGGTGTCATAACTGCAGCAATCCTGATCAATTCAATTGAAGATAATCCCTACAGCCTCAAGAGTTCACACTACTCTCTGCATTTGCTCCATCCAGGTTTGGCCTAGAGCTCTCCACAATGATTTCAGCCCTCAAGCAGAAACAACTCTTGTCTAGCCTCGTCCCCTGGTCGCCAAGACAAGGAAAAGGAAAACAGTGTACAAAAGATAGGATATCCGTATTGACTTCTCAACAAATCTAAACCAGCAATCTAAAGGTCACGTGATCTGCTGTTTCATGCAAGGCCTGTCCCTTCTATTCAGAATTTTGGCAGCTGTGATTGACTCCAAATCAAGATGCTGAAGGGGTTCATAATATGGGAGCTGACCATGAATAGCTGGACTGCAGTCAGGCTCTCTGCATTGTGCAATGTAAACATTTCATAACTATGCACACTCATTCTTCAAATTTACTTTATTGGTCTACCGAACAACTGCATATTCATACACAGAAACCAAAAACAAGATCTCAATTGATAAAATTAATCATTACTGCTTTCTAAACCAATTACCTAATATATTTTTCTAATTTCATTTCTTGTCAAAGAGAAAAAGTGCACTGTAAAAAACAGGTTTGAGGATAAACTATGCGGTTGGGAATGATATGCTCTGCATGACCATTGGAGGTTGTCTTGCTAATGGCATTTATGGTGCTGGATTCTCTTTCCTCCTCCTGTGTCTAAAAAACTGTGAAATTAGATGTGATGTGAAGGGGCATGGCAGGTGATGCTATGATAATATATACCATAGAGTTTCTGCATGTCGGGACTTATGTGGTGTTGAATACTTTTTGAACAGCAACTCACTGGCAGAATGTCACATTATGTAAGCGTAAAATAAACTGGGGGTGCGCTTGTCTCAAGGAGCATACAGCAACTCATAGAGTACTGCAAGACTAACAGTAACCTTCTGATAGTTAGGCGGCAGTTGCTTCAAGGTGGAGGGCAAGAACAATACAACAAAGATGGTAATCTGCTCCTCTTAACTTTCCTTTGGTGGAAAGCACTGCTTCTATTGCCTCCTCAAACAGTGGCTTTTCCTCGTTAGTTAGGTGCTTGGGCAATTCCTTTAAGATGTTATTTATGTGTTCCTTGAGATCATGGAGGGGTTCTACTGGCACAACTTCATACTGGGTCAAGTTAAGGTGTTTCATTGAAGCACTTTGATCAGGAAAACACAGTGCAGGGACTTGCTGAATACCCTTTTACTCCTCTCTCAACTGGCTCTAGAAGGCTGGTTGTAGCAAACCATCTGTTGGGAAATTTTGGCCCTTGCACTCTCTAATCATGTCATTCTTACTCATTTGTTTGAAAGGTTGCACACCTCTATTCCTCCTCTCTCTTCCTGCTGGACCTGCAATGACTTTCTTACTTCGCTCTTCTAGGGTGATTTGTGGGGCTCTTAGTGATGCTATGTGGTCAGAGTACTGTGTTGACGACATAGTGCAACCACATGAACCAAAGTTTCCACCCAATTCCTCCCCACTCTCAACTTCTTGTTGATGGATGGTCACCATGGAACGTCCCAACAGATGTCATTGATGAACACTTTGTGGGAAGGGGTGATCTTTGTACTGAGCTGTTGGATGTCTTCCAGGTGGGTGTCACTGTATAATAATTGATCTTTGATAGTGTCTCTAGACGTTGCCACAAGTTAAATTTGTGGCTTTTCCATCATTTCTTGGACATCTTTTCCCCCAAGCTCAGAGGACTAATAAAATGCTGGATCGTAAATTGCATTTACCGTCAACAGGATATGGCCATGATTCATAACACTTGAGTGATCAGACCAGATCATCAGGTGTCCAGTGTTTTAGTGAGTGAACCAGTTCCTTCCTTGTTGTTTCACCATCGGGCTGCTCTTTAAACTATCCAATTGCCTTCAAGCAAATTTCCAGCTCTTCATATGTCATAGCCTCATAATGAGCTTCAGAGTGGTCTCTGACCAGACCCATTTCCTCATGTTCCGCCAGTAGATTTTGCCTGATTTCCAGTTAAGTTATTGATGTTGAAAAACTCTTTCTTGAGAGTACCATTGGAATCCAGTGTCAGCTTTTGGTAGAATTTTGGAGCCACAATCGCACTCACACAGTATTTCCCCATTTGCAATCTTTTTCTTTAGGGTTTCTCTTATGGCTGCACCAGTGCGAGGCACTGGTGTTCTGATCCCCCCTCCAAAGGTTTTTTGTTAAGCTGCCTTCTTGGAAGTGGGTTATTTTTTCTGAAGGGCTTGAATGTTTCCACGTTCACACCTTTTGCTAAGAAGTTCTTTTACCACCATGTTTCCTCTTTTGTCTTCTGAGATACTCCATATTTCTTAGCCAACTGAGAGAAATTGATCTGTAATTAAATAACAGGAAATAATATGTAAATAACTAGTTAAAAGCACTATTATGTGCAAGCAAATGTTCGTGAACTAAAAATTGAAGATGCAAGAATGAAACCTATTCTTATTCTTATTCTATTGGTTATTTTTCTGAGGTGAGCCTTGATAATGCGTCAGCAACTTCTGACCCTTTCACGTACTTGACAGTTACTTCATACTTAAGTGCTCTCAGTACAAATCTCTGTAAATGAGCAGGACATGTGGTTAGTTTTTTCTTAAAAATAGCCTCGAGGGGGTTGTGGTCAGTGTGGACAGTACACCATGTCCCATATACAAAATAGTGTAACCTCTCTAGCCCCCATACTACTCCAAGGGCCTTGTGCCCTATGTTACTGTAGTTCTGTTCAGTCTCTGTTAACGCCGTGGATGTGTAACATATAGGTTGTCCATCTTGTAGAAGGACAGCACCTATTCCTTTCAGGGATGCATCGGTCTGTATGACTGTTTCTCCCTTGGGGTTGAAATATTCAAGTACTCCTAGGGATGATATCTGTCTTCACCTTCTTCAATGCTTTTTGTGCTCAGGTCCCCATGAGAATACACTTTCCTTTTTTGTGAGCTCCCTTAAGGGTGTAGCGAGTTGCCCTGAATTTCTTGTGAGGTAATTGACTAGGTTTAGGAAGCTCTGTAAGTTCTTAGTGTCCTTTGGTGCTTCCATGTCTAGGATTGCAGACACCTTGTTATCTGGGCAGACCCCTTCCGGACTCCATGTGTGTCCAAAAAAGCTGACTTTGTTACTCTTGAACTGAAGCTTTTCAGCATTGAACACAATGCCTTTCTCTTGTGCTCTTTCCATGAGATTTATCAAATTTCAGTCATGCTCCTCTTCAGTAGATCCATACACAAATATGTCATCAGTGATGCCGGTCACACCATTGAGGCCTTCGAGAGCTGTGTCAAGCTGTCGCTGGAAGATATCTTGCGATACTACTAAGCAAAATAGAAGCCTGGAAAATCTGAATCTTCCAAATGGTGTCCCAAATGTGGTGAGGTAGGAGCTCTCTTTGTCTAAGGGAACATGCCAGCAACCTTTCTTAGCATCAATTAGGGTGAAATGTTTCACATTGCTCAACTGTGTGACTACTTCGTCAACTGTCTCAGTGTAATGATGCTCTCTCTCGCTTGACCCATTTGTTTGGGTCTCGGTCTAGACATAAACGAATCTTGGTTATGTTTCCCTTGTCATCTGTTGTCTCAGACAAGACTATGCTGTTCACCCAGTCTGTGGGTGTGTCCGTCCACAAGTGCTATGACACCTGCTTCAAGCATCGGATCAATTTCTTGTTTATACAGGTCACGGAGGTGGACTGGTACTGACCTGAGTGGGTGGATGACTGGTTCAGCACCCTCTTCTAGTGTGACATGGTATGGTTTCATGTGAAAAGGTATTTGACTGTCCATTCTTCGTTGACCAGAGGGTTGTCATTATATAAATCAGCTTGGTCGTCATTGGTTGAAGTTTGTGATATTGATAAGTGTTACTTGTCATTCTCTACGGTTTCTGCTTTAGCGATTTAATAAATTTCAGAGTCTTCTGAGTCAAAACCCATTTTGGGAATCTGACAAAGGAGAAGACTTTGTTTGTAAAAATAGAAATATGTAGACTCTGGATTCATAGCAAAAGAATTGAGTTGGAAAATGTCTTCCACACTTGTGCGATCTAAAAGACCTGACTGACATGGCTAAAGTGTTCCCTCTCAATTTGACATGACAGCCTTACTATCCCCAGATTCCCCACTCGGTTTTGACAGGGCATAGAAAATCAAGAATTTAACCAAATCAAAAATTTTTGCAGCAAATTACTCCAAAAAGTAAGCTTTATCATTTTAGCAAAAAAAACATTTTGGTGTTAGGTGCACTTTAACTTGTAACAGAGATGTACCATTTTTGGGGCTGTTTTTGGTTACTTTGGATCCTTTGGATTACCTTCTAGTTTTTGGTTCATAATTTTTATATGGTAGATCTTTTAGAAGGTGGTGGCATGGTGTATTAAACTTTAGTGGGTTTCTCTGGGCAAAAATATGTAGCCTTGGTTTACTTACCTTTGAATTGTTGGAAGCAATGGTGACGTTGTGGAAGTTTATTTACGGCTTTCAGTAGTAGCCCTTTATCTGCGAGAGTGTTTGACATGCTTCTCTTAAACACTCCCTTTTTAATCAGGATTGAGAAGCAAACAATGGGTCCTGTTATGGAAAGTATTGCTGCAAACACTTTCCTCGTGCCATCTGTTGCAGTGGATGGAATTTCAATTAGTGAATCTCATTTGACCCACTTTCATTAAGTACATGTACTTAACAGGCTTTTTCCAAAATAGCAGTTTCATGTTTTCTGGCCAACTTTTCAAAAGGAAGAACGCATCACCATTTAACAATTTCTCTCCATTGTTGAACTACTTCACTGGAAGAAAGGTAACAAATTTTCTTGTGATAAATTCTCAATGCTGCCAAAATGGAAGTTTGAAACTAATGATGCAACCTTGTTGCACACACATTTTACTGTTTGAGATTGCTTGCGGATATAACAATCTGCAAACATACAATCAAAAACTTTGTACTAACAAGCACTGTTACCACTGGCTCCCCAGAATTCAAACTGAAGTCGTGAAAATCTGAGAAGCCATGTTCCACCTCCCGAAACTTGGGAAACAAAATAATTAAAAAGTCTTCCACCTCATGAGCAAAAATTTCGTCCTCACCATCCAACCACTTTCTCTTTCTATCAATGACTTCTGCATTATGGGTATTTGCAGAATCGGCTTGTTACCATTAATGCATTCCTGATTTCAATGATTTTGTTTCAACTACTGAGTATTGAATTTTGTCATAGATATACCTCCATACTAAATGGGCAGGTGAACCTGGCTTAAGCCAACAGATCTGCTTAGCTTCTGCTCAGGGGATGTGCCTGTGGGTGACACTTGTGGAAATGGGTGTTGCCTGACCATTTGTGCTTGTTGACAATGTGGTTAAGCACCGATTTCTATTTCTCTCTAAGAAGTTGGACATTGCCGCCACAGGTTGCAGAGCACCACCATGAGGTGGTTTGAAATTGAATAGATCCATGGCGACAATTCCTCGCGTCCCTTTTGCCGTGCCTTACTCTTTAATTGTTTCACAACCCACTTTGACAGGTGCCAGACATCATACTGATGATTTATTTCAGGATGATCTTTGTTCATGTAGCTGCTTATGGACACATGTCTGTCAGTAGCCATTCGGTCTATTTCAACCCCATCCCCATCTAGGCTTTCAAAGCATTGTTTGAAGCCCTCCTTTTCCATAGCATTTGAGGAAGTGGCTTTTGTTACTTGCACAACACTGAAAGCTACCACTTTACCAGAATCTTCATCCATCAGTGTAATAAGTATGGTATTTAGCATTATGTCCATGGCTGTCACAACACCCTTCACCATTTAAATTTACGTCATCCTTGACTGCTATCTGTTGTTGCACCATTTGCTGCTCATTTTCCCATTTCTCATTTAAAATTGGGAACAGAAACCGCTGCTGTGTATCGTAAAACATATTGTTGTTGTTAACTGTAAGTTTAGACATGAGGCTAGGTGACTTCACCCTTGCAAATGAGTTTCCTGTAAACAAAATAGAAGCTTCCAACAACAGGTTTCCCACTGGTTTTCTTTTAATGGTTGGGTGGGAGTCCCAATGGGTTACATGTTCATCATTACAAGTTAGTTCAACTGATAGCATGCTCCCAATTGTCTTCCTTTTTTGGTCAATCACCACCTGAGCAGCTGGTCCAAACAAGACTTGAAAACCAATATTTTTTATCAGTGTCAGGAGATTCTGATTCCTCTTCTGACTCTATCTCACCCTCTGACTTGTGCCCATCACGGGATAGGGGTTTTTCATCCTTGGGTAGTTGCCAGTGGGGGTCCTTCTTGTTGTCATGATCATTGACGTCCCAGTCATCACTATCAATCTCAGTGATAATTTCTACAGGAGGAACATGGTCGACTTCAACCTTAGTCAAGCGGTCCAAGGAAGCAACATTACTGCTGTCCTCAAAACCAAAGGTGGGATAAATTTCAGGATAGGGCATTGAATAATTATGCTCATGGGACATTTTCCATTGTTCTGCAGCAATCGGGTCTCTTGAGAATCAACTGCAGAACTGACATTAATACCAACGCGTGGAGTAATTGTAGTGGGAACATCATCTGTTTGTGTCGCTACACTTACTAGAATATCAGGATCGAAACAGCACTGGGTTGCACTGGCAGACATTGAAAGGCAAATTCACAGGCAACAAAAGTCAAGAATTGCTGGGGTCATTGTTTTCATTTTCCAGCAATACCTCCACATTGTCAGATTCAGAAATTTGTGTTGGAGGCAGCGTATTTTGTGTAGAAGCACTCTGATCACTATCACCTGTAAACAGTGCAGCTGCCTGATGTAGAACAAAATATTGCTTAATAAATCCTTGATGTAACGAGGAGTTCACACGTTTATAGTTGCAACTTGAAAGATAAGACCCAAGATTAAGGCCCTGAACTGAACAGAAATATGGGTCCATTAGTCATGCTATCAATGCATGATGCCTTTATATTTTTCACTGGCCTTAGTAACACCAAAATTAATGAGGGCTCTTTGTGACGCCATTCATATGGGGGATAGTGGGAAAATTTCGTGTGATACAATCTTTTAAAACAGCATGTCCGCAGATGAGTTAATATTCACATCATCTTTATTTGTGTAAACTTAGTTTTATTGAACAAATAGTGTAGACCCGTTGATTTTCTGAATTATAGGCTGAATAGTTAGTTAACAGGGATTAAAATTTCAGTTCAAGCAAATGAACAACACTAACTTCTTGATGACTTCAATGTCTGCGCCGATTTTTTGCTCAACAGCCACTGCTGCTTTGCAGCTGGACGAAAGCTAGACTCTCATGGCACACCATCCTCTTTTAATTGCTGTTTGTACATTAGTTCAGTGATCTCAGCACATAGGTTTACCTCAAAACTGTCCTTTGAGAAGTGCTCACTGCAAACATAATTTACTGTTTTTAAGTGGAGGCAGATTGGCCTGCCTGATTCTTTGCAGCCATGCTTTCAGTGCTGATTATCCTGTGGGATCTTGTGGTATCTGATGCCATTACTTTTG
>OMLO01002938.1_pt1 | contig 13962 bp, 4 predicted proteins | sample 1674811 | NCBI WGS metagenome assembly OMLO01 (sample SAMN06265003, study PRJEB25207) | coral metagenome | isolation source: Coral host | place: Mexico:La Bocana,Puerto Morelos, Mexico | collected 2008-11-13
CGAAATAGCAGTGACTTTGTAGCGAGCGCCAAACAAGCACGACACCACCTGTGCGGCATTGCCACCACCACACCTGAAGGTTCCGGGTTTCTGGTGGACACACAAAACAAAACAAATCAGAGTTCAAAGATGTTCTAAACAACTGGACTCTGTTTTCTTGGTCTGGTACAGACAGACTGAGGTTGGCACACCATCACAGAAGCCATGTTGAGACAACGATGTGAGCGTCGCGCGTGTCGCTGTGCTTTCTTGTCTTCGCTTCGTCGCTGTGCTTTTTTGAGCCGGACGGGAACTTTCCGAAGAAAAGAACTCCGTGAAAAACTCGACGTTCTCCAAAAGTTGTTCAAATTCATTTTGACATATTTGGTTGTCAACAACAAAATCACAAGTGTTTCAAACTAAAAGCATCGCGCATCGCAAGGAATGCATCGGTCAAATAAAATCAATCAAATAAAAGAAACAGCACAAACAGCACATCTGTGACAATGACGAAATTCAGCGAAATCTCATACCTTGTCACGGTGTTAATCACGTGCCACGGAAGCCATGAAGGCCTGACATTGGGAGGGGATGACTTGAAGTGAAGTCTTGAAGTAAAGCCAGAAGGAAGCATGCATAAGCATGTGCATTCACATATGAGGACTCATTGCACGCATTTCGCTACTTCATGCATCTTTTGCATCTTTTGCATTCACATATCTTACATATCTTCCTTTTTTTTCAAATCGTTGGCATATTCCAAAAACAAGGCATTTTAAATCGTTGGCAATCGTTGGCGATGCATGTTGCAGCTGCAAGCAGTAAAGCCAAGAGACTTTTTCAAATCGTTGGCATTCTCGACCTGGAAAAGGGAAAGACACGGAACTGCCATTTTTTGCTGCAAGCCATTTTTGCGTGTTGACAACCAGCGGTCTCTCCCGGTCTCTGTTCGCCTGCCGCGGCTGGTGCTCCCATGGCCTGTTGCGGTCGGATCCCAGAGACTTTTCGGTGAGGCTTTTCCGGCGTGCTTTCAAATGCTAAAACAAATCATTTGATGCTGAAAGGTTTCATTTAAAAAAACAAACCATTTCAAACATCATCTTACTAGATGAGTAAAAGTATATATATATATAAATATGTATATGTATAGGCGTTTCGGCTTTGCACATTGTTCTGGTGCCCACCCGGACAGTGTGTAGCTTTTAACCCTAGGGAGTGCGTTGCTTTGCATGGGCAGCGTATCTCTCGCACTCATCTTCAGTTGCTGGTTCATTTATCTGCAAGGTGGTCCGATCTCAAGAACCGGCGTGGCACCGGCGTCAACGTTGGCTGCGACAACGTGCGAGGCGCACGCTACACAATCTGAGACGTGGACCTTTGACAATTGGGGCTCGCAAACGGTCTCGCAGGGCAGTGGTGCTACTCTCCAATCACCACTCCTGGAACTTGGAAGAGCAAAATTGTCAAACAGTACATCTTGTAGACACGATGGATTGGCACTGCAAGAAATGCCAGATCCGGCAGTCCGTTTCAAAAGAACATTGCTCGAAATGCGGTGCGCACTGGAGCAAGGTTTGGCAACAGACACGGACACCACGGAGAAATGGCAGCAGATCGCAGAGCAAGCCGAAGACAGCACCCAAAAAGGACGAGGGAGACGAAGATCTACGTGTCTTCGCGGGCAAGACTCCTTGGGTAAGCTCTACACCCAATTCGAGGCTCAATGTGGTGGCTCCGACTACAACAGCAGCACCACAGACCGAGGGCACCAATGTGGAGGAGAACACATTGGATTTGCCACCGGAGCCCAGTCTCCCAGAACCTCCAGGCCCAGAAGATTCTCTCAAGACGTTGGAGCATCTGAGAGGCCTCAAGCAGGCGTTGACCTCTTTACCTCCGGAGTTGGAACAGAAACTGCAGGAGTTGGAGGACAAGCACAATGCAGCGGCAGTGCAGCTGAATCATGGGCATTTGAACCGTATGGGGAAGATGCAGAAGCAGATTACAGCTCTGTCCGAGAAGATCGTCAAGCTCGACCAGGACTGGCGTACGTTCACCTCCCAGGTAGACGAGAGATTTCGCAAGCACAAAGCGTTATTCCTCGAGACCCGAGGAGAACTCGTGAAGTCACGCAAAGCCAAGGTGATGGAGCTCGAGCAGATCAAAATGGAGATCTCCAAGGCATCCCAATCGCTTCTCAACACATCCAGTGCAAGTCCCAACGATGTGATCGAGTTGGACGACTCGGAGCTTATGCATTCCCTACAACAAGCTGCAGCACCGTTGGACGAGACGGAGGAGTACCCCATTCCCGACGACGACGAGGAGATGGTTGCAGTGGCGGGAGCAGATGGGAGGCCGGTAGTGCATGCCTTCCAAAGGCGTGTGGCGGCAGGATCTCCGAAGCAGGTGGCCAAGGACCACTTGAAGCCCAAGGAAACCAAAACCACCAAGGAGACCAAGTGAGTGGTGACATTTGGGAGGATGAGCTTGGACAGTTGCTCTCCATTCCTGTTGATTGTGTCATCGATGATGTCTTCGAGGGCTCTTGGGGTTGGCTTAGTGATGAATGTGAATTGCACTACACGAAGGATAACTTGGATCTTCGCTCTGGTGCCTGTTCTTTCCATCTTGATGATTGTTGTAGCCCTGGGGAGGTGTTGCAACTTGCTCAGGTTGGAAATAGATCTATGGATCATCTAGTTCCCGGTGATGGTCGTCTTGATGCTCAAGGTGGAGAACATGATGTTGAAGTGCAACAAGCACGTACAGTCCGCTTCAATCCGCATGTTGAAGTGGTGGAGTTTGTTGCCCATGTGCACATCGACCTTTTTCAGGTGGATGATGTGATTTCCTGTCCTGATGGCAGTGGGGAGTGCTGCCCACAGGATCATTTTGAAGAGGAAGTGGTTGATATGTTCCCTTTGGTCCAGTTATTGGACACTGAGGAGGCTCCGCAAGATATGGATGATGCGGAGGATGATCCTTATGTGATCCTTCATGGCTTTGAAGTTTTGGAAACAAGTACGTTGGGGTCCTCCGTTTCTGATTTGGAGCCTATGCAAGTGATCACATTTGGCATCCGTGGTCAAGCTCTTGGACGGCGTGACACATGGGTTACTGTTGCTGAACTACCAGCTTTACGACGAGCTGTTTGGGAGCTTTGGCAGGATGAAGTGCCCCAATTCTCGGCTTGTTGGGCATTTGCGGTTCGTCCACAACCCTTGAAGGAGTTAGGCGTAGCCAAGGCTTGGGTGTTGTTGGTTGAAATCGACCCGGGACAGGCTACTCCGCCAGGGCATTGTGCAGTTTTGATGATGACGTGCTCCAATGCCAACTGGATGGTTGGTCGGCCTACTCCCAAGTTGGTGCTTGAAGACACTTCGAGTGATGCGCTGGTGCCACAGCATTTTTGGGCTAGTTATTGTCGTCCCCTTGGGATTCTATATTGCAGCTTGATTTTGGAAGGTGATGTGAAATCACCATTCGAACCTGTTCATGTGCGACCTGGTGCCCTTAGCAAACTTATGCTTGGAGATGCTCCATCTGCTTTTGATGAGGTGCGTCATTGGTTTCCTGACACTGAACTGGTGGTTAGGGAAGTCCGTCGACTCCAACAACAAGGAATCGAAAAGTTTCATATGGTGGTGCACACGGCTGATGCAGACAGGCGTGCGTTTGAGGTTGATATTTCTGCTTTCATTACGCCTACACGCTTGAAGAAGTTCATGCCGCAGGATATACAGCGAGGGCGTCTGTATTGGTTGCCTTTGCAAGTGACGCACCCGTCTATGGGTGTAAGGACAGGCTGCTTTCACTTCGTCTTGGGGGCAGATCGACCAGGACCGAGCCGACCGGTCCTTGTTTTGATTTGCAGGGCCACTACGGCTTATCACGAACAGTGGAGTCATGGTGTATGGTGGATTCCCTTTACGGCCTCCACGTTGGACCTGGTGCAACTGACTATGCCTGACTTGGATGAAGCGGAGTGTAGCAATGTTTTGGTCACTTCCAATCACATGGCCTTAGCTTCCTTGGATGGGATTCGCGCAGGGAGTGTGGTGACCCTCTACAGTGGCAATTCTATGTCCAGTGAAGGCATCGAGCCTCCTGATGAGGGCGATGAGGCCACGTTTATGCAAGTGGCAAGCGCAATGTCTTCCGGTCGTGACAGGGCCAGCAGTGGTGTGCAACATATGGTGTTGCAGCATGGATGTGAAACACGTCGGCACCTTGGGGATGCTTCTGATGTCTCTCACAGGCGAACGGTCTATTTGTTGGATCATATTCGCAAGCAGCATGTATTGTTCTCCTGGGCACGTCCTTATAGGAGTTTGTGGCAAGGTGAACTACGTGAAGTTGACATTTTGATCCAGCATCCAAGGCCCTTGGATGTCGTTGATGTCATTGTCGAATTTGTGGATGCCAATACTCGCAGTTTGCTCCAAGACCCGTCTGTGTTTCGACTGGTTCCGCCACTTACCAATTGGGCCTTGACATGGAGTCTTCAGCAGGCGTTCCACTATGAGGCTGATTGGCAGGTGGGTCCGATCAGGGTCAATGGACATGATTGGTATGCTGGAATGCCTTCCAGTATTATTTTTCAGGATGGTGATGTTCTAACTGTCTTCCTGCAAGATGGCAGCAACGTCAATGATGCATGCGTAGGGACACCCACATCCACGGATGAGGATGTGAGCAGTCAGGACTCGACAGATGTGGAACTCCAGTTGGTCACTATCTTTCAATCTGGTGCTACTGGTGATGATGTCCGTTTTGATGCTTTGGCTCCCTGGCATGAATCTGTGGAAGCCACACTGCAATGGTGTTTGGCTAACCCTTTGCTAGGTTGGGCTGTTCCATGTCGGCAGTTTCGCCGCCTTCCCGGGCAACATCGGCAACAGCGTTTTGCCCTTGCTTGGACAGAGTTGGTTGATCCACAAGATGTTCCTGTGTGGATTGTGGAACTTGACGGCGACAATGGGGGACGTGAGTGTCATGTGGAGTATCTACCGGCCCACTTGAAGGTGAATGACCTTGACTTCTGGTTGAGACGTTCCGATCCCTTTGTGATTGTGGATCGATGGCGGTATGCCCATCCGACCTCTCCTGACACATTGGTGCTTGGGGTTGGTTACCAACTTTGTGTGCGTTATGGTGCCTCTGCCCAAGGACTTCCTGTGCAAGGGCTTCATCTTCTACAACGACACAGTCGTCTTCTTTCCTCACGCCCTCGTGGAGATGTCAATACATTCTTTGACCCTTCTCTGGTTATCACTAGTGTTGAGGATGCTGTTTTTGATGCACAAGACTACCCCGAGGATAACATGGATCTCGGCTCTGGTGGACATAGGATTGCTCGACCTCATACAGAACCACACCAGCTCTTTGAAGGGGTATGCGTGGAGGCGGGCTACCCTGAGGATAACGTGGATCTCAGCGCTGGCTCTGTTTCCATGATACCCACTTCGGATCCCTTGGAAGGTGCTGACTTAATGTTTGACACATCTACGGTGATTCCTGATATTTATGAGATTGGAGCACCTGGTGGTGTAACATCATTGAACTACTCTGAGGATAACGTGGATCTCAGCGCTGGTTCTGTTTGTTCCTTACCTGAAGCGGGGTGTGATGCTCGTATTGAGTCGTTGAATGCCATTTTGGCAGATTTGGCAAATTTGTGGCCACAAAACTCGATGTCCTCTTGCTATGAGCTCATACCGGCTTTGCACCCAGTTGCTCATATGATTTGTACACAGCAGGATTGGGCCCCGGTGACCGGCAATGGTGTCAGGTTCCACATTTACACTGATGGCTCTGCACGCAATCACCCGGAAAAAAGGGCCGCTTGGGCCTTTCATGTGGTGGTAGAATCTCACACGGCGTGGGGTCCTTCTTTCCATCGTATTGGCTATACGGGCGATTTGGTGGATGAAACTATGTGGTCTGCACGGCTGGACTCCCTGGATGCTGAAGCTTGCGCTCTCATTTACATGGCTGATTGGCTTTTCTCCCTGACGCATGATGTGGGCGCAGTGGTACATTTTGATGCTGAAGCCGTTGGATGTGGAGCTTTTGGAACGCAAAACTCTCCTGTTCCGGCAGCGAAACCGCGCGAAATACAACATGTTGCACGCGTTACGGTGAGTCTCGCTACTGCCCGCCATGATTCCCTACAATGGCGCCACATCAAGAGCCATTGCGGCCAACCTGACAATGAGGCTGCTGACTCTATAGCTCATGCGCTGTGTTGTGGTTGGAGCCCCAACTTCAGGCCACCCAAACGCCTCGCAGCTCTCATGGCTCATCCCTTGCGTGATTGGGCATGGCTACAATGTAATCCCTCTGAGGAGCTGCCTGACTTGGCGTGCCTTATTGCTACGCCTCCAAAACCTCCTGATGGTGACGCTACCTTATGGCAAGTGCAACACCAGCAGCATGAAGCTGAGGTGCAGCATATAAGGTGGAGATTTGGCTCCGCCAATGTTCGCACTATGCAATATACTGAGCGTTATCATTCTGAGAAGGTCATTGTTTTGCGTGAGCAGTTGGTTTCCATGGCATTTGATGTGTTTGCATTTCAGGAATGCCGAGGACGTTGGGACCAGTGTGTCGAGGATGATTACTTCATTCGCGTTTGTGCAGCTGGAAACAAAGGCCAAGGTGGCCTGGAGCTCTGGCTTAGAAAAGGAGGTGCATTTAAGGGCACCGGCTTGGGCGAAATCACCAAGGAGCACCTTGTGGCCTGGCACGTTTCGTCAACAGTTCTTGGTGTTGCATGCCATCATCCTGCCTTGGTTTGCACCATTGTGGTGATCTATGCTCCTCAAGCGGGGCGATCCCATAGTGATGTTGCTGATTGGTGGCACAGTTTGGACGAGATCTTACAGCGACGACCCAATGTTGGACCCGTGATGATGCTTGGGGATGCTAATGCCCATGTTGGTTCTATCACTTCACCAGCCATTGGTGATCTTTCACCAGACTTTGAAGATGCTGCAGGCGAAGGTTTGCGTCATACTTGTGATAAGCATGGCTTGCTTCTCCCTGCCACTCATGCTGCTTATCACTCTGGCTCCTCGGCTACCTTTGTCGGACCCTGGAAAGTGCATTCTCGAGTTGATTACATTGCGGTGCCTATTGATTGGGAACCAGGTATTGAATCATCTGCAACGTGTCCGCAGCTCGATTTGCTCACCGATGGTGAGGATCATGTGGCCATCACCTTGGAGATGACCCTTCAAGTCGCCGACAAAAGTACTACTGTTGTTGGACGAGTGAGTCGATATGATAGGACACAAGCGCGTTCAGATGTTGGCCAAAGTTGGTTGAAGTCCCTTTCCGATTTCATACCATCTCAGCCATGGGCCGATGATGTCAACAAACATTGGCACAATCTTCGAACTGCTGTTTTGGACGCTTGTGGACAATGGTTCCCGAAGCCAAAGAGAAAAAGAAGGCAACTCTACATGAGCGAGCAACTATGGCAGATTGTGGAGGATCGCAAGGAGCTCGCGAGTCGTCTGAAAAAACTTGGCTTGAATTCTCGGCTTAGATCATTGGCTGGATTCTTTGCGCTATGGTGTCAACGGATGGACCAATGGCGTGAGTTGTGCGTTCAAGAGGTCCTAGCTGATCAAGTTTGTGCATTCGATTTGTTGCAATACCAACAGTTGTCTCGTCGATTTCATGCCATACGCAAGCAGGAGCGGAAGTTGTGGATTACACAGGGCGCTCAGCAACTGCGTGAAGGGCTATCGCAAGGTTCCTTCAGCCAATGGTGCAAACTGCTCAAGCCGAAACGAGCAATTCAACAGAAATCGCGTCCACATGGCCGTCTTCCAGGAGTCCGCAATGCTGATGGCTCATGGATGTCTTATGGCCAAAATGTCAGTCTGATGTGGCAACGGCATTTTGGCAATATTGAGAATGCCGATGATGGAACACCAGCAGATATCCTGTCCAAGTCTATTCCCTCAAGTTTGGCTTCGATTGACAGGTTGTTGGAGATGCCCACCATTTATGATGTCGAGAGAGCCATGCGGTTGTCCAACCCTTACAAAGCACCTGGACCAGATCAAATTGGTGCTGAGATTTGGAGGTCGGATGTCCCGGGTCTTGCCAAAAGATGTTATGCGCTCTTTTTGAAGAGTGGCTTGCGGAGTCAATGGGTAGCTGAGTTTGCCGGTGGTGACCTCGTTCCTCTCCACAAAAAAGGGGACACGACCCAGCCTAGCAATTACAGAGCCATTCTTCTAGAGCCTACGTTGGGGCGCATCTTCTCCAGGGCATGGCGCACTCGACTTGTTTCCGCATTGGAAATGGTACAAGCTCCTTTGCAGTTTGGTGGACATCGTGTGGTGAGCATTGAGGTGGCACACCTAGCTGTGCGCAATGCACAGCAAATCTCGCATGCAAGGCGAACGTCTTGTGCTATGATTTTTGCTGACATCAAGTCTGCCTTCTATGTGGTTGCTAAACCATTTTTGACAGGTGTTGACACATCACCTGATGATGTGGTTGCTTTGTTTGAAAAAATGGGCCTTCCACAAGATGCATTGGCTGCCTTCGTGGAAGCCATTGAGGAAGGTGTTGTGATTCCCGAAGTTGGTAGAAGCAACCACCTGCAGTCTGTTGTTGCAGCGATGTTGAAGCACACGTGGGCCAAGGTGCCGGGAGCTGACCGGTACATGCTCCCAAGGACGGGGAGTCGCCCAGGAGATCCATTGGCGGATGCTTTGTTTGGATTTGTCATGGCAAAAGCACTACATGCCATTGCCAGACGCTATGATGCCGAAGGGCTATGCACTACGTGGAATGATGACTTTCCTATCGCCCCTGCTGTGGTGTGGGTCGATGATGCCATCTTTCATGTTGAAGCCAGTGCGTCGCAGCTACAAGAGAAGACTACGTGTGCATTATTGCGCATCTTGCATGAGGAGATGCTCCGAGTTGGCCTGTGTCTTAACTACGGACAAGGTAAGACTGAAGTGTTGATGTGCTTTTGGGGCAGCAAGGCCAAGGGTAGCTCGCAACACTTCTTCCAGCAGATGCGAGGCCAATTCCATGTTTGCAATGAGTTTGATGGGGTCTTCACAGTGAGGGCTGTACCCCACTACAAATATTTGGGTGGTTTCATCACCAAGACGCTCTCCTTACTACCGGAGTTGCGGGTTCGGCGAGCACAGATGCACCAGCAACTACATGGTATCAAGCATTGTGCATTGGCTGATGAATCGCTGCCTATCGAGAAGAGGCGTTCCTTGCTACAAAGTCTTGGACTGTCGGTTTCTACATTGCACTCTGGGACATGGAGACCGTTGAGTAAAGGAGAGTGGGATTCGTGGCATGGTACTACCACTGCTGCATATCAACATCTTCATAAACGACAGTGTGATGGTGGTGTTGTTCATCGCACAACGCTTCAGCTTGCTGTAGCGGCGGAGGCTCCTTTACCCCATGCGCTACTATATCTTCGACGACTGCGTGTTATGGTCCAACTATGTCGACTTGGTGTTGGTCCTGTGCTGGATGGTGTCTTTTGCAACTACAGGTTGTGTGGGAGTACATCCTGGCTACATGGTCTCTGTGAAGCTGTGGAATGGGCGAAAGCCAACGCTGACGACAGAGATTGGATTGGCATGCTCGATCAATTGACTGATGAGAACGCATGGAGTGCGCTCCAACCACAATGGTGGCAACTCAAGAAGCTGGTCAAGAAAGTGGAGCGGTTGCACCTTATGCGCAACCGCATGTGTCAGGACTTGGTGCACTTCAAAGAGGAGCATGATGGCCTTCTGAGGGACATGGGGTGGACGGCCCCTCATGTTGAGACTGAGGAAGGCGAGCCCAAATTGGAGGTCGCGTGCAGTATGTGTGACTACAAGGCTGGGTCATATGCAGCACTTGCAGTGCATGAGAATCGTCGTCATGGTGTGTGGCTATCGCCAGGAAGTTTGCCAAGAGTGGAGTTTGCACGGTTTGTCGGCGTAGTTTTCATACACGTCCCAGAGCCATTCTCCATCTACAATATGGTACAACAAAATGTCTTCTACATGTTCTTCGACATGGCACCCCGCTGAGTGATGAAGAATGTGCAGCACTTGACCGAGATGATGTCAAGGCTGGTGTTGCCTTGCATCAAAAAGGCCTCAAGGATGGAGTTGCGCAATTTCCCTTCTTTGAAGCTGATGAGGATGGTGGTGTCATGGACTTGGAGCCACCCACAGCGGAAGAGTTACAACGGTGGCAAGGACATGGGTCGCTGCCCCGGTGGCTTACTGGACGTGGTGCCTCTACGCGACAACGGGATGGGGTCAGCATTGTGGACACCATTGAGCTTTTGAGCGATTATGAGAGGAAGTGGTTTCAAGACGCAAGTAGTTGGAAGCCTCCCAGCAGCAGCGTTCCGAGGCCGCTTGCTCGGAACAAGTTGTATTTCTTGATATTCTTCTCGGGCCATCGCCGACATCGAGATCTTGTGGCTTGGTTGGAATGGTCGGATCGGATTCAACCCATCCCGATTGACCTGGCCATTGATGAGTTCTATGGTGATGCCCGCAGAGGCGGCCTCTGGGCCGATTTGATCAAGGCCGGTTTGGTGGCCGGAGGTCATTTCGGACCGCCATGTGAGTCCTACACGGACGCAAGGTGGTTGGAAGTCCTGGAGGAAACCTGGAAAAGGTGCCCAAGGCCTTTGAGAACAATGGCCTACGGATGGGGGCTACCGCGCCGTGGGAGGCGAGAACTTCTTCAGACTGACATGGGCAATCAGTTGATGTGGCTGTCTTTCAGCTACATGTTCTTGCTGGCTCAGGCCGGTGGCTGTGCCACCCTCGAACATCCTCGTGGACAAGCGCCGAAGGATGGTCGATTCAGCGTTTGGACCAGCTCTTTGGTCAAACGCGCCTTACAGTCGCCGGAGTGGGACGTGACATCCTTTTTGCAGGGGCCTCTTGGTGTTCCCTACGCCAAGCCGACGAGGCTGCTACATTTGAGGTTGCCGCATTTACCACAGGCGATTTTCAGTGCCTACGATCCTGGTTGGCGCCGCTCTGAGACGTTGGGGGGGCAGGATACCGATGGGTCGTGGAAGACCACAAAAGCGAAGGCGTATCCAGACAAGATGAACAGAGTGCTTAGCGAAGTGTATCTGAAGTTTGTGGAGTCAAGCTTACGGCTTGACTATGTGGCGGAACCGCCACAACTTCAAGCTGCATTGGCGGCACTTACTGGCTTCTGGGACCCCTATGTGGACTCCACGCGTGGCGCTGTCATGGCCCGTGACTTTCACGGATAGTTTCACCGTACAGGTTTTTGCACAGCTTTCTTTATCATGATCCGCCAAAACGGCTTTTGATCGTGACGCATGCCGGCAGCTCATCGCTACAGACCGAGTGGAATGAAAAATATATACATACATTATGAAGACACCAAGTTTTCTTGACATGTTTTTTTTTCAAATTAGATTTGGATTATCTATATGAGCCTTCAACAATCTCAGATGTTTAGATGGCACAGCATGGAGGTAGCAGGTCCATTCGATTCAATTTAATTGCCTGGCTTCGTTTGGAAGCTTGAGTATTCCCTTGTCCCCCTTTTGTGTCAGTATACTAGGGTGTCCGGCTGGAAGTTATTAACGATCGTTAGTAAGTTGGTTTATAACCCACTTAAGGGACTTACACCCTAGTTATATAGGGGTGAAATCACCCAGATACTAAGTAGCATGGACATCCCAGTAGATGATTCTTGCGGATTGTTAACAATCGCAACAAACATCTCTCTCCCCCATTTGGATTCTCAGGAAGTTCACCCCAAGACTTCCCAACCCCGACCTTCACCCCCAACAAACAGCCCAATCGAAAAAAAAAAACCACAAAACAACTCCTCCGGAAACCCTTCTCATCCTCATTTCCGCCCAAAAAAGCGGCAAACCACGACACCAATAAAACCACCCGAAGGGGGGCGACGACTGCAACGGTCACAGACCCGGTTTTTTGCGGTTCGGCCGACGGGTGAAGAAACCGGGGGAACCCCGTCGGGACGGCAGGACGCTTCAAAAGTTTGGCGAATTTGTATTCGGAGTTGGATCACGGTGCATGTTGGCTCCAACGGCTTGATGCCAAGGAGTGGTTGGGTTGGAGGTTGGGAGATAGTTGGAGGTTGGGTTGGCGCGGGTTTTTTGGTATTTTTATGGGGGGTTGGTTTTTAGGTTTAGGTGTGGTTTAGGGTGGTTAGGGTGGGTGCAAGGAGGTTGAGCCAACAGAATACATGTTCTTGATCATTTTGGGTGGGTGGCTGTTGGGTCATCGGTGGGGATGGTGTGGTCGTGTTGTTTTTTGTGGTGAAAGTTGAAAGTTTTTTGCAAAAAAACAAGTCTTAGAGAAAAACATTAAAACATCATGCAGCTTTTGACACAACAACGATCGTTTTTTTTTCTTTTGAGATGGAAGGTGGAGAAGGTCCAGAGGATAAATTTTTGCGAAGGTTTCACTACTGCAATTGATTGTCATCCTAGCCCACTTTGAGGCGTGGCAATGCTGCATACATGATCGATCTTCCCAATTTCCTCATCCTAGATATATGGATATCAAAATACATATCACCAATAAATGCACTGGATCATACGGAATTTCTGTACTTCTTACCCATAGCATCCATGTATGGTATATTTACCTACATTTGGTTGATTTTTATGGTAAATGTAGGTTTATATACCATACATGGATCCTATGGGTTATGTTGTTCAGGATTTCCATTTCTGAAATATCAATTTCGACACTTTTGGTGAGGACCATGACAACGGGCGCATCGTCCGCGTTTTAGACATTGTCCCTTGGCATGTTTTTTAACATTTGCTCCAAATGCCAACAGGTATGGGATTTTGCATCTACCCTTTGGCATCCAAAAATCCTCCTATGTTTTGGTGTTTTCGGTATGTTTTGAGGGGGTCCAATTCTCTCTTTCGGTCTGTCTATTATGTCTGGGTTAGAGGATTTGTTTTCAAAAAATCAGGTGGTGAAAAGTTCAATGATTCATTGCATTCCAGTCTTGGCACAAAAAGTGCCAAAATTGAGTTTGTCACATTTTGCCACCTTTTTGCCATAAGCATGAGCATTTCTTCTGTTGGGCTTATAAACAAGTGTAGGGACCCGATACACTCCCATTTTTTGAGCTATACAATTCCGGAAATTGCAGCGACCGAAAACCATCATGGGAAGCCGCAAAAAACTTGAAACGATGGCTGGAGGCGTTGATAATTTATGTGTGAAATTTGTTGCGAACTCGTAAGCTAAGTGGGAACCTTGATGATTCTGACATTGGTGTAGATGTTCCTTCATGGTTGGCATGTTGATGTAAGAACCTTAAATTCCATTCTGATTGGTACTGGAAACAAACATTTTCTGAAAAAAAGACCCGGCATTTTCCATCTCAACGGGAACTTAACCCATTAAGTACGAACAGACATGCCTTGTTTTCTGCTGTTATTACCATGCTCATTTTCCTCAAGTACCCTTTGTGACATGTCATTGAGACCCATGGCAAATGCTTCGTTCAGATGAATTTCGTTGGAGTTCACCATCAAACACCATCCCTTTCTTCAAGATGAATTTGTTTTGAAAAACTGCTGTTTTTTGAACACCTCTCTATTGCCAGCACCTTACAAGGGGTGCCAATTAGACCCTGGCGGATTGTGAATTAACGACCTTTAAGAACCATATGGCCCCCTTTGGAAGGTCCAGGTATGTACTTCGGTGCGTGGCTAGTGATGAGCCCACAGATGGTCCCAGCTTTTAATGATATTAAATGCAACCGGGTTTCCCTGGTTGAGCAGGATCGCAGGGGTTTCATGTTCATCAGGTTTTTTTCCATTCCAAAGGTATTGACTTGGCTGGTTGGTGATGAAAGTCTGTCATCGAAAACCCTTCAATCAGAAAAAGGATCTCCATTGGAGTTTGCCTGGAGCAGTATCGTTCAAAATCC
>OMLO01002940.1_pt1 | contig 13955 bp, 7 predicted proteins | sample 1674811 | NCBI WGS metagenome assembly OMLO01 (sample SAMN06265003, study PRJEB25207) | coral metagenome | isolation source: Coral host | place: Mexico:La Bocana,Puerto Morelos, Mexico | collected 2008-11-13
ACTTTTGTAAGTTCTGATGTTGAAAAAATGCACGCCCCTGTGGCGAAAGGCACATTTGGAAGTGAAAATGTACAAAACACGGCAGTTTCGGAGCACTTTTTGCAGTTCTGATGCGCCAAAATTGCACGCCGCTGTGGCGAAAACCACATTTTGAAGTAAAAATGTACAAAACACGTCAGTTTCGGACCACTTTTCAAACATCTGATGCGAAAAAATGGCGCGCCGCTGAGGTCGAACAAATAGTCAGGATGCACTAAACATGGCGTGTTTGGACCACTTTTGTAAGTTCTGATGTTGAAAAAATGCACGCCCCTGTGGCGAAAGGCACATTTGGAAGTGAAAATGTACAAAAAACGGCAGTTTCGGAGCACTTTTTGCAGTTCTGATGCGCCAAAATTGCACGCCGCTGTGGCGAAAACCGCATTTTGAAGTAAAAATGTGCAAAACACGTCAGTTTCGGACCACTTTTTCAACATCTGATGCGAAAAAATGGCGCGCCGCTGAGGTCGAACAAATAGTCAGGTAGTCCATTAGTCCTTACTCCACTACAGATATCTACAACGAACAACATTTCTGGTTCACAAAGGGTTTCACTGAGTTTCTTGCGTGTCTCTTCTGGTCGCAAGTGCTCACAGGTAGGTGGATCAGGATGCGAGGGTCCGATCTTTCTGTTTCAAAAACATTGTTGTACATCATGGTACAGGTGCAGTGTTGATGTCTAGACAAAACTTGTGTGTCGCGTTTGACCGCAAGTGTTCAAAATACACTGAGTATCTTGCGTGAATAAAGTTGCATCCGTTCGTCGCATTCGGTCGTGGCATCCGGACAATATTGCTTTTTTGTTGACATCAGCATTTGGGACAAACGTTGTTTTTCGCCACAAGGAAGTCATGTGTTTTGGTGACTTCAGGCTTTCTGGTGTTTTATTGCATTTGCATCCGTTCGTTGCGTTCGTTCGTGTTGCATTCGTTCGTTGTATATGTTAGAGCAAGAGTTTTCACGTTTCACTGGGTATCTTGTGTGTCTCTTCTGATCGCAAGTGCTCACAGGAAGGTAGATCAGGATGCTTAGCACAGATGTTTCTGTTTCAAAATCTTTTTTGTTGTTGCATTGTTTCCTCTGACAGATGTCAACAAAAGAATTTTGTTTCCTTACAGTCATCCTGATGTCCAACAAGAGGTTCAGTGTTGATGTCTGGACCAAACTTGTGTGTCTCTTTTGACCGCGTTTGCTGACGTTTCACTGCGTATCTTGTGTGTCTCTTCTGACCGCAAGAGCTCACGGCAAGTAGATCAAGTAGATCATGATGAATAAATTTGCGCGTGCATCTCTTCTGGAAAGAAAGTTTATTCTTTGCTTTCTTCTAACAAACATCTTGATCTGCATCGCAAACCTTTGGTGTCTAACGAGACAAAAAAAGGATTCCGAGCTGAAAGTTGCTGCGGTCGTGACTGTTGTTGTTGTTGTTGTTGTTGTTGTTGTTGTCGTTGTTGTTGTTGTTGTTGCTCTTGTTGTTGTTGTTGTTGTTGTTGTTGTTGTTGTTGTTGTTGCTCTTGTTGTTGCTCTTGTTGTTGTTGTTGTTGTTGTTGCTGCTGTTGTTGTTGTTGTTGTTGTCGTTGCTCGGACAAATGTTGTTGTTGTTGTTGTTGTTGTTGTTGTTGTTGTCAGGAAAGTTTTGAAGTTTAGTGGAACAGAGAAGTATCAAGTGTCATAAGCACTGAACGGAATGGCATTGTCCTCAGATTCATCTGTAAACCTTTTCAAATGAATGTCTAGATGTAATAGAAATGTCTAGATGTAATAGAAATGTGCTCCGAGAAGCTATGTATCCGAGATAGACAAAATGATGGATATCCACGTAGTTCACTAGTGTGTTTTTCTCTACAATGTGAGAGCAATGTTTCCCTGTGGTGGTAGATGGAGAAGCTTCATTATTCACACTGAACATTGAAGAGAAGTTGTGGTCGACATGCAAAAAAGTGTGTGTTCGCGTCCATCCATCTCGGTTCAAACGTGGTGGAACAACAGTTCACTCATGTTCAAACATGTTAACGACCTGCATTCAGAATATTACATATCGAATCTAGACGCGCTCAATACGTAAAGTCACATTCATACATTCAGAACTTTCGCAGTGTGGACGTGGAGCACGAACACGCGCAACGTACGTGGTATGTCAACAAGATATGTACATTTTGGTCTATATTTTTCACCACAGTTCTTGCCTTTGCAGAGTGGCCCTTTTGCCCTCTGTTTGTGCCATGGCGTCAGATGTGTCGAAAAGTGGGGTGTTGAAGCACTCGTGGCGCACGAGTGCTTTTGCGTCTCTGCAAGAATTTTTTGCCAAGTTCGCATCTGAAATTGTACAGCTTCAAAAGCAGAACTTAAGAGCTGTTGTTATGAGCCATCACGCCAAAAAGCATGCGGAGTGGCAGCATGCACAAGATATTTTCGTCCGTCAATCTGCTTCTTTGACAGTGGAAGAGAAAGAATTGTTAGAAGATTGGCAGTTTATTCTTTGTGACATGTCTACTTTGGAGTCTGTGGCTCTTCTGTCCGGACTTCAGAGATGCTTCCAACGTGTGGATTCCTTCTTTAATGAACATGCTGCGGTCTTGAAAAAAATTGATGCCAAGAATCTAGACACTGCCTTGCGAAGGCGTGCAATGGCACAATACCCTTTGTCGACTTTTTCTAGGTTATTCTTGGAGAGGTATGAAGAGCAGCTCACAACTGAGCAACGAAAAGCTATGTCAATTTGGAAAGAGAAGCTCTGTGGACAGAGTGCAGCGACTGCATCGGAGCAGGAAACCATAACTGCCAAACGTAAGAAAGCAGTCTTAGATATTCAAGTCTTTTTTGCCAAGTTCGCAGCCGAAATTGTGGAACTGCAAAAAGAAAATTTGAGATCTGCAGTTCTGAGTAGCAGTGCAAACAAGTATGCAGAATGGATGCAAGCTCGGAACTTTTTTGTTCGTCACTTTGATTTTTTGTCAGTGGAAGACAAAGATCTGTTACAAGATTGGGAGCTGGTCCTGTGTGGCGTGTCTACTTTGGAGTCTGTGGCTCTTCTGCCCGGACTCTCACGTAGCTTTGATAGGATGAAGGCAGTTGTTGTGGAACACAGTGAGAAGTTGAAGCTCCAAAAAAGAATGTCTTTGGTGGATAGCTTGGAGAGCAGCGATTTGCAGTGTGTCCCAATGTGTTGCTTTAGTGCCTTGTTTTTGAAGAGACATTTAAAGAGTTTGTCGGCAGAGCAGATTGCAGAAGTAGCAGAATGGGAACGTGATCTTTGCGTCACTGAGACAGAGCTTGTTGGTAAGTTTCTCGAGATGTTGCAGCGGAGGGAGGCAGATTTAAAGATGTTGAATGCCACCTGCGTGGAGCAGCTTTTCAGTGGCCATTTGAAAAAAACTGATGCAGATCTGCGATTTGGTTACGATTTCGTACGTCGCTCCTGGACGCAATTGTCGTTGCCAGAGCAAAAGCGGGTCCAGCAGGCTCTACAACATTTTGTTGTCCAGGTGGAACAGATTCCGGCGAAGTCGATCCATGAGCCGAAGTTGTTTGTCGGAGAGACTGTTTTGGGAAACCAGCTGCCACGCCCCAGATTGCCTAAAAGTTTGCGACAGTTGTATGGTAACAGCATGGATGCAGAATCTAGAATTATGCCTTTCCTGCATCGTGCAAACGAAGTAGATGAATATATGCTGAAGCTCAAGTTCCAAGACTGTGCGTACTGCAAAGAAGGATGGTTCGGGGTGCAGACAGGGAAAGACAAGAGTCGTCTGCCAGGAGGCATTGAAAGTCAAGCTTTCCAAAAGACTAATTTCTGTCAGGCGTTGGAAACAGAATGGTTGGAGCCAAACAAGCCCATCTGCGAGAACTGTCTCATCGAAGCCAAAATGCGCGCCAAGGCAGGGATGCCGAAGGAACCTTTTCGTCTGACCAGCGCGAATCACGCAGATCCAGGAGAAACCTTGCCAGAGACGGACGATTTGACATATTTCGAAGAAGAACTCTTATCGCCGATTCAACATCTGGTGAGGATTTTTACCTTGTATAGCACAGGTCAGTGCGAACTACGGGGGCACGTGGGCAATTTGTTTCAAAATGGACCGCAGTTCGTTCGGGACATTCCCGCCGCCATCGGCGATATGAAGATGTTGTTGATTAGGCGTTGTCCCAAGGATCCACACAGGAAGCAGCGTGTACCTTTTCTGGTCTCGCGGCTACGATTGGAACGTGCTTTGGACCGAGTTTTCAAACCAGTTGAAGAAGGTGGCTCGATGGCCATGCGTCCGGGGGGTCTCACGCCTGAAGGATATCTTGGTTTTGTGAAACGTGAGAATTTGGAACAATATTCAAATACTGAGGAAGGTGAAGAGCCAGTGGGCTTGCAAACCCAGGAGGTGGAGCAACAGATATGGAAGAAAATGGAGAAAAAATTGTTTGCTATGTGGATTTCAGCTCGTTTGTCTTTGCAGTTGGCTTCACAGGTTCGTTTCTTGCATGAGCCAGAGGAGAGTGAAAGTGATGCGGATCGTGTGCAGAAGACTTGGGATAGCCTGAGGAAGAAATTAGACGATTTGTCCTTAGAAGTTGGTGGACCAGATGAGTTGGTCACTTCGTCGCTCGTGGGCTATTTGGTGTCGACGTATCTTTTTTCTGATGGCTCTACGCAGCATGGGTTTGTCTCTTCTGACGGCCCTGGGTTTGTCTCTTCTGACGGCCCTGCTTGTGATCAGAAAAATATGGGTCACGAACGCGTCGAGCAGATCTTACATGATGAACTGACTGCAGTTCAAGAAGTGGCAGCGTGGTCTGAGCATCCTTTGGTCCCTGAAGGATTCTGGTCTCCGGAAGATTTGTCGGCGCAGCAAACACACGATGAAATGCAGGACGACCTTTGGAATGCCTTGTTGGAAGCGCATCGCTCTGATGCAGCATTGACGGCCAATGTCAAAAGGCACGGAGCTGGTCGTGTGGAGGGATTGCCTATCATAGATCCACCCACGGTGCTCAGCCGCAATCAGTTGATTCGTGAAGATCATCCCTATTACATTGCCGCCGGATTTTTGAAATTGTTTCCGCTGGGGCACGGAGACTATTGGGCTCATGTGCAAGAGCGAGCCGATAACATGAGTCCTTTGTCGTTCTGGGAATGGTTGAAGCACTTGCTTTTGAGAGCCGATGGGAGGTTTCAGTCGCATCCCAGGTTTTATTTTTTTGCTTTGAATACAGCATTGAGAAATAAAGCATTACGCGCACGAACCTATTTTGTGAAGCGGCAGATTGGACTTAACACCAGTGACGCGTACACAAACGAACAGTTGATGAACATGGGGAAGTCTCAGTTTACAAAAGTCATAGCTGCTTTTGAACAAGCCATGATTGGTTCTGCGCAGGAAAAGTTACAGCAACGCAGCGATTTGGAGGCTTTGGTGGAACAGATCGAGCAAGAAACTCTGGAGCAGAAAGCTCAGGAAGTGTTGAGTTTATGGGATGCGACAAAAAAAGCTGGTCAAGAAGGTCTGGAGGCTGGGACAACGCTACATGCAAAGTGGGCAGACCAATGCGCGGTTGCGCGTAGTGTTTTGGAGACTGTGTTGGACACGTCTGTCACGTCTGGGGAGATCGCCGCCCCGACTGCCGCTGCCTGTGGCAGCACAAGTGCCGGAATGCCTGTCTCTTCTGACGACATTCCAGGCAATGCAGAAAGCAATGTCCATGTTTTGGTCGACAAATTGGAACAAGCAGTTGTTCGCATGAAAGCAGGGGGTGAAATTCCATGCCATTTTACAACCTTGACAACTGCCATTTATCACTGGCAAGATTTAGCAGAAGTGTTGGAAAAATATGACAAGGCTGTCACGCAGCGGCGGCACGGTCGCAGAGATCCATTAGAACCAGCCGAACGAAAATTATCCCCGCACAGACGTCGTGTCTTGAAATACCCAGGTGTCGTAGCATGGTTTACAGGTTATAAAATGGAACTGTTTTATAAACATGTTTTGAAATATGAAGACGGACAAGGAGTCTTCGAGTGGGGCGCTGGTGGCATCATGCATTTGCACTCGATCAACTTCGGGTCGAACATGCCACGCGTCGATCCGGCGCAGGAAGAGTGGCGACTGCCGTGCATGCAGAGCATTCGCACAGCCCAAGAGTTTGCTTCTGTGCACGAAGAGTATGTCACAGAGTGGAGTTTGAGCAAGGCAGAAAAATGGTTTGAACAAGATGTGGAGAATGCTCCTGCGCGCTGGACTGGCAGTGTTTCTCCACTGCATTCGGATGCGGAGTCCGATGGGTCGGAAGATTTAGAGACACAGAAGTCAAAGACCATACAGCAAAAAGTCACGGAGAAGTCTCAGCCAGGGCGTATGTCTCTTCTGATTGCGTCCACAGCTCAGAGTGAGAAGCAAGATCAGCAGCCAGTTTTTTTGGGAGGAAATGAATTTTGTCAATATGCATTAGCTTCGGATGAAGACTTCGTTCGTGTGTTTCCATCGTCCACAAGTATGGCATATGTAAAGGAGGCTGCTGGGCGTCGCAAAGTTTATGTGTTGACTGCTGTCCAGAAAAGGTTGTTGGAAGATCTGGATGCTTTGTTGCAGCAAAAAGATTGGCATCCTTGCCAAATAGGAACAGGTGCGAAAAAACTGCTGCTGACCAACAACTGTCATTTGGTACGCCGAATGCGGCGCAAGTGGTACCGCAAGCTGACCGAGAAGTGCAATATGCATGATCGACACGGTGGGGCAGGTGTCGACGTGCCACCTGTGTACGTTGAAATGCCATGTGACGAACAAACAACAGAAGAGCAAGCAGACATTCATATCGACATCAACGCTGAGGTGACAGAAATCTCTGTAGGAAGTTTAAATCTGTATATGCAACCCTTGCGGGCGGACGTTCGTGAGATGATTTCAGAGCATGATGTTTTTTGTTTACAAGAAGTGACATCAGTGACGTTGCCGTCCGTACTGGCAGCAGGGCGTGAATTAAAATACGATGTAGTCATCCCAGCACAGCGTGGTCACAGCATGTTGGAAGGTTTTGATGTTTGCATTCTACTGCGCAACAGTGTGCTGAAGCGATTGCGCGTGGGCATTGTGCCGTTGTGTTCTGACGGAATTCGGCGTTTGTTGCATGTGCAAGCCCAAGTGAAGAAGAATGGTGCATGTTTGGCTTTTGCCACGGCTCATTGCACGGCCGGTCAAGAGGAGAGAATGCGGAGGACGGCAGAAATGGAAGTGATATGGCAGTCTTTAGAAGCTTTAACGGTAGACGGCTGTATCTTTGCTGGAGATACGAACATGCATGTTGATGAGTGTATTTCGCAGCAGCGTAGAGATCAATGGGATGATGCTTGGGAGGTGGATGGCGCAGACGAAACGTTGTGTGGAACTTGGTGTCACGAGTGGATGGAGACTACCCATCCGAAGGTCTCGTCCTGGCGTTTCGATCGTCTTGTCTTTCAGACCAGAATTATTGAACGCAATGTCGTAGAGCCAGGAAATGTTGCTGTGACTGCAAAGCAAGAGGCTTCGACGAGCGTGGATGCTGCTGTGACTCTCCTGTCCGGCAAGCAGCGCAAGTCTCAATCTGAGGGTGTGATTTTTCTGTCGGGCAAGCAGAAACAGAGGAGGGTGCGGACAGAAAGTGTGTGTCTGGTCCGAAATAGTTTTCAACGTACTTGGGGCGTGGGCATGTCTGACCACGCATGCATATCAGGCATGTTTTTGGTGCAGGCAGGAGCCACAGAAGGACAGTTGCCAGAAGCAGAATATTTGTGTGTTGCGCGGCCCGGTTTGGGTCCAAAAGTTGCCCGCCGTCCGGCGGAGAGCGAGAGTTGTGCCCACAAGACGCAGTCGCTGCCTTTCTGCAACAAAGACTTTGAGAAGGCACGCATGGCACCGGGTCGTGCAGCGATTCTGGAGGATCCAAAACGAAAAGGTCTTTACCGACTGCACACTCGCAGAAATTGTCATCATGTGAATTCACATGATCCGCTCAAAGCAATGGCGTTGGTGGCAAACGTCGACGATCAAGTTGTGTTGACTATTCAGGCTGCCATTAATTATCTGACCAAATACATGGGTAAGCTTGGAACCGGACACACGGCCACCAGCAGGATTGGCGGGTTGCTAGATGATATTTTGCGCAGAATGCAGGACCATGACACCATGACGGTTACGTCGCTTCTTTCCAAACTTTTTATTCACACTGCAGTTCCAGATCAGATTTGTTCGCTTGAAGCTTGGCACATTTTGCATGACTTTCCACGTGTCTTGTCCAGTCGCTTTTTCGTCAATCTGAATGCCAAAGAGCAACCGAAATTGAAGCAATTGGAAACCATTCAAGCTGGTACGGAAGAGACGACGGTGACGCGCCAAACCAAATGTGACATTTATGCCAAACGTTTGGAAAACCATGAGTTCGGAGAAAAGTTGAATGCAGAGAAAGTGCGCAAAATGTCCTGGGCGCAGTTTGTTGCGCGTGTGGATCGCAGGGGAAAGAAATTTAGTTTGCGCAAGAAGCAAGCCATCGTGAAAGAGAAACCGTATTTGAATTTAGACAGTAAGAGACCAAATGCAGGGGATATGGCGCGATATGCGTTGCGCTTGCATCGGTCGTTTGGATGTTCCACAGAGGATCCTCTTGCATTGTCAGATACGGATGCTGTCGAGCAATTGCATTCTTTTGTAGAGTCTGCGCTGTGTCCCATGTGGTTAAAGCAAAGATTTCGTCGCCAGAACAAAGTGAAGAAAGTGAAAAAAGTGGTTGCATCCATCGCTCCAGCAAATGCAGTAAGTGGAGACGGCGGAGATGTGGCTCTTCTGCCCGTCTCTGCTGGGAACGCACAGCAGGCCTCCGATGTGACTCTTCCGTCCGTCGGAGCTTCCAATGATTCGAAAACGTCCAAGAAAAAAATGCAGAGCTTAGTGGACACCGCAGACAACAGAACTGCGGTCGCGGAAGAACATGGTTTCCCGTGGCTGCCAACACAAGGCGAAATGAGGTATTCGGTGCAGGAAGCCTGTTTAGCTAAGCGGCCAACACCGAAACGGTTGCAGATGGAAAAATATTTGCAGGCTATACTGGGAGAGAAGCCCAAAAGTGCAGGTTCTGCAACTGACATGATGCAAAAGTTCGTGTTTCAGATGTTGGTGTTTGATCTTCTTCCTTACAGTAAAAAAGGTAATGGTCTTGCCAAAGAGGGCTTACCAAAAGTTTCGTTGCAGCAATTGCGCGCGGTTCATTTCGAATATTTGGGATCGCAGAAGCCAACGCAAAAGGAACAAAAGAATGTGAAGAACAAGGTATACCCAGAATTATGGGAGTACATCAAAGACAGAACCTTGCGAGAGTGCGGCTTGTCTCTTGGGGTTGGACCGTCCTCTCGGGTGGCGTTGCAAAGTGAAGCTGATTTAACTTCGTCAGCAAAGGAGGGACAGTGGCGGAACGCAGTGTATTGTCCACATCCGTGGCGACAGGAAGATGAAGACATGGAAGATCCGCAAGAGCGGCGAGCGAAAAGAGCCCGGTATGTTGCAGGCGCAATGCAAGAACAGAGCATGGGTCGACCTGGCGTCAGCTCTTTGTATGAAGTACTGGTTCCCTTAGATGAAGATGCTTTGTTATGTGTGGACAAAGAGACCAGAAGTGAGTGGGACGCGCTGAATCCTTTTCTTTCCAGTTTGACGAATGAAGGCATGTCCACGGACTTGACAGGAAGCCTCTTACCTGAGACGGACATTAGGACATTGAAAACCACACAAGGTGGTTTGTCGCACGAAGATGCTATTGCCTCTGTAAGAGACCCAAAAGAGTCGTCTGCTGTGACTCTTCTGTCCGGCAGTCAGACCAAATCCAGTACAGAGATGCTAGCAAGTCCAAAGATGGATCCCACGCAGCAGTCTTTCGTGGACCATATGTGTGCGTGGGCTGATGCTTACCTAAGTTGTCCAGACGTGGGCAAGAACAACCTGCCATTGCCGGCAGAAAAAGGTGGTGCGTGGAATGTGCAAGAAGCTGTCCTTTTGTTGGGCACAGCTGGCACCGGCAAAACCACAACGGTGCAAGCAACCAACAAAGCGTTGGAAACTCGAGGTTTTGCAGGCCGAATTGCGCGCGCAGCATACACGGGCGTGGCTGCCAGCAACATGGGCAGCGGTGCGCGCACCATTGTGTCACTGTTTCGGTTGAAGACCAGTCGTGGCGCAGGGCCCTTGCAGCCGTTAGCTACGGAGGAAATGCAAAATATGGCCACAGAGTTAGGTGATATGGCAGTGTTGGAGATCGATGAGGTGTCCATGGTCGAGAAAGTCGTGCTTGCACACATGCATTTGCGGTTGCAAAGATGGCGGTTTGAATGCTATCATCCGACCCACTGCAAGCGTTCCGAAACCTGCCGCTGTGGCGCCCGATTGCCCTTTGGTGGCGTGAAGGTGATTCTTGCAGGTGATTTTGGCCAACTGCCACCAGTGGCTGTGAAAGACGAACGGACGTTGTTGCATGCAGGTGGGTGCTCCACAGGCACCGACAGCATGGAAGTCAATTTGGGATCTCGTTTGTTTCGAAACATCAACATGTCTTTCGGCTCCGACGCATTCATCGTCAGGCTGGCGCTTCCCACTACAAGGAATCGCTGCTGCGCCTAAGGGATGCTGCGCACACAAAAGAAGACGTTGCCTTGTGGAAAAGTCACGATCTGACAAGTCCCGATTGCACCTTGAAAGCAGAAGAAATTCGTATCTTTCAGCAAGAACGTGTGCATTTATTCTGCGAGAAGCAGCGTGCAGGTGCATTCAATGGTCGACGCTTAGGTGAAGATGCCACAGCAGCAAACAAAAGTCCTGGCATCTTACGTGTATGGTCTGTGGAATCAAGTCCACTGGTTGAACGGTATTCCTGTGATACCTTTGGTGGTTTGAGACGCGTGCTGCATTTCAGCATGGATGCTCCAGTCATGTTGATTTCGAATCTCAGGACAGTGTGGAATTTGGTGAACGGCCTGCGCGGTCGCATTGTTGGTCTGGTTTGGGAGGAGAAGCCTGGATTTGTCTCTTCTGACGGTCCATCTAAGAACAAGAGGAATGCTGCAGAAGTGGGTGGCGTTCAAGCAACAGCAGTGAAGTACTTGATAGTAGATTTCCCTGGATACGTGGGGCCGCCCATGGTGGAGGGACATCCGACGTATGTGTGTCTTCGCACACAGCAAAATCGACATGAACGGATGCCTGCACTGTCCAGGATTCAGTTTCCTGTTGTTTTGAGCTATGGAATGACAGTACACAAAAGTCAAGGTTTGACTTTGAAAGAAGGTTATGTCTTCGATATGGAACACGAGCCGACTTGGCAGCCGTTTCGCACCGTTTGTGGACTGGCTTTTGTCGGCCTGTCTCGCGCCACCGAGTTTGCGCACATCGCCTTTCGTCATGTGCCAGATTATTGGGTGTTTCGAGCAGTGGCTGACACGGCTTTGTTTCAATGGCGGTCAACTTTGGAGAGGCAGTTGGATGGAAAACATGACCTCACGAGCGAACGACAATTTTTTGGCAAGGCTTCTGTCCAGAATGACTTAGATCGTCATTTGGTGTGGTCAGAAAAGATAACGGGAGCAGCGATGTCTTCTGAAGACAAAGCAGATTTGTTGCAAATGCTGTCAGTTCGTGGAGTCTTACCTGCGCCAGAATATACTGATAAGCCGCAGAGATTGCCTGCGAGTAAACTAGGTGGTGGACGGAATAAAAGAAAGACCATGCGTGGTTCCAACGCAGCAGTTGACGATCCTATGATGGATGAACCAGACGTTGAAGACACTTTGACTGAAGAACAAATGCAAGAAGAGCGTCGACGGGAAGAACTCGAGTCGGCGGCACTAGCGCAATTGCGCGCAGAAGAATATCGTAAAGCGTACGGTCTCGAAGACGAACCATATTATGAAGACATGTTGACGGAAGAGCAGATTGAATATTTACGTCGCGAGAAAGAGGAAGAGGCAATATTGACTGAAATCCGTGCACAGGAGGCACGAGATGAACCTCTCAATCCCAGTGATTACATGACGCCTGAAGAAATCCAGATGATGTTAGAAGAAGCCGAAATTGAGAGGTTGTCTGAAGAGAGATATGCCAATATGGAACAGTGAGTCCTTTTCAAATTCTATGATTCTTTTCAAATCACATTCTTCATCCTTCCAATTTTCTTTCATGTCCTTTTGTATGTCTCTTCTGACTGCAAAAAGGAAGCTCGTCGACCCGGCTTGTTTACTGCACACTGTTTGCATTGCTTTTTTTGACATGCAGTGACAGCAGAGAGAACTGGGCAGCTGGCTTGTTTCTGTTTGCATTGCAGTGATTTGACATGCAGCAAGAGCAGAGTGAAGTATGCACATGGCTTGTTTGCATCCATCTTCATCAATCTTCTATCGTCTTTCTTCTTCTTTCTCGTTTTTGTATGTCTCTTCTGACTGCAAAAACTTTATCTCGTCGACCCGGCTTGTTGATCATTGCACACTGTTTGCACTGTTTTTTGACATTGAGCGAGAGCAACTGATTTGTGAATGTGCATCTGTCTTGCTCTAAATATGTGTGGATTGTTGAACATGTATATATAAAATTATTTGTACACATGTGTAAATATGTGTCTATATATGTACATATAAGTGAATACATATGTATATTTGTAATTAAATGCAAAAATATATATTTATCTAGATATATTTATATATACGTAGTATTATAGAATATGTTTATAAATGCCATGATCTATATCATTGATTTTTTCTATGACAAGTTTCCTTCAGTGAGTTTTCGCCCAAGGTATTGCACTCGATGGCGTGATCCTGCTATTGGGATGTCGCTGGCTTGTTGCCACCAGTGATATGGGCGACCTGATCCTAAACGCTGTTGCCTTGGAATTTCTCTTGGTTCTCAACTCTTTGGTCTTGCAGGCGCAAACTCACCAAAATCTGTACATAAGGAGTAACTATGGGGTGATGCAAAATGATAATAAAATGTGTATGTGCAAAGGCTATTGAAGTTGAAAGTGAATGGAACGTCAAAAAGTGGGTCTTTGGAGTTGCGCGACTTGATTTTTTGTTTAATTGTTTTTGTTTGTGGATCTTAAGTCAGCCAATGTTTAATTGTTGGTTTGGATTGGTGGTTTGGATTCCCGGGATCCCCCTATGAAAGGGATTGTTACTCAAGGGCACCCTTAGAATTCCAAACCATCAACCTAAACCAACAATTATGTAGCCATCAAGTTGATTAAGTTCGCTTGTTCGTTGTGTTTTTCCACAGGCCCTGGTGCCAAGTCATGGTGTCAAAGGGTTGGAGCGTACCAAGGCTGGGAGAAAATGATCCTCCCGAAAACGAACATGGCAATGGAATATGGACCATTTGAAGATGTAACGCCTGTTTTGAAAATGGTGATTTTCCATTGCCATGTTCGTTTTCGGGAGTGTACCTCTTTTGACCGTTTGACCATGGCTTCATCCGTTTCGCCAAGAGGTCTTGTCGTCCTCCTCACGGCATGAATCAGCAGTGACGGCTTTGCTTTCAACAATATCCTGGGCAGTCTTTGCCTCTGGTTTCTGCATCGTTTACGTGTCTTGGCAGCAAGACTTTCAGCCGTGGACACGGCTGAAACAACGGTTGACCCACAGTTTTTAGCCTGAGGCATATTTCTGTCAAGATGTGCTCCCAGATTATCAGTGGGATGTGCGCGCAGTTTGCAGTGCTTGGCATGCAGCCATCGCGAGATCCTCATGATACTCGTATGAGGTAGAATGAAATCGGCGAATAGGGTGCACAGCAGATTGCATCCCTGGTAGGGGAGCAAACTTCGACGCCAAGCGAAAAGGTGATGCCTGCAAACTTTGCAAACATGAAGAGACACACATCATTTGTATAATATATAGAGTCCTTACACAGAGCCACTGAATC
>OMLO01002941.1_pt1 | contig 13953 bp, 8 predicted proteins | sample 1674811 | NCBI WGS metagenome assembly OMLO01 (sample SAMN06265003, study PRJEB25207) | coral metagenome | isolation source: Coral host | place: Mexico:La Bocana,Puerto Morelos, Mexico | collected 2008-11-13
CTTTGCGACTCCACGCAAACCCCAGCCGCCTACTTTTTGGGTGGAGCCTGCTACTCAAAAACCTGCTGACAACCCTGCTCCTCCAAGTTGTTGTTGGGCCCTATTTATCATACAGGAGGACCCTAAGACCACCCTTCCCCCTAGTAAGAAAACTGCCTCAAAGTTTGTCCTGAAAATAGTCTACCACACATCTTATTTTCAACTCTCCTCTCAGGTGTGGAAAACACAGATAATACTTGACGATAGATTTATTACTTGTGGTGAGCTTCTTTGGACCTGAACAATCTCAAAGCGACACAGTGAAGAGTAATTGTCTTTTCTCCATACTACAGAATATTTGAAATACAACATTTTTTTTTACCTTCCTAAGTACGAGTTCCACAGGGGTTTATTCTGAGTTGCTAATTCCGAGTCCTTCTCAGAAAACATCTGACCCAGTAATTTGGTAACTGCCAAACGCTCCTCTACGTCCACATTCTACAAAACAGATTTTGTAAAAAGAAATATCCCTGGATGATTATTTTCTTCATTCTCATTAACTGTCTTCTTAACAACGAATTTGTAAATGTTTAGTGTGCTAACCATTACACAATCACCCCTCCGTGATAATGTAATTATATAATATTAATAATCACCTTTAATTTAAACTCCAGCTGTGGCACAACTGACAGAAGTGTACTTGGACAAATTCTGTTTAGCTCCAGTATAAGATCATAAATATTGTCAGCTAGAACACTGTCTGAAGTCTTTCCCAGTGCAATACAACTGTTGAAAAACTACAAGAAACACGACTTGTGAGTCTACAAAACCCTTCAATATTTCATCATCAATATTTCATTGTTCAGACATGTGTTATTTACCTTGACAAGTTAACTAGCCCTGTTCCTCTAGTTAGCTAGTTAACAAGTTAGCTCTGCTCCTCTACAGTTTATGATTAGGCAGCTAAAAATTTCAGCTCTTGAGACAAAAGTAAACTATTGATCAAATATTACCAAGAATATGATTATAATAAAATACATCTTACCATCTGTAAATAAGGTTCTAGAGATGATGATGTCCTCTTAATGAACTCACTTGCTAGTTTATAAGCCACAGGGTCTTCACTCTGAATGAAGAAGAAGAGTTAACATGCACTAGCCAATGCCAAAAATAACAGTACCAGTATGATGTAAACATATCTGAACAACAGTGTGCAACTTGGTTTTACACTAAATGAATAGATGGACATGATTACAAGATGAATTGCATGTGGCAATCTTGTGCTAAAACTGATCTTGAATTCTTGAAAAAAACACAAATCAAAGAAAGGAGATGATCAGCAGAGTTACCTTCTGTGGCTCGATGATGTTGACAAGCACTGTGTCAAGAAGTTCTTGAGGTACAGATTCCCCATCATTAATGATTGGGCACATTACATCCAACATGAAATTTACAATCTTATTAGAATGATTTTCACTGAAAGAAAGTTTAAAATGCCATAAGTGTCACAGGATGGTTAGCTTACCATACCTAGTTCAATCCAATACCATGAAGACGTCAACCAAAGACAGCTGAAAGCAGTTCAGTATTCAGCAGATTGTATTCAACTGCAGTTTCAGATGTTTTCTCAGTTTTCCAGATATATTCAGGATAGGAACTTGAAAAGGCACAGACAGAAGTGCTCTGGGTTCTTGTTAAGTGTTTACTCAGGAGGTTAGAAAGAAGAAATTTAGCAAATTTATAGGTCCCCAACAGGGTCCAGGGACAGTATCCCAAGTAGGGGACCAGGGGGCAATGCAACCTATACCTCCTGGGTATTTGTGATTTCAAGGGTCTTTCAACACATCTCATGGCACCCTTTTCAATGGAATATTAAAAGATGTATTACCATTTTTAGGAAGGTATTCAAATCTCAGAATTCAGTAGTTAGATGCCCTACAAATCCTACACAGATAAGCAGCATCCAGTTGTGAAACAATTATTTAAAGAACATCTTATAAGGTGATAGCCATTATAATTTATACAGAAAAATTCCACTTACTTCACAACTTGGAAGAACATTTTAAATAACTGCAGTATGATGTCTTGGAAGTCCATTTCCAGGCAAATATTGAATGACTTAACTAATGCTAGACTCTAAAAATAAATAAAGCAAAGATTAATCAAATATAACATCTCATCCTCACTGCTGGTTTTAATTAATATACATATACATGCAGAAAATCAAACCAATGTTTCTATCATCAAGACAACATACCTCTAAAAGATAGAAGTACTTTGTGGATAGGTTTGACTTCGTATTTTCAAGTCCCTTCAACTGGTTTACCATCATTGACAACACTGACTGGAAAAATCCAAGAATAAGGTCAAAACTTTAGTGTATAGATTTCAGCAAATAGACTTACAGGTAATGATGTGTAGATTTAACCAAGCCAAAAAGTGGAGCTCCTACTTAATATGATTAAACCAGGAATCCAGTCAAAAAAACAGTACCTGGACAGCAGTCAACTTTAAAAAAAGCATGCAGCCTCAATGAGCTCTAAACTTAAAGCTATGGTCATGTGATACTAGTTAGCAGACACCTTGTTTTCAAAGGTCTCATTTGATTATTACCGCCAACCTGTTAGCTCAGTTGGTAGAGCGTCGGACTACCGTGCAGGAGGTCTCAGGTTTGAGCCCCAGACCGGCCAACACTCATGGTCTTAAAATAACTGAGGAGAATATGCTGCCTTTGCAATGACATCTGCAAATGGTTAGATATTCTAGTCTTCTCGGATAAGGACGTTAAACCGTAGGCCCCGTCTCTTGCATCTTCACTGTAATGGCAAGCAGGGGACGTTAAAGAACCCACACACTCATCGTAAAGAGTAGGGAACGTAGTTCCCGGTGTTGTGGTATGGTCTTTGTCCATATATCACGTGCTTGTAAAGTGCATTTGAATATATGAATATAGAAAATGTGCTATATAAATTCATTATCATTATCATTATTATTATAACATGGATGTCCAATATCAAAGATAGATGTAAACTGTGAACCAAGTTAAGGCTGCATGCCTTGATCAACCTATTAGCTGGAGTATGGTGCTATTAAATAAAAGACAAATAGAATGTAGAGACCTGCATAATGATGGCTCAAGTCTACTATGATTATCAGTTGAGGATGTGACAGAGTTTTGGTGGCACAGTTTTGGATTTAAAATTATCGCCGCCTGCAATTTTGTATGCTTTGCTATAAATAGCGTCAAAGGCTGACAAGTTGCAAAAGGAAACTGAGCCAGTTGTCTGTGACAACAACACAAGTTGAATGTTACAACCTGGTCACCAAACTTCTGTCACACCTTATTCAACTGACAACTGTAGTATTATCTCTTGAGAAGCTAACAAAATTAAAGAACAAAGGAAAAAAGATCAGTGTAATTACCTTTAACTGTTCTTCTCCATAAGGAGCTTCTGGAGCATAGATCCTAAGAATGTCAGCAAGACAACATGCAGCATAGGCTTTGACATCTTTGTCTCTGTGCTTCAATATGAATGGACTAACAAGAGACTGTGCAACTACTCCATACTTCGTCGACCCATCCGCTTGGTCACAATTAGATAATTCATAAGCAAGGTTCTATCAAGTGAATAATGAGTCCACAAGAAATAAAAACATAGAATATTTTGTCTTAAATACAATATTCTCAACTGGTCTCCCTGTGCAAAAAGCCTCTATCTTATTTGCATATGAACATAATATGGTTTTGAATCCCAACTAGCAAGTGTCAAATCAGAATAGTTATACTTTTTGTAAGTGCGACCAAAGAGCTAACATCTGGACTACAGAGAACAGCAAAACTTTTGAACCACTCAGTAACATAATTTTGGTAAAGGATTTGAGATCACCTGACTCTACCTGGATCTCTGTCGTATAATTTTCCTTTTTGTCATGAGGTTTTAATTACAAGAAAAATAAAATCACACCTAAGCTTGTAGTTACAAGACTGATTTACATAATTAAATGAGCGTTTTAAAACACCATACAGTTTACTGTATTGACTGCACTAAGCTGGACCGAATTTCTATCCCTTGACAAGATATTATTAATAGATTTTGATGCATTATTACTAGCTGAGTAACAGCGGCGTTTCAATGATGGAGAGCCATTGCTTAATATAAAGGCAGATATCAAAGAAGCTAGAGTAAACAAATACAGAGAGATAAATATAAATAAATATATAGAAGTACTTCAACTCTAAATCCGACAGAAATAAAAAAACTGGAGTCTGGTAGTATAAATGTTCCATTCAGGTGTTTTCGATTTCGATATTTCGGTTGATTTTAACTAACATCGAGTACCTAAACGCTTCAATAACCAAATACACAGTTGCCTCTGAAGCCAGCAAACGTAAGAAAACAAGATTATGAAACACATCCAATTTCAAAACAAGTTCATCCAAATGCCGATATAAATGCACTTCCTACACTTTCTGCTTTTCAAAACCTTATTTCCACTCACCTTAAGCCGTTTAATGAGCTCATCTTTGCTGAGTCTTTCATGCAAGTCCGTGGCAGCCGCTCTCTTTCTTGGAGACGACCCGGACTCACCGCGAGGCATGTCAGCTGGTGTAACGCTTTCGCGGGTTTCAGCGCCCTTAACCGCTAAAAACCTGTATAAAATACCTCGCTGGAAACTGCCTTTTCGTTGTCTGGGTTAAAGACGGCTCACTTTCCGAGAAAAGTTCGATTATTTAGGGTTGTAACACAATTTTTATGGTGGTGTTTTGTTCTCTTTTTCAATCATCGAACACTTTGAACCAATTGGCGCGAACAGCCCATAATAGTCAAATCGCTGACATCTGTTTTGAGATCGCGGGCTTGCACAACTTCCAGATCCCGGGGGTACTCCCTTTCTTACGACGTCAAAGGGTATGGTATCCGGCGCAGAGCCGTTTGAAATAGGACATTTTGGCCATTTTGGTCTGAAATACAGCATACTTTGTGCATTCTAGTCTGCTTTTAATTGGGAATGCTTTTAGAAGAAGCTACTTCTTTATTTTTCATAAGGAACGGTGCCTAGCAAGAAACTTACCTCTTTTTGCCAAATAATAATTATGGAACGAGTAGATTTTAGCGAAGACCATTGGAATCCACCAAGCCACGCATTTTCCCGAGATATTAAGCTTGGAATTTTAAAAAAAAAATGCTGACATCAGCATTTTTCTGAGAATTCGCCCTAACATTCAGAAAAGCAGGCGTTAACCACCTTTCGAACTACCAGGGCCAGGTCTGAAACAGGGCAGCAACCTCGTTCCCAGGGTTGATAGGGAAGGAAACTACATCGCCCCTGGGGCTCTTTTCCCTTCGTGTGGTGATCGTCACGTGGTGATGTGAAATAAAGTAAGTTTTCAAGAAGCTCGCCGCACACCCCCACCCGTTTTTGTGGCAACACTTCCAGCTCGGGGGGTTTGATTTGTAAATGAACCCATGTTTCTTGCTGCTAACTGGGCTCGATTAATGTCATGTCAATTGTTTGTACGCGTCAGTGACCAACACGAAAGCCTAAGCTGCTTTTGTCACTGAGCACATTTCATTTTGGCCTTTGAATGTTATATTTCTTTTCTCTCTTTAATTTTTGTAATATCTGTAAATACTGTTAAAGTTATGATTTTTATAAATAGTGGGGAATGTGGGAAAGCAGCACAAACTCCTCTCCTGAAGGCAGGAACGAAGACCGGAACTCGAGAGGGCGGTCTTCCCGAGGGGAGAATACTCCGTCTCCAACTATATCTAATCAGGGAGGGATTTCGGGAAGAGAGATTAGGTGGCTGGCCAGTGGCATGGTCACCCATTTTTGGAATGTCCTGAAATGCACCCAGATTCCAAATTTATCAGTTTTACGATTTCTAATTACGGCTTTGTGAAAAGAACAGAATTTACAATTGTGATTATTTTTTACTACCGCTCTTTGCGAACTTTACAAACTTGTTAATTATAACACAAGGGCAAAGAAGCTCTGCGGATTTTTCAACAATTGCTAAAATTGCGGATTTTGCAAATTTAATGAATTTAGCGATTTTTGGTAAACTAAAATAGACAACGCCCTTAAAGATCACGCGTACGCTTACCAAATCTGTAGAGAATGGTATAATTGCTCATCTTGCAATATTGTACAAGGATCCATTCTTTTTTATAATTACTAATTATCCTACTTAATTAATGACGCGTAAAAACGTATCGCCCACTTTTACGTCATATATGAACTGGTTCCGCCTTTTGTCGAAATGCGTGTAAACGGTCGCCTTGAAGATTCCCTAGCACAAGAAACATGTCACACTGATGTGTTTCTTAATTTTTACTGCTTTGGTATTCTTTATCGAGACTAAACTCTGCGCTCTCATTTTTCACCGAAACGAGCCGACTTTGATGAAAAAATCTGATGACGAAGACGATATTCAATGTTGCCCATCCTCTGAAATTCGTGAAAGTCTCCAAAAGATATCGATTGAGGACGATACAGTTGAAGGTAGGTTCCTCGGCGGACAAAACTGAATTTTTCTTTCGGATATTATATTATAATAATCAATGAAGTAGACTGAAGGGTCCAAATTTTCGTGAATTTCAGAGTATGTTTTTCCCTTCTACGTGCAGTGCTTTAATTAATTTAGATATTTCAAAATGTTCCGGTAGACGTTTTCCTTGTAACTGTTTGCTTGTAACTGAGAGAGTCATTCAAGATCAGTGGAAATCAGTTCGCGGTTTCCCCTTCCATTTTAAAAGTAGCGCAAAATTGGCAGGAAATCCAGCGCGTTTCTTTTAAATATTTGTTAATAATTTGTTACTGACGAACAAATGTAAGGAAAACGCAATACCCCACAGATGTTATCTACAGTAAATCTTGTTTCAACCTGTGATATTTGTAAAATAAGTTATTCTGGCTTCTTTTCAAGGAATGCGGAAATTCGCAAAGACTCTTTCGTAGCGAAACAAATGCAAGAATCGGGTTTCTAGTTCTTGCTTTTAAAACTTAGCTGAAGTTCAAGTTTGTTTGCTTTCTACATTTAGTCACATTTATTTCCTTTTTCGCGTTTTTCTACCTGAGTTTCCTTTAGTTTGCTTGGAAGTTATTGCTCATGGCAAAAATTACTTTCACATAACTTCACAGCAGGCAGCAATGGGGACTGTAACATAAAGGATGTGTGTTTAAAATACCAGGCTCGATTAAATTTCGTTACTTTGCGAGAAATTAAAAGACTTCCAGGCGAAGAACGCAAAAGACAAAAGAAAATCGGAATTTTCCGTATTTTCGCGGCATCGAGGCCGATGCACGTGCACAAACAAAAAGCGCGGTCACAAAGTCTACCGGGAGAAGAGTGGATGAAAAGAAGAACATACTGCGGTGATATTTTGGAGGTTTTTCATGCCCTGTCCAAGGTATTTAGTTCATCTTGCGAAATTTTAAGTTAGGTTGTGTATAGTTAAGGTCTAAACCTCCGCATATGGGTGTATTTTGTGTTTCATCCCTAAAACGAGCAGCAGACTTGATGGCTATACGCCATGTTTTGCAAGAGAGTACTGCAGTTTTAGCCTGTTGACCCCGTCATGGGTGCGTTTCCGGCCAAGTGGAACTTGTGAAACTATAAACAAAACTGCGAGGTAAAAAGCTAGATTTAAGTGTGTGCGGACAAAGAGCAAAAAATGGAAGACGGTAATTGAATCAAAAGGAACGGGCTGTGAATAGAACTGTTAGCTATAGACGTGCTGTTTTTGTTCCATTGAATTTCTGATTGAGTGTGAGTGCCTCTACGTTCCTCGCTTGATAGATCTGACGCAGTTGTCTTAGAATTGTTTTCTTTACCTTCTAAGGTATGGTTTAGGTGTAATATCGCGACTTGTTTTTCCGTTTTGTATTTAACGTATATACCTTCTACAAACCTTACATCGTCTGTGATGCTTATAAGCTTTTTGTAGGACTGACAGCTTATAAGATACTTTACACTTTGTACCTTCATCTACATGGCTTAATATAAGCATCTTACCATTGTACTGTAGCGTTATGCCTTTAGACTTGTCATCTCTTGAAAGTAAACTCTCTAGGTTCAACCTTTACTATTGGCAACAAATGAAAATTAAGCTTTTTTGTTCAAGATCTCTGACATTCATATTGTGTGATCTTCCACATCTTCCTGTAGGAATTTTAAAACCATATAAGCTTACCAATGCAGAATATGGATAAAACATTTTGTTGTATACTGAAATCATTGTGAAGCCTATTTTCACCAGATTGTTTCAATCACAATTCAGAATAAATAAAGATTATAGTAATGGTGATTATTCTACAATGTTTTAACACTAGCAATTGGTTTTGCAGTAGAATGTCACTGTCTCAGACTTGGCTACACATATGTTAAACTCCCTGTTATCTTGAACTGAAGTCAGTCTCCGATATACTTTTTCAGTCACTTCCTATCAGCTGCCTTGAACCTCCAAAATCTCAAACCATATTTCATTTCAGTTTTAGTTAGCAGGATTCAGCTGTAATAATTACACTGTAAAACATTTCCTCATTTCCTGATGTATCTGATTTAGCTTTACCCTGACCTCTCAAGTCTCAAGATCTTGTCGTGACACTCGCAGTTTTCAGTTCAATATCATGGTCTCATGACAAGACAGGCAAATCTCACAATAAATTGAAGCGTAAGCTAAAAGGATACCTTTTTTTGGTATAATTTCATTTTTGTCTTAGGTGAGTTTCTTGTGCCAATTCTGTGCAAATCCATAGTTAAACTTAAACCAAACCATTCAGTTCTTCATCCATCTGTTCGCTGGAAACACAGAGTTGAGAGGTCTGCTTTACCAGTTTACAATATTTCTTGGAATGATAACTAACGGAAACCAGTAAAAATTCTTGTCGTTCCTTGTTACAAATAGGGGCTGTTATTTCATGGAGGTATTGAGAGGGATTGCTGTAATAATTGAAGCAATCCCTCGGGTTTATTATTTAACTTAGCCTTTGTATGGCAGTAGCGTGATCAGGCTTTTAATAAAATTTAGGGATTCAAGTTTCAATAAACTCTAGCTTTGTTGATGTTTCATTGTACAGTAAGTTCTAGTAGTGCCAGTTCAGAGACCAGTTTAAAAGATATGCCACCAAGGCGAAAAAGAAAAGCAGCGACAAGAGAAGAAACCAAGCTAAAGAAACAGAAGGAGGACTGTTTGACAAGGTAAGTACAATGAAATATTTGTAGTTTCAGTAGAAGGTTGATTCTTCAGTGGCAAATCCTGAAGTGCTAAAAAGGAGAAGGATAGATATTTCAGATTTCAGGGGTACCACAGGTTGTTGACATAGATCTACCATTGTTCTTTGTGTGATACTATAGAATTCTGATTTTTTCTAACCACTTAGGTAAAGGAAAATTGGCCTGAAAAATTAGGAGGATAAATTTCTGCTAAATTTGGGGAGAAGAAGCAAAAAATTGCATTATAAGATGGCATTATGTATTTATCATCTTCAGTTTTATCACTTATTCATCTTCCATTTCTTTTAGTTTTATGAGAATCAGATGTGCTGACCCTGTGATCAGGTTAAGCATGGGAGAAACCAACTCCTTGCAGGGAAATCCACGTGGGGAGGGGAGAGGATGGAAAACACAAAATAAGCTAGAAATAGAATTTTTGGAAAGACAGGAAGTGGGAGAGAAGGGCTAATTAATTATGTTATTATCAAATTCTGCTCTTCTTTAATTTGTAGTATAAAAAGTCAAACTATAACCGATGAGTTAGGGAAACCCTTCTCAATAAGGAGATGCAGAGCATGGTTTGAACACTATGCAGGTATTTCAAAATATTTTAATATTGTTTAATAATTTTGTAAAATTAATGTACATGGAAACAAAAAAGCATGCTACCCAATCTCTTTGAGCCAACCAGGTACCTTTTTCCTCTTTGATCGTCTTTTCAACCCTTAATTAAATGAATTTTCAGCCACCAACAAATGAAGCTTTTTGAGTTTGCTAATGTCACAGAGTCCCATGTAGTGCATGATCAAGTACTGCAATCAGACTCTAGTACAATGTCAGACAAAATAGTTGCATTGCACATTTAAATGTATCTGGATTTGCCTGGAGAGAAAAATTTAAATTTGCAAAAGTGACTTTCTAATCAAAGGTAATATTCAAATGATGTTATACATGAGGTGGAACACACCAGGCATGCAAAAATAAACCAAAATTAACGAGAATAGTTTGACTGTGAAGATAATTAATACAAATTTAATATGGAGGCCATGTTTTATGTTGCATAATGTTTCTTTGTAATATTTACAGGTAAAGATGAACCAGATACAATTGGGCCAGAAGGAGTTGAAAAACTCTGCAAGGATCTGGGGGTAGAACCAGAAGATGTAAGAATGTTAAAATTGTTTTGTTAATCACATAGGGAAAATGTTGCATTTTATAGAATGGTTGAAGTGAAAATAATTCTGTAGTTTTTGTTGCAAATGAAGTTTTCAGATTTGTATGATGGATGTCGTAGTTGTTTATATTCCTTTAGGTTTTTGTCATTTTCTCATTCATAGCCTGGTTTTCACCAACAACAAAACCATAAAAAGGCTCCTTAGCTTTAATTTTGGAACTGGTGAAAAACAATGCAGTCATAGAAAACTTTAAAAAATGGTAGGCTTACCCCTTATAAAATCCTGAGGAGTGCAATAAGTGGAATCAGGTAATGATGCTAACAAGTTCCTTTTAGTCTAATTACTGCATACATGCATATGAAACAGAAATTTAAGGTTAAAGTGAGACAGGAAAGTATCACTGACGACCAACATACTGTACAATAAACGTGTAACTGTGTACATATACAGTTGCATTGTAGTTACATATACAGTTGCATTGTAGTTACATATACAGTTGCATTGTAGTGCTAAGTGATGATGACTAGGTCAATGATAATGTTGTGAGCGGCATTGTACAATGCATAATTTTTCTTTGCAGAGCGTTATGCTTGTATTAGCATGGAAACTTCAGGCAGCAACAATGGGATTTTTTACTTTTCACGAATGGAGCAAAGGAATGCTCTCAATAGAGTAAGAATTTAAACCAAATATGTTATATTTTATACAGAGGATAGTGAATATGACTACCTGATGTATAACTCCCATGAGAGCATTTTTCACACTTCTGTCTCTGCAAATTGTATGTGTTATTATTTTTGTTATCTTCATGGGAGACTGGAGCTCTGTTTTTCCCTCTCCTTTTAGATGTGACTCAACAGCCAAGCTTAAAGCGCAGCTAAATGGCCTGAAGTCATTAACAAGTGACAGCACAACTTTTAAAAAGATCTACCGCTATGCGTTTGATTTTTGTAGAGTAAGTCTGAATTCTTTTTTGGTTAAATTGCAAAGTTTATGTTTAGATTGTAATGCAAGAAAACAATGGTAGGACACTTACCAAAATTGTACACAGTGAAAAATCTCTTGTACTGATAAGTCATTTTTAACCCGTAAACTCCTCTTCCCTTCTACTTTGTGGATGAAGTCAACAGTGCATTGGGAGTAATTGAAATTAATGGTATTATTGTTAATTCTGGAATGTCTTAAAATATAATATAATCAGTATTATGCAAATGATTAATGTTGTAGTTAAAAATTAAATTCAGGTAAAAATAATTTTAACCTAGCTTGATTCTCGATTTCCTTTGTCTTCTAACCCTAATATGGGTTAAGAGACAAAGGAATTTAATTTTTACCTGAATTTAATTTTTAACTACAACATTAATATGACAACATTTCTTCGTTGGCAACATTGATTTTCATCACCTTAAAAAAAACTAACAGACTCGCACAGTAGATGCAAGTTGAGAACTTGGGTCTTCTTGCTACTCGTTTTTGGCCAGGCCTTGCATTCACTTGTGCTGGCTTGTGCTGACTTGTGCTCGCAATTGGTAGAGATCAGATTTCCACTATCGATGGAAGTCTTTTGCCATTTGGCCACCCAACCCAAGTCAACTCAAGTTGAGTGACTTATACTCATCCAAAACAGGTGTTAAGGTTGCTACCCTTAATTACAACCCTGGTAATAGTTGTGACTTTCTTTCACACAGAATCAAGACCAGCGCACTTTAGAAATAGATACCGCTATGGCAATGATCAATCTCTTACTCCATGGTTCATGGTCATTGCTAGATGATTTCTTAGAATTTTTACAGGTATGTTATAAATGACAATTGCATCAGTCATTTTGAAATTCCCTTGCACATCCAGCAGCAAATTTTTGAATACTGATATAATGTAACAGAAATATTTATAATTATTTTTTGTAGAAATCAAACAGGAATTATACAAGATGTATACTGGTAGTAGTCTGTTTCTAGTAACTCTTTCTTCATGTGAGATTTTTTTTCTATATCTGCAGAATTCAAAATATAAAGTTTTAAACAGAGACCAGTGGTGTAATGTCCTGGAATTTAGCCGATCGATACTCCCTGACTTATCAAATTATGATGAAGATGGTGCTTGTAAGTGTTGACTTTCTTGTTATTTTCCCAGCTTGCAACAGATCATCTGTGACTGACTTTTCTGAGTACAAAAATCCTTGACCAGTATGACACATGGTTTATTAACCAAGTGCAAGGATGGCAAGATATTGGCTAAGTTCTTTTTTACGTGCTTTTTACCCACAGAGATTGAAGACCATTAGCTTCCCATTTAACCAAGCAGCAGCTTGTAATCCTAAGTGGGCAAGATGGCGCCATCTTGTCTGCTCAGGTAGCCAATCACATGACAGGATTTGTTTTGTCTGGCTAGTGGTAGCCATGAAATAAGTAGCATTGTAGGCATGCAGAGTTACCTGTATTTCAATGTAGTCCTTTTACTTGTTTTCTTAGCGTCACCTATGTTCCAGCTCTTTTATTCATTCCATTTTTCAAAAAGCTTTTGTTCATTTCCAGTAGAATTGCGTTAGATACATCATGTGGCTTGTCCTTTTTAGTAGCTCGTGAATAGGCAGTATTTTCTTTTTCTGTCAACTTTTAATTTCCTGCTTTGTTGTTCCTTCACTCAAACATGTTTTCTTTGTTGCTTATTGGTATATTTCCTCAGGGCCAGTTCTCATGGATGAGTTTGTAGTGTGGTACCGACAAAAATACCCTCCCAAATCTTCATCAGCCTGACTAACTTTGCCAGAATCAAGTTTTACTACAAAAAGTATTTTGCAACATGCGGCCCATGGACTTTGCAAGCTAATCATGCCAAGAAAGGACATTCATTGGCTAGGAATGTTGCTCACAAAAAATGTTACGTTGAAGAGACATCAAAGTCATTGTGATTTTTTCAACAGTGGCATGAATGAAATAACCAAACAATGTATTGAGATGGCTCGAACCATACATTGTTTCAATTTACATGCACTGCCTATTGCTTTGCTAAAAAAGCTGGAGAAAAGACACATTAAAAATATTTACTACAGCTGTACATGAAAGAAAGGCTCCTTTGATTTACTTCACTGAGAAGTTCTGACTGAAAGAAAGCACCTTTCAACTCCCATTAATGTTTCTTCCCTGAGATTGACATATTAATTCTCCTTATGGATTGCCGATCCATTTTTTTTTAATGTTCCTGCTGATAATAATTATTTTGGAATGCATCAAGACTGTCTCATTGATTCTCCTGTTAGTTAGCATTTAACTTTCACTTAACTTTCTCTGACAATTTGCTCAACAGTTCTTTCCTTGACCAGTCATGTACATTGTCATGAGCTGTCTTGATTTGGTCCTTCAGTTTTCTTGTGTGCAGACTCTAAGGAGTTGTTTGGTGCTTTCAGGGTATCTTAGTTCGTAGTTTACTAATAAAAAGCAGTGTAAACCAAGTGTGTGGATCAGGTTTTTTGCATATCAAATACATTTGGATGTATTTAATGGTTCATGGGATAAATACCAAAAGGGAGGCAGATGAGGTCAATTGTGTCGAAAAATACCATGTTAGATTATCTTGTTT
>OMLO01002943.1_pt1 | contig 13952 bp, 15 predicted proteins | sample 1674811 | NCBI WGS metagenome assembly OMLO01 (sample SAMN06265003, study PRJEB25207) | coral metagenome | isolation source: Coral host | place: Mexico:La Bocana,Puerto Morelos, Mexico | collected 2008-11-13
TAATAATAATAATAAAAACATATTTATGCAGGATGACCATTTCAGTTATAAAAACTGCTATCAACATGGGTCCTGCGATAAATTCAACTACAAATACAAATAACATTCCCACCTCTCCTAATCACTACTGACATCCCAACTCTCCTTAATACTATTGACTTTCTCTTGACCAATATGCCATATTGGTCAAGAGAATGTCGGCGCTCAACTTGGTTATCTCTAAGTGAACTCAAACTAGATACGTACTATGGACCTTTACTTTGCATTCAGAGCCAACAAGATTCCTCGAGGACCTCCCGTGATAGTCATAAACAGCGCATTCTTAGATAAAAAGATAAGAAAACTTTTCATTGAAAAACTACAAGAAGTTCAATGGGCTTCCTGTCTTGATTAGCCCCTTTGCACCAGCTCACCACACTCGGCCATCTGCGTACGCGGGGTGCTGGGCAGCATACTCGTGACGCGCAAGACTCTCGTTATAGTTCATCTGAACCAGTTGCGCATGCGCAGTTTGATCCGCTTTACGACCTTCGGCACGTTGAATCATTTCTTGTCTGCAAACAGAATGAAAATCAATCAGGTAATCAATCAGGTAATCAATTAACAATCCAACAAATAAAATAAAAGGGGATTTGTCGCAACTGCAACACCCTTTCTCCACAACTCTTCAGTGCCATAAAACATGGAAATTTTTTGTACTCATTTAAAAAAAACACATATATATCCAAAGAAAGAGAAAGAAGTTGATCACTTGTTTTTAAAAGGTAAATAACAAATTGAAAATTCTCGAAGTTACCAAAAAACATTGACTAGCTTGTTGCAAATCTACGAAAGCCACTGACCTCGCTTTAGCCTCAGAATTTTCTTCCGATCCAGTGTCGGCCATAACATCAACATCCAGGGTGGAGATAACAAATGGCGTGCCGTACATGAAGGCCTGACCTGAATTGTAATAATCCACTGCCCGCTGAACAGATGCATAATCTGTGCCGAATAGCACCCAGGCTAAACCATTTGGTTTCCTCAGAATCTGATCCTGAATAAATAAAAACCAAGCTTTTATTTGTGCTAATAATATACGCGGTAAATGAACCCAGCAGTACCAATAGCTCGGCTAGTGCGATCGTCTGAGTGAGAAACCACGTTCGACCGACTGACTGAGCCTGCTAACAACTGCCGACCGACCAAAACAAAAAGTATTGTTTCACATCCTCTTGAAATTAACAGTAATAAAAGCAAAACAAAAGGCTGGAAAGTACGCAGTATTTTTTTCTAACCTTTAGCAGATAAACTTCCACAACGTTGCACTCCGCTTCGCTATCCAGCTGTCCCTCAAGTTTCTCTGCAGTGACACTCAGGGGCAGGTTACTGACCTACACAGCGCACTCACGTTTTGATGACAGCTGCAGCCATGCCGGAGCGTCTTTGTCGGCGTTAATGACTCGGTCCCAGTCGCTTTGACTCATTGAAGCCCTCGTGTTTTCCGATTGGGACAGGACCGCTGACAGTTGGAGTGCATCTTGGAACGTCAAGGTTCTGCGGTGCTTCGAACTGTAATCTGTAAGTACAGCTTGACTGTCGAGTTTTGGTCCCAGTTCACCGGGCTCACCTCCTAACCCGGTAAGATTGATTGTGAAGTTTGCTGTAAGACTGAGGTTTGGTGCGAAACTTTCACTGTTTTTTGGGTCAAACCCTGAATGTGTAAGATGAAACACAAATTTTCAACTACTAATGGAAACGACTTTTATTACCATGTAAAGTTTTTCGTTATATGTGTAACAAGCAAAAGGCAACACTAAGTTGTGCAACAATTCCGCTTAAAACGGTAGCGCAACCGCCGCCCGTTATCGCACACCACTCTTTCAAAGTTCAACCGAACATGCATTTTTAAACGTTCTGTCGCCGAGACTCCGCTCGACCAGTTCGTGTCCAATCCCCCTACAGTTCATCTGTTACACTCTTCCCCCCTAATGCTGGACTACGGTTTTTCTTTTCCTTAGTATTTAGAACGGTCTACAGGAGTTCCATAGTATAAACGGCTAATGTCAACTGTGCCGTCGCTCTTATATTACCAAAAATTAAAGCCGGTAAATACTTCACAGATACCAATATACTTATATCAGCAGAATCGTGCGTTTCAGGGCTATATGAGTCTTATAATAACTCACACATACCAAGTGATTTCGCCAGCTGTTCCGTTATTTGGTCCATATCTTCTTCTATTAACGGTTGTTGTTGGCTCTTAAGATTCAATACTCCCAGTTGAGAGGCAGGGCCGACCTTGCCGACCAAAGCTTGTATTCCTGTCTTACCGATACAGTTGTCAGCCAGTAGCAAGCTTTTGAGGTTTGCCAGTTTGTCAGACAAAGCTCCCGCTAATTTCTCGGCTCCGCCATTTCGAATCTAATAAAGAAAAGAGTATTCCTTGAGATCATAACTTGATAAGATATGGCGAAAAAAAGAGAAACTGTTTGTTATTCGCGAAGTAAAGCGCAAGCTAACTTAGAGTCTCTTCGTTTAACATGTTGCTGCTTAATAATAATAATAATAATAATAATAATAATAATAATAATAATATATTTTTGGACTAAAAAACTTTGTTAACATATTCTGCCCACATTTTTAGATCAAAATTCTCACTTGTAATAAAAAAAGTCACATCAAGGTAAGATTCTCAAATATGCAACTTAAATATAAAAAAAAACTAAAATGTGAGACTCACTTAAAAAATTATTAGATCACTTAGAAATACCAACCTTATTTATAGAAAGATCCAGCACTTGAAGGGGAAGCAATGTTCCAGAGGAATCTACCAAGTAGTTAACAGCTGTATCTGTGAGACGGTTTGCTGATAATCTCAGTTCGTTGATAACCAGTCCATTGCCGATGCCGTTCATCAGTGGTTTTACGTCTCTATCATTCAAGCCACACCCTATGAGTGACAGCAACTCCAGGTTGCAAGGATTTGTGGGTATAAACATGTCTGATAATCCCAGCATTCCTTTCAGGGCATCTGTGCCTGAGAGTTTGATGCCGTCCAGTGTCACCGAAGAAATTCTCCAGAAATCAAGCGTTGTCAAGGTGATAAGCTTGGAAAGACCAACTACGCTCTCTGGTGTAATTCTACATTTCTTTAAAACCAACGTCTTTAGGTTTTTTAGTTCAGGCAGCTTCTCGATATCACCCACAATGCCATCAGCCGAGTTTAATGAGAAGTCCAGCACAGATAAGGAAAAACTTTGACCTGAAAACCGCAGTGTTTTTTTTACACACAATTTATTCGCAGTTATTTACTGTAATCTACAGGAGGAAGGGAAACACCTTTAACTCTCTATATCCTTTTCTCTTTACTGGTCTCCCCCCTGAGAATGGGTACCTCCTCAGGCTCCACTGGGCTGGACAGGTTTCAAGAATGGGCCCCGGGTCCCGACCAAAGGACTTGAACCCAGACCACTGGAGCACGAATGCGACTCACCAAAAAGTCGGTGTACAAGTCATTTTTTTAATTAACAGAGAAAACCTGCACCCCTGCAAGCTTGCTAATTAGAGTGCTAGTTTTGCGCCGACATACAAATATCGCGAAGACTACAGGAAACCTCACCTGGAGAAGAGGTCATGGCACAAATACTTGATAGACATTCGGGAGTTAGCTGTTCATTACTGGAAAGATCCAAGTAAGAAAGACAAGGTAATTTGCCTTGAGTCTTTTCAGACACAGTTCTTAACGTTTGGTTTGTCAAGGAACATCCCGACAGTAGTACTTTAGCGAGATTGGAATTTCCCTTCGTAAGCGACAAACCTATATCAAGAAATAAAAATAAGACTCGCTGTTAACAAGTACTGAAGCCAACATTAAAGAAGACGTTGTTTTCTAACGCTTTACCTAACAAACGGCTTTGAAAGGATTTGAACAGTCGCACAAGTTCCTCCGACTATTTTCCTGAAATCAGCTATTTACATAAAGCGGCCACACCACTTGTTAACAGTATGCAATGAAAGTCATGGCCGATAGCTCAAGATTAGAAGATTTTTCAGCCAGGGGGGAGGGGGGACAGGGGTTTCCATATAACAAGGACGGGGGAGCTTATCGTTCCTCTCAAGGTGTTCAGCGTCAAATGGTCCATAACATGAGCGTTTGCAGTACTTTTTAGGTATTGATCCGAAAACAACTCAGTGCTGCTTCAGAATTGGGACCTCTTAGGGGAACCCCTCTTAGGTATTCTTATCAAAATTTCTGGCGCGCAGCCCCTCCGTTTTTACATGAGAGTATTCCCCTCCAAGTTTTGGAGTCTGGTAGTGGATTCTTTCTTTGCACCCTTAGCTTGTTAATGACTTTGCTTTCTATTAAAGTAGTCAGTACTTACTGTAGCTCCAATAAAAACGAAAAAGTCAGGGCCGAACGAGACAGCAAGTAAACAAGCAAGAAGACTCCTCAACCGGAGACAACCAGAGATACCTAAGTCTACCTTGCTATCAGGACAGTAATCATATAAACACGAGATCATGTACATATACGTAAAGCTAGACCTGTTGGTTTCCATTCATCGAGTTCAAGAGCTTTAGTATTCTCAAGGATCAACTCCTCTAGAGTGGGATGACAAATGCAGCTGTATAAAAACTCCAGTAAAACTGACAGATAGGACACCTGAAGATCAAAGACATACACAAACGTTACACATACATAGTCATCTCCCATCATCTTGAAATGACCGCAGCTACGAAATGAAAACACCCTTCTACATGAAGCGTTCATACATGTAGTTCGCGGCTAGATCTTCTTTGGCCACGGGAAAATTATAATGACAAAATGAAAGAAAATTTGTACAATCTAGTTTAAGGAAAAATCTTAAAGGGAAATGTGAATCTGATTAAACTGGTCATGCACTTAGTTATACAAGCACTATGCTTAACTAGTCTACAGGCATGCCACCGAAACAAAAGAAACAAATACTTCAAATAAACGTGACATAGTTGAGAATCCCAACTGGCAGGAGGCAGGCCAGTTGACTATTAACAAAGCGTGGCCTTGAACCTGGGACCTCCGGATTACAACACCAGCACCCTAAGAAAAAAAAAAATGATCCAGAAGTTGTGGTGGGTTAGTTGATAGACCTACCTGGTGCCCTGCGGCATTCAGACTGACGAGGGAACTGTTTTGCCGTATTCCTGCCAGGAGAGTTTCCATGCCTTCTTTTCCAAGGTTTGTACCGTGAACATCAAGATACCGCAAAGAGCAAACTAGTTGCTGTGAGAAGCAAGGTAATGCAACACATAGGCAAGACCAGCTACAAATGCCGAGCCCAACAAATCATTTAATAGCGTTTTCTGGGGGGCCGTTATCAATATTTTCTGCAAATCTAAAATTGACTCATATGTATCTTACACTGACATGTAAAATGCCATCAAATAGATATGGACCACAGAAAGCACTTGCCCTCCTTTTAGTGGTGAAAGGTTTGCTAAATCCGAACATCACTAGGGTTACTAAACTTTGAATTAAGAAATAGAAAACATGTACCGTGTTTCTGTCGAGTTTTAGCATAAATCTACTACCGTTCTATCACAAATGCCGCGCTCTGATTGGCTACGCTACCCACTATCTATTCTGTGATAGAAGAGGATTAAGATGAAGCTTTGAACGACTAGTAGATTTATACTAAAACGATTACATTATTCGCTCTCGATTTCTATGCGCGATAGAAATCTCGAGCTCATAATCTAATTGTTTAATAGAAACACGAGTGAAAGTTTGGGAGAACGAGAAATGCTGTGGAAACACGATAGGACCGATAGAAACACGAAGAACATGTTTTCTATTTCTTTTAGAAAATACCGGGACGCAAAAAAGAAAATAAACTTGTTGACTTCGACCATCAAAATGTAAATTCTCTTTGCTCGCGCCATCATTAAGACAGGCTGGTAAGCTACTATCATCTCAAATTACCTGCAAAATGTTTGACAATCCTTGGCCAAACACAGCTCCAACCTGGTTGCTGCTGGCATCAAGTTCCTCAATAGTTGAATTTCCCTCAACCAGGGCTTCACAAATAGCAGACACATCACTTGAGCCACAACTGGAAAACTTTAAAGTTTTTAGACATTGGTTTTCCCGCAGTGCTGGTCCAATGCATCGTGAAAAATAGTCACTGCCGAGATTATTCCCTGAGACATCCAGTCTCTCCAAAGTATTGTTAGCAGATAGCATCTTTCCTATGCACTCCTAATGGTAAAAAAAATGATCTATGATCAAAAGTAAATACAGTACAAGAGGCCTAATGCAAGTTACATTCACAACTGCTTATTAACCAAGGGTGCGGTCTTTACAGGAAAATCTCAGACCGAGACCTTGCCATATTGACTGGGCAATAGAGAGGTCAACAGATTTTTTTTTTGAGAGGGGGTCAGAAAATTCTATAGCTTATATCGGTAGTGTAAATATTAAGTGGACTTAAGCAGGTTTGTCAAAAGTTAAGTAGCTGGTTACTGGCAAAACCACATCTACTTCAGCAAGGCAATCTGTTGGGCTTTTCATCTGGAGTCCTTTCATCTGAGTCAGAAAATGATGGCAAAAGCAGCCACCTGTTCCAACAGTAAAGCCAGCTACAGACATTTCTAATCTTTATGACAACCCTGCTTTAGTCTCAGTACTCACAGAGCTATCAGTGTCTGCTAAGTTGTTAGCCAAATTCAAGCACTTCAAAGTTGTATTTCTCCTGAGAGCCAGGCAAATCACACGAAATCCTTGAGGACCAAGTAGATTTCCTGATAGATCAAGTTCTGTCAAATACAAAAGCTTGTGAACTAACTCCGCAACCGTCACTACTCCTGGTGATAGTGAACGTAACAAGTGAACTGACATCACACCTTTGAAATCAAGATCTTTAACAAGATTACCGGGAGACAGTTTACAAGAAAGCCGTAAAGCTGTAATCAGTCTGTTTTCGGCATCTGTATCTCTTGATGGCACTGATTCTATAGGATCAGTTGCACTCTTTTTAACTTCACAAACAGCTGAAAGACTGCCTGAATCTTTTAACTGGGGTTGACTTTCATCCTCACAAGGACCTGTGACAGTGCTTTGATTATCACTTGAATTTTCCTGTTGCAGTGGTCCGTCACAACTCAATACAGATTCAGAATTATTCTCCTGCACAGTAGTCTGCACATTTGACTCTTCCATTAAAGGTTCATTACTTGTGCATCCAAATTGTGGCAAGGCTGTCTCACAATTCAGCCTTTGTTCATACTCATCACTAGATATTTCATTTTGTAATTCTACCACAGTATCCTCTGTTGACTTTTGCTGTAGTGTACCTTTTTCTTGATTAAAGTTGTCTGTTTGCTCAAGATCATCAGTAGTTAGTACTTCTATGTCAACAGAAGAATTTTCTTGTGAAAATTTACTTGAATCCATTTCCATATTTACAGATTGTTTGGAGTTATCAGAAGGGCTGGGAGGCTCACTTACTTCATTAACAGAATCGAATTGATTTTCTGGTACTTGAAACTCTGAGTTTAGAGAATTACACTTTTCAGCTGTTATTTCTGCAGCATTGAATGCAATTGTAGCTGCACCATTTCTTTCCTTTTGTTTCTCTTCAGTTTTCTTATCAGTACTTGGTTTTTCATGAACTGCGATGTCTTGGTCAGGCGATGTTGCAGTAGCATGCATTACATTCAGATCTGAGTCACTCTGTGAGGTGTTTTTCACTGTAAACTCTTGGACATTCTCAGTTGTCCCCACTGCACTAGTTTTCTCATTTTCTCCCACGTCTTGCTCAGAAGGTGTTGCAATTCCCTGGGTTAGAAGTAAATCTGTTTCATCAGTAGCCTTTCTCTCCAGATTTGTACTACTACAACTGTCATTTCTGTTTGAAATAGAGTCCCCAAATTCATTCTGAGCTGTTTCAACTGTAGCTGTATCTTTAGAATTGATCATCAGATGCCTACTCCCTGAGACTTGACGCACCTCTTCTGTGTTGCTATCCTTATCATTTTCATTGGCTTGTTTTGTTGTCGCTGCAATAATAGTTTTATTGTTTCGTAGTTTGCTTGCTAATTCTCCTTCTGATAACTTCACTTGCTCAGTCTGGTCTGGTGTTTTAGCAATAATATCCAGTTGGTCTTGTGCGTGACTCAAGACATGTTTGTCCTGCCTCTCTCCTTCATCAACATTTTGAACTGCCTGTATGATCCCATGTTGATTCGTGTTATTATTTCTTACAACTAAAACAAAATACAACAGTGTCAAAATTTATAAAACGAGAAATATGAAATATGTTTGTGAACAGATTTGTTTGTGTGTCACTTAGTCACTTTTTAATGGCTGTCATGTAATCTAACCAGTAGGCATTTACATGTAAATAGTGCATCAATCATTAACTTTTATTGACAAAATCCCTTGCTTCTATCAATATTGTCCTTTCACACATAGTCATATACTCTGTTTGGTGAACAACTCTAAAAAAGGTTGAAAGAGGTGTTAGATTTAATTACTTACTATTATAATCAAGCCAATTATTTAAAGATAACAACATTGCCTGCAAAGGACACTGAGCATATGCAGATTTCAAATAGATCGACAACGTTAAGACTCACAATTTTAACAGCTTTTTACCTAAAATTTTATTTTTTAAACTTATAATACTGTGCATCCACTCTAAAATGATTGCAAGCAATATACTGTAGATGCAACAATTTTAAAGTAGAATGATGAAATAAGGATCTGGGATGAACACTGAAAGTGAAGGTTCCAAGTTTGCACAAAATGATGTTGCACCAAATGCCCTGGGGTGAATCAGTCCTTGCCTGATTTTGTTTGTTTGTTTGGATCATTAACATCATTATCGAGACCTTCGTCACTTGAGCCAGCCACTGGATGACTACTTGATCCACATCCCATATTGTGCAATCTGAAAGTATAAATTTTGAGTTTATTATAAATATTTGACCATAAAGCATTCGTCAGCCAAGTATCACATGTCGACTGTGTGTCAGCCACCATGTCCACCAAAATTACCTCTCGACAGACACACGTCAGACAATACTTGGTCAACAAGTGACCAATACTTTAACGACATTTGGCTGACACTTTACAAATACTTAACTGACACTCAACTGACACTGATACTCAGCTGACACCACCCTCACTTGGCTGGCTGTTTTGTTTATTGTTTTTACTTTGCATTAGATATGTATTCAAAAGTTTGGCTATTTGAGTGATATCCTTGCTCTGTCAACATTAGGGTTTACATGTAGGTGATCAAGACCTTCATGTCCCTGTGGGTAGAGAGAAGGGGCTGGGAGATGGAAACATCACACCTTCTAAAACGAAATGGGTCAGCCTACTTTCAAGTGTGACGCTGCACGAGAATGGAATGGATTACCAAGAGAGATCAGAGAATTAATCACACTTTCTAAGTCTAAAACACATATTTTTTAGCATTATATGGATCAAGACCATATCAATCACATACGCTGTATGTGCTGTGAACTAGGCTCAATTTTTTTCTTGTTTATTGTTGTTGTTGCTCTTCTTTTTTAAACGCTTCTTTTTATATAATCTTCAGAATCATTGCAAATTTTAATTTAAATGTTTAGTATATATATTTTCTTGTTTTTTTTTTTTTTATGAATAGCTTTATTTCATATGCAAATGCTGATCGCCAGTTAATACCAGTGATCCAGTGCCAGTTAATACCAGTGATCCAGTGATTACTGATTGGCCTTTCAGGTCAAATAAAGTTTTTTTATTTTTTATTTTTTTCATTTAAAATCAGTCAACTTGTAGACCTACAGACTCATATGGCTAGTACAATATTAACAAAATAATGTGATTACCCTAAAAAGTATATTTTATTGTTTACTAAGTTGTTATTGCATCGACAAGAGCTAACCATCATAACACAGGCTAGCTAAAGGCTACCGATGATCCATGTACAAGTCAGTATGCAAGCCTACCGTCACATACTGATTTATAGACATATATATCTTTATTTATATGGAGATTACTGACTAAAAAGACTAGTACTTTATAAACAAGGCTCTTCCAAGCGAGCTAAAACAAATTAGTTAAAGCGTTGCCATGGCTCCATACAACGCAAGTTGAAAAAAACAGAGTTTACAGGAGAATGAAATATAAATTTATTAAGAGTGTAATCGTTGATTATTTCGCTTGACGCAACACACACACACTCTACCGTACAACACCTTAACAGTTTTACTGTTCACAAATATTTCCAAACAGTCACGAGAACAAATGGGAGATTTGTAAAGGGTTCTTGTAAGCTCTTATAAACACTAAACAGGTATCCACATTTATCAGTATCTCATAATAAACAACGATGAAGGAATTTGGTCAAAAACATTCTAAAGCGATTTACCTTGGTCGCTGTTTCTACCGATTCACATTTTGGATCATTTTGGGCCAAGTTTTCCTTTCCCGCTCCGCCATATTGAATTTACCCATCATGCATTACTCTTTAAAAGTTTTCTTCTGAGGGGAAGCCGGGGAGAGGGGTAGGGGGGGGGGGGGGGGGGGGGGGGGGGGGGGGGGGGGGGGGGGGCACGGCAGGGAGAGACGCCATCAATGCTGATCAGTTTTGACGGAGTCGTAGTCCGAGCTGTGAAAATTTGTAAGAATCAGAAGCTCGACAGAATCGGAGTCGGAAAGATCAGAACGTTTCTATGTTTACGACGTCGTCGCTTATGAACCAGCGAAAACTATATTGCCAAAGTCGGAAGCAGAAGCGAAAGAACCAACAAACCACGAGACCTGGTATGGAGCATTGGAATTGGTTTATTCTTCCGCTTCTGCTACCGACAATCTAGTTTTCATTAGATCTTAAGCGACAGAGTAGTAAGCAGAATCAGTGTTCTACTTCCGACTGATATGGTTTGATTTTCACTAGATCGTGTCGTTCTACGCTTTTGATTGTGACGCAGACTACGACTAGTGAAAACCAGCTAGCCTTCAGAGGACCTTGTGATCATACAACCTAACCGCACAGGTTGGGTCGCTAAGGTATACGCACACTTGTCCACAGGCATCCTTCATACGTATCAGCTCTGTGTGCTCAAAACAAGGTCTCACGCTAAAAAAAAAAGTTATTCAAACTACAAAAATAACAACACCAATAACACTCTGATAACTACATCGTAAGTTCATTTATTTAACTTTTGTGGTATATATAAAAGTATACAAACACTTTTTCATACACCATAACATCTGGATTTCAATATTTTTTCTTTTGAGAAATATCTTTGTTTCGTTTTGTAAAAAGAAATCTGTTCCTGAATCTACACAATCGCATAAACCATTATCACTTGTAGACTTAGTTTTTTTATTTATATATTTGTGACGAATGGCTAGCAAGACTGAAATATTTTTGTACATAAAAATTAGTTCATCTTGTACGACATTCCGTAAAATATCTATGTCAATTTGAAAGATTGGTTTATTCTCCTTCACAGCTTAAAAGGTGTGACATGGGTACGAGAATTCAAAAAAATATATACAAAAAACATAATTTATTAGTAAAATATAGTGTTAAACTACTGGTAATTGCTAAGAGACGAGTCTTGTCTGCCCAAGTAAAGTGCAGAAAAGCCGAAATATATTCAGGAGTTCTCTATATAAAACATAACAAGCTTCGTCTCGGTTAGCATGTGCTTTCATTTATCAATATGCTTTCATTTGACAATGCCAAGAAAATGGCTCCTCCCAATTTCAAAGGGAAAAGCCCTGGGAACTAGGCTGCTTCTATTCCTTGGCGTGACTCACTGAAAGCAAGTATATCACATACAGACTTCTCTTATTTTCGTCACTTAGGCCTGTAAAGGCGCTGCATAAAATATAGCTATCAGCAAAGCAGTTCAAAAAAAATACAAAGTTTCCACAAAGTACCGTACTGACGTCATTGTGTACACTTCGCTAAACTAGTACGTAATTTTGCGTCCAGCAGGCATCGCACTGATCTAAGACCTTGCGATACTTAATTATTGCTGTAAGTTTCTTGGAGTAATATAAAAGGAGAAATTGTCTTTCAAAAAATCTCTTTCTAGGGCTGAATAACAGAACCCATATATTCTTGGTATTCGGAGTCACGAAACCCGCATTAATCAAATTATGTCGGGCCCAAAATCGTTGCGCCATGCCCTTTCACAATTGTACCTTGATTAGAAACTCATGTTCTTTTTCTAATGAGGAAAACGAAGCAAACAAGAAAACCCTTGCCAGACAAAGCTGCAAGCGATTAAGTCGAACTTATCAACCAAGGTTAGAAAATAAATGCCGTTCCACTTAAACTTTGGTCTAAAACAATCCAACGTTATCCAGTGCAGTCATCGACAAGCGACTTTGCTTCATGCTACAATTTATAACACCTTGAACAGCCTGCGGCGGTTGAAATTTGCTCGCACGTTCCACGTGATATTTCATAGTTGGATAATTTTGAGTGATCGATCGTTTTTTTTAAATACTAGAAAACAACTCCCATCGATTCAGATTTTCGATCTGCAAGACTCGGGACTTTTTTTGATATAACTTTCATACATCCGTCACAAAACTACTACTCGTGTCCATTCTCTCCAGTCTGGGTCTCGACGTTACCTTGGAATTCTGCCGCTCAAGAGTGGTCGCCTGATTTTCTGAAGCCGATTCGAGGTCCAGAACATTTGGCGACGACGGCACGGCTCCCGGCCCGCGTCGATACCAAACGGCTGAAATCTGACATGAAGGTTGCTCGGATTCGGATACATGACGTTCTTTCGACTGTGACCTTCTTCCTTCCGCTGGGGCTGGCCCAAAACAAAATTCAATTGTCCCATCCCGGCTGGAAAGTCCTGGATAAGGCGGAAGGTCTTCGTCATCGGATTCAGGGTCACCTAGTAAGTGGCTTATTTCCTGGTGAAGGTGCGGCGCACCAGCGTAACCACGCGAAGCTTGTCGTTCCTTAGAAGGGAAGAGGTCCGGGGAAGCCATGACTGTAAAAAAAAATAGACAACTCTTGGAGAATGGAATTATGAAAACTATGTTGCACTTGCACACAAATTTTACATTAGCTGCGTCGACTTCCCAAAAACTGAACTATTCAATTACGCCAACCGACACTAACGAAAGTAGGTTAGAGGGTGACAAGGGTTTGTGCGTGATACGTAATGAAGGAAAAAAGTTTGCGTGTGAAGCGTGAAAAACAGCTGAAGGGCGTGCGTGATTCGTGAATTTTCTTAAAATTCGTGCGTGAAACGGGATCACAACCCTTCCACCCCATTTGTTACCTTCAAGTAAGCATCAGTTTACTGTTGGAATCTCTGTGATGACACTAAGGGAATGAGCATTGTTTAGAACAGACCTGTTTATACCAGTCTTACCTGTTTCGTAAGAAGGAGGAGCGTTGGCTTGATGTACGTCAAAGGAAGCTGTGCTGGCCACTTCTGATCGCCGGCTCTGTGCTCGCTGACGCCGTAACTTTTGGGTGTGAAAAATGGCCAAGGCACTTAGAACTATAAAAATGATGCCACAAGTTGTGCCAATCATAATTCCAGTAAAATGATTCCTTGTTTCTCCAGCTAAGACAAATTCAAATATAAATAGTTAGCTTTACATACCAAAAAACACTTCAACATGTCTAGTCTCGCCTGAAAGGCGACAGGCTGGGAGCAATCATGGCGTTCTGTTTTGAAATGTAATACCATACCGCGACAAAGAAGGGAAATAAGCTCTGCATATTTATTTTGTTTTAGGTTTCGTTTAGTCAAAATGTAGAAAGAAGCCACTGCTACTAAACTGACGGCGGCATGAACAAACTTATGAAGTGTCCAAATATCTCGATATCAAAACATTTCTGAGGAATGTCAAATTAATTCTCAAATCCCGGGGGGTACTCAAAAAAGTTTTATACGGGAGGCTCCGCCCCGAGGTCCAACCCCTTACCCTTTTATATACCATTTTT
>OMLO01002944.1_pt1 | contig 13952 bp, 16 predicted proteins | sample 1674811 | NCBI WGS metagenome assembly OMLO01 (sample SAMN06265003, study PRJEB25207) | coral metagenome | isolation source: Coral host | place: Mexico:La Bocana,Puerto Morelos, Mexico | collected 2008-11-13
GCATGTTTTGCGGGGGTTCTAAGAAACACGCCCTGGAGGCAATGCAGGCTCCTTCGAAGTATCCATGTGTAAAACTTCCATATTCGCCAAGCTAAATCAACCGATGTGAGAACAGAGCCGACCGAAGCAGAGGGTTTCGAGCATACAAGGCAATACAAAGTTTCAGTCAACACAGCTATGAAACGGTGCTCGGACTTTGCGCCGGTGCAGCGTCGTGTTTGACAGAGAATGCGGTACCCTTGTGCACCGTCTCCAGAGAGTCAATTTGCAACCTGAGGCCCGCTTTTCCTTTGGACCTATTTGTTCTACGTGGGAGTCTGAGCCAAGCCTTTCAGATTCAGTGCTTTTGAATCGTAATTGCTGAGCCTTTGGAAAGTGTTCATCAATTTGAAACGTGGAAACATGGAGTAGTATAAATTTCATACGCCACTAAAAGTGTATTGTTTTTGTGCTGTGCCTCTTCCATGCCTTGGCTCTCAAACGGTTTCAGCACACTTGACAAGTTGTCAAACATGAAGGCAACAACCCTTTGGATGAGTATGAGTCTGTATATGTAATAGTAACTGGCGTTAGGTTTGTGAAACAAGTTTCTTGCCTTGGGAACGGTTGCCATGCATGTAGCCTCATGTTAATACATGGATGTGCTGGCCAACAGGCCTTGAGCTGTTTGTCTCACGAGAAGTCGAAAAGGTGCGAGGTGTTCCTGTCTTGTGATTTCACAGTGGTAGCGGAGCGGTTTTCGGTTTAGGCCTGTGGCTTTGGTGTGGCCTGCTTAGCACCTTTGAGTTTGACCTTGTGACTTGCTCTACTTCCCCTCCTACTTGGACGTGACCAGCTGAGCATCTTCTAACGACGACCTGCATGGACTACTTCTACGTGAACTTCCCAGACGTTGCCTTTATACGAAAACTTCTTGGTGGCCCTGGACTTTGACAAACAAATTTCAGCTTTGAAAGCTTGGGCAATGCATATCCACATGTGTATTCTGAATACATGACCTGGACATTTTTTATTGAAATGCTTGACGTCCGACAGGACAATCCCAACTCTTGGTGCAAAGCAAGACAAGATTTGCCAAGACAAGCTCCCAAATCATTGCCCTTTTTCTTTGAGATCATTTCTTAGCAGCTCTCCGCATGCCTGCGTTGAAAAAACCTTCTACTCAAGTGACGAAGGCTAGCTTAAAGAAGCCAGCAGCCAAAGGCCAAGGTGGTGGTAGAGATCAAGCCAGCGATGCTGGAACCATGTCTTTGCACGAGAAAATTGCTTCTTGGAGAGAGAAGAATGATGCCAATGCAAATTTGGAATTGGATCGACATGAACAAAAGAATGTCTTGTCTCAGTTCAAAAATGCTTTGAACTCTGCGCCTCAAGAAGCAAAGGATCCTTGGGAGAAAGCTTCCACTGCTTCAGCAGGCCACAAGCATTGCAGAAGCAAGCTGTGGTGAAAGGGTGGCTTTTGGGCAGGTCCTAGGGAGAACCCTTTTTGCACTCTGTCCAGTCTTTGAACTTTGACAAGTCTTTCACCGAAAAAGAAAAGCCAATCTCCAAGAAAGAGTTGCAGAAGAAGTATACTGATAAAGAAACTGAGCAGTTTTTGGAAGATGGTGGGGTGGTTCCAGTGAAGCATAGCAACAAAAATTCGAGTTTGCAAGTGTACGTGGACAAACGCAATGGGGGAAGACAGAAAAAGGTCAGCAAGGTCACAAATTTGAGAAGAACCAACAGGGAGAAATTGAAGAGGACGAAGTGAAACTTTGGGATCAATCTTTTGGCCATGACCTTTGGCAAGATGGGGGCCATGGTAAGACCATGGATCTTTTCAGGCCAAACAAAAAACATCGCTGACAAGCCAGAAAACAAGGATAAGGACAAGGATAAGAACAAGGACATCACCCAGGAAAAGTTGGATCAGCTGGCTAGCACTTGTGTTGGTGTGTTGCAGAAGAAGACCATGAGTTTGGAAAAGATCAACACAACCCTTCCAAGGAACCAAAGTATGGCAAGGCCATCCACAAAGAGACTGACGCCATTCTGAAAAGTTGAATGCTTACCAGGAAACTTGCAAGAAGATGTATTTGGATAAGAAGTTTGATGTCAAATCAGGAGAGGAAAAACTCCAGGAGATCCAGGACTTTTGCAAAGGCACCTTGAAGGGGCATTTGAAGATCTTGGAAGCATTGAAAGCATTGGCAGTTAACTGCAGTTGCACACATGCAGTAGGCATCCTTCGTGCTCAAACCTTGCTTTCATATCAGAGCCAAAAAATATATATGATAACCTTTGATCATATCTGACTCTTGGTATGAAAAATGTAAGCTTAGACTTGCGTAAATTCTTGCTTTTACTCTTTCCAATGGATGCAGTGGAGGGTTTGCGCAACTTGGCTGGAGTTTTTGAAACCCCCTTCGGTTTGCAATCATGGGTGGCATGTTGCAGCCACTTCGATTGCGCAGTTCTTTCCGGGGCGAAGGAGGGCTGCCTTCTTTGCAGTGGGTGGCGCCCGAAAGGAAAACAGTTGATGAACATGCATACCATACCAGCAAAAAAGCAAACTGCTGAATGGCAAAGATGCTCTTGGTGCTTTGCTTTTCGAGCTCTTGAACAAGTGGGCTTGGGGGAAATTTCCGCTGTGGAAGTGCAAGAGGTCTCCAAAGCTGCTCAATTGTCTGGTTTGGAATGGCCCCAGAATGATGTCCTTTCTTCTTTGGGCATGCATGGAGAAAATGCCTGTTTCTGACATGCCATTTGATTGGGAATGTGGTTTGAATTTGTCATCTTTGTGGATCCAAAAGATGTTCTCTGACCCCAACCATGAGTTTGAGGTGGACGCTTTTTTTTTGCTTGACTGGCATCCATGGTGAATTTTCGGATGGATTGGACTTTGCTATTTCTCGTATGGCAGAGCATCCAGTCTGCCATTCCACTTGTTCTCCATCGCGATGGGGCCCAATTCATGGAAAAGGATAGCTTGGTCACCATCAGCATGAGTGGCCTTTTCAAATTGGCAACATGTGTGAAACCAATGTGGTTTTTGATGCTGGCCTAAAAGGTCGACCGCCAAAGGCCAAGGTTGGAATTGGCTTGTTTGGGGACCTCAACCCATTGCCACTTGTGCTGTGCCAACAAGACGGATTGCACTTGGTTTGATTTTGGAGAACTTCCCCATTTCAAGGAAATCAACACCCGCCGACCACGGTGATTGTGTGGTCCAGCCAAAGCTATCTCTTGGACTGGCTCCATGTTGTGGATCTTGGTGTGGCAGCTCATATGCTTGGAAATATGTTCTACGCCCTTGACTTTTACCAGCTTCCCAAATCGCGCAGGGAGAACATTGACTTTTTGGTTGACAAGGTCATGACTTTCAAGGGAAAAATGGATCCCCCCCAAGCACATCAAGGACTACCCAGAGATGAGGTACCTCAAACCTAATATCAGATACCTTGTCCCTTTGGCCTGCCAGTTGTGTAGGCATTTTGGAGCAAAGGATGCTTTGGGCAAACATCAACTTGCAGCCATGGCGGGATTGATGTGCTGCTATGACCTCTTGAGTCTTGCATACGGAGCGTGGTGTCCTGACAAGGACCGTGGCCGAAGGCTTGAAAGTGTATGGTTTGCAGTTTTTGTTGAACTCTGGCGCTTGCGCGAAGCTTTGTGAAGATTCCCACGACGACCGGTACAATGTATTGGCAAAATTTCACTATTTTTTCCACCTTGTTGAACAGGCTGTTGATGCCAACCCGCATGCTGTGGTTGGAAAGGCCTCTTCTTTAGCCCACAGCTGCACCACAACCACTGCCAATCCCAAGGTTGGATCTTCTATGATGGACAAATACAGGGTGGCCATGCACCTGAAATGGTCCTGCTACTAAAGGTTTTATCGCAACAAAAGATGAGCTGGTGGAAAAAATATGGCAGTGGCATTGCTGCCTTCAGTTTTGTTGTACATGTTCATGGCATTTTTCAGCCAGCCTTGGCATCCTTCAGCCCGGGTTTGAACTAAACAAATACTTTCTTGGAAATTGAAACTTGGAATCTTGACCACGCATGGATGACTTCAACAGCCATATATGTTGAATATGTTGTGGCTGAAACATGCCACCTTGAAAACCCAGGATGTGATCAAAAAACAACAAGTGAGTGTCTACCTACAGGCCACTGTGATGTTATCTGACCTGGGACAAGCTTGCTTGGGCATGGTCAAACATTCAGTATATGTAACCTTTACAGCCCAAAAAAACTGATTTATGTAAAAAGGAATTCCTTGGAACACACCGTTTTTCCAGACAAAAAAAGATTTCTGATGAGACAAATGGAACGGCATGCCACTATATAATGTTTGAAAAAATTGATATACAAACAAAGAACACTTACCATAATTAAATTTTTAGTGATTGCCAATGGCATGGTTGCCTTGTAGGAAAAGCTTTTCAAATCTAGACATGGTGGCGCGAATAGCAAATCCTTTTCATGACCTTGGAGACTGGCAGGGTTTCCTTTTTTTCACAAGCCATCAAAACATATCTGTCAGCCCTCAGATTCAAAGACTGCCTCATTTCCTCTTTCACAAAGCACCATTCAAGCAGAACATGGCTACCTCAAAGGGTTACAGCCTCTTAAGACATAGCAGTTGGCCCAAATTCTGTTACATGATTCTCTTTGCCGAGAGAGAATGTCAAAGTGTTTTCCAACAAATCAAAAGAAAAAATCTCAATTTGAAGCAAGAAATATCATCTTTGGAAAATAGAAATTTGGCAAAAAATATCAAATGCTCAATTTTCAAATATCAAATTCTCAATTTTGCGTTTTCAATTTCAAAAATTGGAAAAAGCAAAATTGATACCATTTATCGAATTCTCATGTTTTTGAAGCGCGCGCTCAATTTTGCCTACAAAATTGATAATTCTCGAAAGTTTCCAGGCAACCTCCACGATTGCTAAGAGGCTTCGACTTGAATTGTAAGACTGTCCTTTAATGACAGCCTGGTCATGGAACACTTGCAACATTCAGTGAAGGAAGCGACAAGCCAACCACTCCCACCTCCAGAGAAAATTTATTACCCGATGATCCTGTTGCCCCGAGTTCACGCCCCTATGACTGCATGCATCAGTGGGGCTAGGCCCGAGTTGCACCATGGACCTTCAAAGATGCGCGTGATATCTTCTGGAACCAGCGGCAAATTAGCAACGTTGTCAACCAACAGCTTGCCCCAAACCTGTAAATCACCAAATACATCGAATGCAACCCGAACACGGCCATGTTGCCCCGCGCATTCGCTGCATGAGCTTTGCAAATTCCTTTTGATATCCCATGGCTCAATTTCACATTCTCACAGTTCGCCCTAGCAGAAAAGGAACAGGAAAAGTCGCGAGTTCTTTCCCCAACTTCCCCATCCAAGAACAATGAACCGGCGTTTGTGGCTTTGGTGAGGAGACAGGGTTTCATGGGTGCAGGGTCAGGTTCTTGACCTGGTTGTTCCACCTTCTTGGATATTGCTTTCTTCCTTCTTCAAGGGGAATCTTATCCTTGAGCAGCGTGATCACGAGACGACTCTGGCTGACTGGCCCGGGCCTCGTAATGGCCATCTTTGAGAGGTGAAAGTTTGGGCCCAATGACCTACAAGATCCATTTGATGACCATGAACAACAAGGCTGTGGGCTGTGGATGGCAAATCAGCCAACAAAGCCAGCGCTTTGGCTTTCCCTCAGATTGGCCAGTGGAGCCAAACCTGGTCAGAGAACTTTCCCCCTTTTGGGCGAATAGCTTAATTCAGTGGACAGTGCCTTGGACACCAAAAAGGTGGCGCCGGCGCTTCTTAAGGTCGCTTTACCCTTCAGTGAACCCTTCTGTTGGGAGATCACATCCTCCGTTTTGAGGAAAAACAAAATCCGCAGCGCAAAGACATGCCGGCCCAGCTGCTGCGCCGCAAACTGATCAAAGCCCGATGACTTTCCTTGCAAATGTTACATGAGAAAAGCTTTCAACCATTGCCGTTATCAAAACCACAAGTCAGGCTTGTTTTTGACAGTCTAGCTGAAGCTCTTGGAGAAAGTTTCTCAAATCAGCCAGTTTATTCATATTTATGCTTTAAAAAATAGACTGTTCAGTAAATGGACAGATGCGAATGCTGAACACAGCAAATGCAAATATGTTGAATTGTATTTTGCAGTTTTTCGTCTGCTTATATCTTCTAAGGAAGGTTTTATATATGTATTTGTTTTCTTGCGCAGTGTGCGAGTACCGCAGGGCTTATGATGTGATGAATAGAGTTTGAAATCATGAAAGGCTTTGAAACGCAAGCACAAAAACAACACTACTTACACCTGGTTGACCACCAACACGTGGAAAAGTTCCACAAGGTATGCAAAGTTTCTTGTCTCAAGTTCTTTGTAAAGACACTCAGGATGGGATGGGACCACCAGCGTCGCAGACAATAGCGAAACCAATTCATTCGATGCGGACATTATCTCTATTTCAGTATTTTGTTAAGAAGGCTTGCAGCTCTAGATTTACATTTCTATATATAGATATTTCAATTTTTTATTTATATATATCTTTTTTAATCTGTATAGCATGGATCTTAGCAGCTGCAGTGGCTACCACAATTATCTATATAGACACGATGCCAGGCTCTAGCACCATTTGCCACAAAAAAACAAAGCCCCGGATGGGGTGCAAAGCCCCCGACTGATGGAACAAACATCACATGAGAATGGCTGCAGGAACATTAATGGTTCCAAGATTTGCAAATGCGGCTGACAATCAAAGCTGAAGCAGCAGGACTGAAGTCTTAGGTATTAGAAATGATGAACATGTACCAGTTTGGTAAGAACACGTACCAGTTTGATAAGATTACCATCAGCTTTGCAACCCTCTGCTCAATTGGGGGTTGCCTGCAGGTTTTTCGGCAGCCTGATTTTTTTTGTGTTTTTTGGGCCTTTCCCCGTCTCGGCAAGTTGCGCGCAAAAAGAATGCGGTTTCCGAGAAAAGCTCAGTCATAATTGATTATTCTGATCAGGATGGTACAAGTAAGATTTTGTGATCAAAGGGATAGCATATGAGTTAAATTGTCAGTAAGGACTTGTCACCGGTCATGCCTTGCCTTTAACCAACCTCATTGTTTGATGAAATTACCAAGATACCCAGCAAAAACATATCAAAACTCTAAGCTTAACGGCCACCCAGAGTAAATCAATTTGAAAAAACATTCCTTCCTTAAACGCATGTCCCTATTCCAGATTCTAGATGCGAAGCCGAATCACCATCAAAGTTCGCCGAGATTCGAGGCAGTTGCAACCCGCCACGGTGGAAAACAACTGGAACATGGAATTTTGGGCCAACCAGGTGCTTCACAGCGGCAGCGTTGTGACTTGGCGATCCAGCGCCTCCAAGAAAATGTACTTCATTTGATTCACCTGTTTGGAACATGAAAAACTGCGACACGTTGCCACACCCTCAGAAACGGGCTTTCTATCTTTTGATAGTGGGGCCAGCTCGCCAATGATGATGAAAAAGAATTCTATTTCATGGGGAAGAAGATTTTTTGCAATTCCCGAAACCAGTGCGCGCTCCCAGTCACAACTATCGTATGGTAAATGTAGCCCGCTTCATTTCTTGTTTTGAATGTAGCCAGTTTGCGGTTAAGAGCAGTCGCACTAGGCGCGTCTGGAAATCCAGAGTTCCTGAAAGATGCGCCATGCTGGGCACGGGTTCTGATAAACATACCTACGAAAAGTGCGGAAAAGCTTTAACTTAGCAATTCCCACAGGGGGCCGGACAGATACACGAAGATGCAAACGGGTGAGAACCCTAAACGTCCCGCGCAATTCAAAAACACCAACGAACAAGTCTCACAATGTCAATCATGCCATCCCTCTACCCATTTCATTACCACTGCAAACTGGCCTTCGTGCGGCCTGCCTGGCTGATCACTTTAATCATTTCTTGACCAGTCAATAGCCTACCTGAGGGCTAAATTAAACTGATGGCTAGATATGGTACCTAATAGGTTTTTGCAAGAATAGAGAACTAGAGTTGCACGGAAGACTTACAGCCCGTAAAAGAAAATGTATGCCAAATCCTTTTTCCAGTGTGTATCTATAGGACATGTTCTTTAACCGAAGTTTGGGGCTTCATTTTCTAAACTGCATTTGCTCCTAAAGCTGGGTCCGCCGGACGAGTTTTTAAGCTGACGTTCCGCCCTTGTACGCGGGGCGGTAGCCCAGGCCCATGTGTAGCCACGCAACAAGTTTTCAGAAACCCCAAACTTGTTTCCACAACGGGATACAGTGGCAGTAAGGTTGGTACTTGAAAAGAAGGTGCCGGCCCCGCTGGTGCGTTGCATGGGTGTTTGGGCGACCCTCTGTTCCAACACTTTTCCTCTTTCTTTGCTTGATTTCTTGTGTTTGTCAGCGTTCGATTCGGAACCATCATCTGCTGCTGAGACGCAAGCGGCAAGCTGCAAGACGTCTTTTTGGCATTTTTTGGCCAAGGGCAGAAATTCGACAAAGCTCACAAAGAAGCTGAGGGCCGCTTTTTACCATTTTGGACAGACATCACCGTGATCCCAAAGTGCAGGCAGGTTTGAGGATGAGGCCAATGGTTTTTGTTATTGGGTGGACGTGTCACTTCTGTCACAAGTGGACTGATCTTCAGTTGACGCATTGCCCGAGTTGGGCTCGTCACTGGAAGCAGGCAACGCAGAAACAAGAACCATCTCAGGCAGGGAGAAGGTCCAAAACCAAAAGTCAGAAGAGAGAAGGAAGGAAGCGTTAGAAGAGCAGGAAGCGAGGGATCGAAGAAAAGACGGGAGGTTGACAATCTCGGGAATCACCAAACCCACGCGCAAGTTGCCCGGAAAATATGTTGGAGCCTTTGAAAGAAATTCAGATCAACGTTGGTGGCGCTCTACCAGTATAGCTGCAAGCAAAAATGCCGGAGCTCCACGCAAGTTGAAAAAATGGACGCACAACTGCAATCGCTTCGTGCCAAACTCTCCGCAGTGGACATGCTAGCAAGCAATGGAATGCATGTCGCACCACAAGGTTCTCGAAATATTTGCAAGGCCTCCACGACATGGACAATCAGAAGAGACTGGAGATGGGGGAAACCTATCGGAAGTAGGAAGAATGGTTGCCGAAGCCTGAATGAACATGCTCAAGGCAGTGCGAGAAGAAGATGTGGAAGCAGGCATGGCAGATCACCAGCTTGCAGCGGCAATGAAGATCTTCAAGTGGTCGACCCTGAAGCCGTAGATGCATTTGCGCCCTGCCGCGTGCAGCCTCAGACTTCACCGAAGAAGAAGAAAGTATGGAAGGCAGAGTAATGTTTCTGGATGGGGTCAACATCTTCAGGATGCGCAAGGTCAATGTGGATTATGATGGTGGCCTTTTTCTGGAACCATGTATGTTTGTTGAGTTGTGTCCCCCTGATTTTGGGTCGATTCACGTTGACCACAGGTTACAGGATTGTGAAGATCCTGTCGTCTATAGGGCATCTGACTACCACCATTACCCACAGTCAAAGTGATGCTACTTGGTTTGAAAGGCCATCAAGTTGGCAGCAGTGTGAGGTATCGCCATCTTCCAAGCATGATCAAAAGTCAAAGGACTTCTGCCTGCTTGCTCCGTGCATTGAAGCCATTTCTTGGCGCGATGCGAAGAATGCTGACGGTAGTCGCAATGCAATCGAAATTGGAGATCATTTCACATGTCACATGCCTTCACCCCGACATTGATGAAGGTAGAGTCGCATGTCCGAGGGACCGCTGGTTATACTCTGGCGTCGGTCGACGGTGAAGGAGCAAAAGAAACAGTTGCAAGCAATAGGCAGGGGGAGACAAAAGTTAAGCTGCTATTGGACGCAGTCATGCCTATTATTTGTGTGACCAAACGACGACTGCTCCTACACTTCTGCTTGGTGGTATGGAAGTAAAACAACAAATAATATTTAGGTGTGGACGGGATGGCAACAAAAGATTCGCTGGATGCACGTACTGCAGGCTCTGTCGCATTGAACAATGAGAAAAGTGTCGTAGATTGGGGCCACGCATCATAGCAACATACAATCAGAACTACAAGTTCTTTGCATAGCTTTTGCATTTGCCAGCTCCCATCAAGGATCTTGTTGCGTCCGACCTGGCCTTCCATTATGACACCAACTTTGTTCGAAGGCATTGCGCCAGCAGAAACTGTTAGCCAAGATTTGTGCGATTTTGGGCATATCGCCATCCGTGAGGTTCGTGCTCAAAACAGGGATCCATATTGTGAAATGACCGACTGCCTAGTTAATTGGGCTTGCAAGCGCAGGACTCAAGCAGCTTGCATGACGAACATGATGTTGATTGGGCGTGGTTGGCTGATATGTCAAGCAACATTGCCACATGCCAGCCAGGTATCCACCAATCCTGCAAGTCGCCCCTTGATTGAGGAGGTGCTTGTCTGACATTACCATAGGCAAATTGCTGCAATTTTGCTTGTGTACAAAAGATATCGTAGCAGAACATAAACGTGCCTCTCCAGCGCCAACGCTATAGCACAAAATTATGCCCAATGCGAATGTCAGGTTTGGGATCGACCTTTTCACTCTAAATAAGGAACGATCATGAATAATGAACAATAATAATCGTGATAAAAACTAGCAATCAAATCAACGTCCCCGTGCTGGGCCTCCAAATCTTGGTGTGTTTTGGAGGAAAAGCTAGGTTGTTGATTCAGAAACTCGACCCGGACTATCCCTGAAATGATAAATCCACTACTAAAACGTATGTGCAGGATGCACTATGCACGTTTCTGGTCCTCCTTTCCTCCTTGACTATGTGTTGCAGCAGCAGTAGCACTAAGAGTAACAGCAGGAGCAGTAGCAATAACAGTAGCATGAGGAGTAGGAGGAGGAGTAGGAGCAGCAGTAGCCGCAGGAGCAGGAATGAGAGGAGGAAGACCGTTGGACCAAATCCTGGTGCGATTTTGATGTTTCAAAGTTTCAAAGCACTGAATCTGATGGCATATTTACAGTACTGGATCAACAAGATACAACAAGTGCAGAAATTTGTCCATCAACAGGACGAGTAGGGGCCCATGCAAATACATGTATATAATCCATATTGCACTGCACTCACACTCATCCTAATCCTCTACTCACCCCTCATCCTCATCCTCTTCATTGTACTAATCATATACTCATCATCCCCTCATCATATGCATCATCCCCTCATCATACGCATCATCCCCTCACCATACTCATCATCCCCTCATCATACTCAGGGTACTCATCATACGCATCGTACTCGTCGTACTCCTCCTCCTCATCATCCTCACCATCCTCATGGGATTTTGGTCACTTCTCTATGAAACGAATCATCCGTTTCAGTTTGCGCTGGGCAGCCGAGCCCATGGATGCTGTGCAGCCCATTGGTCGTGGGCCGTGCCTTTGGCGGGCTTCAACGTCTTTCCTTCAAACGAATACTGAAATGAGAAATGTTCCTTTTCAGTAGGAAGATAATCTAGAACGATTGATGACACAGTGCTATAATTGTTCTTGCTGGGATCATCTGGACGGCACAACTTCTTCAGAAAAAAAGGCAAACTATTCATGGATCTGAACTCCCCACATTCAAGAGTCGCGTTATGCTTTCAAATATTACATATGTTTGCACAACCAAAATGCCAAACAAATGAATGAACGTGAATAACATTGAATGCAGTTGCATGGCAAATCCAAGGACAATACAACAAACACAATGGAAAAAAAAATATGGAATATGGATGATCAAGAAATGCACGTCCTCAAACAGTGAAAGCTGGGTGAACGACCTGATACAGTAATTCACAACACATAAATATAAAGCATGCTGTTTTTCATGTGCAAATGCAATGCAGTATGAAACCCGAGTGCATTTCCATTAGGTCGATTTGTGAGGTCGGTTGAATAAATGTTCGCCGACTCATAAAAACATTTCGACAGGGATGGTCACCAAATCTTTCAGGTTACATCCCTGGGTTCCGACAAAGCACTGCTGTTTCTCAATGCAAGTTTCACAATTTCGCATGGTCTTTCCGGGTTTCACCTATCTAGCAAAAGAAACAAATTGCCTGCCATCCCCTGCAGTGTACAAGGCCAGTCCCACCTGTCCATGTTCTGTAAAGATTGGCAGCAGCCATCACCGGCGCCATGAGAAAGCTGAAACCTATCACTGACTTGTCTGAAAAGTACAAGTGGGGTTTTTTTCTTGTTCACTGTCGACTTGGATCTATTTTCCCAGCCACACATCTCGTTTTTCCACACAAATGTGCGCTTCCAGCAATTAAAGACCGTATCTAAAGGTAGCAAATCTTCTGCGTAATCACTCGCCTGCATTTCTATGGACCCCAGAAAAGGTGAGATGTTTAAAAAATGGACGTGAAGTGTACCTGGAATCTGTATGGACATTGGTCCTGCGTGCAACCTGGCTCTTGGATGATTTCTCCTTGAACCACCAAATCAAGCATAGATGACTCTATAGTACATGTATTACTGCAAATTATCAAATTATGACCCGCAGGCAGTGCCGGACTCAGGTTTCATTGGGAAGAAGTTGCATGAAGTTGCAGTGTTTCGGCAAAAAGCTTCAGACATCGGTCACTCAAAGTCAATTTTCTGGCCTTCATTCCGCACGGACTCAATTCTATCACAAATGGCAATGTCCACGTCTTCGGAACGGTCACAGTGGAATACGCAGACACGCTTCCTCAACACGAATCGCTGTGGCTTCTTACTGACAAATGGATGAATACAGGAGGAGGTGAATCTTCAATCTTCATGTCTATGTTTCGTCCCCATTTAAGCAATCCACACCAAGATTCTGAATGGTGGACGAGAACACGGCCATCAGCACTCCACGACAGAACTCCAGTAGGGCAGAGGGGACCACCAAACTCACTAGACGATTTCCGTCCGCAAGCAACCTGACACATACTTGTAACATGCTCACAAACAATACAAAGATTGACATGAAATGGGGCTATGGCATATGATTTGTTTGCAAAGTAAACAAAGTCCATTTTTACAAATCAAAATGTCAAAAAGAGTCTACGATCCTACCCATTTCTAGCTGGGCAGCATTGAGAGCAAAGGGCTCACCACTGTGGTCTTGCCTGCTCCCATGATCATTTGCTTTACACCACTTTCCCCTCCTTCCACTGTCCGCTGGAAGTCCGAAATGATGGCAACCTGTCTCTCATGCAACATCTTGTTGTCGGAGAACCTTGGGAGATTGCGCAGCACAAGTCCAAGATAGGCTCTGAAGCAAGCATGTTCGAATGATGAACCTCAACACCATACTCGTGAAGACCTGATATCCTAGGCTTCCTGCACAAGTACTGTTTCAGGACTATCATCTAGCAGCCATTTGAATAAATGAGATCCAAAGTGTTTGTCCATATCCCCACAACATCTTTTATCATCTTTTATCCAACCCTCCACTTCTCGTGTGACCAAAGGCAAGGGACTCAAAGACCAAGAAGTGAGGATCATAGGCCAGATTGTCCTGGACGTAATGTCTACGCGCATCCAAGCGTCGAGCCAAGACCTCACCCTTTTCGGCTAAGCCCACCAGCAGGTCGTTGGGCAGCTTGCCCTCCTGAAAGTCCAGAGAACACACAAGAGAAGTGATAGAATGTTTCTTCATAGTCAACACCGAGAGTATGGCGGATAAGATTCAAAAATATGGAATCAGTGCATCAATTCTCGGTATTTCTATTCAAAATTTAGTCACGATCCTCTTCCACCTGTGAGATGGCTTTCTTCAGCATCTTTTGCAGGTCACGTGCTTCCGCTAGCGACCCGTTGGCCAAAACCACTCTTACTGCTCGCAGCATGGCATGGGAAGTCAGCTGCAAGATGTCACGGACCTGCGGAGGTTTCGTGGAAAATGTATGGCCAAATCCACCTGAGGTGTTTTTTAAGCAGTTGTTCCA
>OMLO01002945.1_pt1 | contig 13951 bp, 13 predicted proteins | sample 1674811 | NCBI WGS metagenome assembly OMLO01 (sample SAMN06265003, study PRJEB25207) | coral metagenome | isolation source: Coral host | place: Mexico:La Bocana,Puerto Morelos, Mexico | collected 2008-11-13
TTATATCATCATATTATATTCATATTATCATCATTATATCAATGTTATATCATCACATTATATCACATTATCATCATTAAATCATCTCTTTGCATGCCCAAGGTGCATCTGAATCCATTAGCCAAATACCTCGATGATAGATGCCCTTCTCTTGCAATTCCAATATGATCTTATTCTTGTCCATGATTCACTGACCAGCCAAAGGACTGACCGGCAAAAGGATGGCAAAAGGACTGACCAGCCAAAGGACTGACCGGCAAAAGGATGGCAAAAGGACTGACCAGCCAAAGGACTGACCAGCCGAAGGACCGGCGAAAGGACTGCGTTGACCTTTGAGAATCTTTGAGCCCATGTAATGCCATAAATTGTGAAAAAATAAAGCAAAATGATGCAAAATGTATGCAAATATATTGATAATATATTGAATGATATTTGATGCCCATGTGAAACCGTTGTGATACCTTTGTGATAATGTTGTGATACCTGGATTCAATCTGGATTCAAAACATATTGAGCACATCGAAAAAATATCGAAAAATATTCGAAAATATTGAACATGATTCGAACATGATTCGAACATGAATATACAAATAATATAAAGTGAATGAGATGTGAATTAGCCACATCATATCACATTCATATCACATCATATCACATCATATTCACATCATAATCAAATCATAGCCACGCCAAAATATTTCAAAATATAATCAACATCAAAATAAAATCAAATAAACACAATATCATACAATATCAAATAATTAATATAATATCAAGATATAATTATGATATATATCTAATATATATACAATATAAATTTCATATATATATATATATTACACATTATTTACACATTTAATATACATTATACACATTTTATACACTTTCAACTCACTTTTGTCGCATCTCCATCACAATATCATCACAATCAAATCACACTCTGAACTCCATCTGAACTCCCCTGACCAGTGCATGCAGCAGCTGGGACAATCTGGGGCATCCTACCATCTGACTGGCCGGCAACGAGATGGCAATGAGTAGCAGCTCTTGGATGCTCTTCGGCCTGGGCTGAATTCATGCTGAATTCAGGAGCAAGGGTGATTTAAGATGATTTAAGGATGGTAATAGGATGGTATAAGATGATATAAGATTATAATAAGATTGATAAAAGGATATAAAAGGATGATCATATGATGATCATTGATGATCAACATGATATCAACATAGAAGCAATATTATATCAAGATTGATCAACACATGAAACAAAATTGAAACAAATAACATACACATAACACATTGCAAACAAATGCAAAACATATGCAAAACATTGCAATTACAATGCAATTACATCACATATATTTTGAAATTATTTTGAATATTTCTGAATAAAATGTCATCATTCCGTCTGATTTCCATATGCTTCATGCTTCTAATTTGATTCTAATTTGGGTCTATGCAGAATCTTTCGAATCTTTTTTCATCCTATCAGAATCTTATCGAATCTTTTTTCATGGCATTTCGGCATCAGATCGGCATCAAGCATTGCATGACTTCGCATGACAATGCAGCAAAAGATAGCAAAAGAATGCAAAACAATATGCCAAAACAACTTCTTCGTGCATTTCGCTTGAGTTGGATACAGCCTATATACAGACTGGCCATAGACTGGCCAATGACTGGCCATGACTGGCCGTGCCAAATATGATCCAATTATGATCCAAATTTGAATCAAATATGATCCAAATATGTCCAAACTGACATCAAACTGACCATAAAGTGACTGGGCACGAAAATGGTCCATAAAATGTCCATGGACTGGCCGGAATCTGGTCGGACAAGGGGAAGACTGACCCATGACTGACCGGATACTGACTGGCCGGGATCATGAACCACGGGCATCCACAAACTCAGCGTGGTCCCGATGCGTTGCATCGCAGAAGAAGCCTACCCGTCTGTCCACCACTACCATCTCTGGCACGTGCCGCAGCTTGGGACTGGCCAAGCAGAATTTGGTGTGGCACTTCATCCTTGGTTTACAACATGTTTACAACATGAGTGCAATGTGATGCAACATGATTATATCATGATTATAACAATATTATAACATGATCGCTAATTTGATGCTAATTTGTCATACAGTATTCATACAGTCATAGCATAGTCATAGTATCATCATAATATCATCATATTAATATCATATTATGTCATATTATTGTCAAATTTATTGCCAACACTGTGCCAAACCATATCATAACAATGTTGCATCAAATTGGCATCAACATGGCATCGAACATTGCAATAGCATTACATAAAAATCATTACAATTAAAAAATCTCAACCCAGAAAAAAAAATAAAAACACCAAAGCCACACAAAACAATCACAAAACATATAATATACATATAATCAACATATAATAAACATTAAATAAAATTCATATAAACATTTAGAAAATAAATATAAACATATTATAAACATCATATAAACTAAATCTATCAAAATCTAAATCACATCTTTCAGGTGAGTGGCAAGATCCGTGCCTGCCGCTCGAGGGGCAGCATCGGGAATCTAACCAGACTGGCCGCAAGGACACTTTCGGAGATGGACAGGCCGTTTGCGCTCAAGAGATGATTCTCCCTCATCCAGTCCAAGATGAGCGAACTGTCCATCATCTCAGTCAAATTTACACCAAAGTTCATCACATTTCACACAATCTTCACAACATCAAATCAACATTCCAAATGAATTCCAATTGAATTCCAAATGAAATCAAATGAATTTGAAATGAATTTGAAATTATACAACATAATTATAATATAATTATAACATATGACAAAATTATGTCAAACATGGTTGTCAAACACATGTCAAACACAATTCAAAATCAATTCAAATATGTCAAAATGAATAAAAAATCAATTCAAAACACAATAAAATCATATAAAATCACAATAAACATGTGATAAAACAAAATTAAAACAAATTCAAAACAATGTTAAACATATGTATAACATAATTAACACATAATTAAATCATAATTATATCATAAGATATCATAAGTTAAACAATTGTAAATATTGTTGAATATTACAATAAAAATCAATATAAAATCAATAAAACATTATTAAAACATATAAAAACATTATAAAAACATTATTATAACAGTTGGGGCACAGAGGCTGTGGGCACACCAGTGGTCCCCTCCTCCATGGGCTGCTGATCAGCCTCAGACTGTCCGGTTGGCGGGGTTTCATCGTCCGAAATATAGATAGGCTCTTCCGTGTCTGCCTGTGGCATCGGCGGGCCCAACATACGCATCATGGTGAAGGCCGAACTTACCAGCCACCCAACTTGTAGCCAGCGATAGTGTGGCAACTGGCCGCCCTTCAGGTACCGACCTGGTCTGGTTAATTAAACTTCAACATAACTTGAACATAATTTGAACATATCTTGAACATACTTGAACTCAATATAATCTCAATATATATTCAAAATTAAAATAGATTTAATATAAAAACTTTGAAAGAAACAATCAAAAGCAAATCAAAAGCAAAATGAAAACCTTTCAAAAACAATCAAATACAAATCAATGCCAAATCCAAATCAAATCCAAGCCACAGATCTCGAATGGATCCCACTTTGGACTTTGATGCAAAGTGGGACACAACACATCGACTGTCCGGCCTGTTTTGACCAGCAAGCCCGCCAACAAAATGGCGAAGGTGACTGACCGATGAAAGCCTTTGGAGCAGCCGATCCTCAATGATATCTCAACGACTCAACTCTGGAAACGATCTGGAAACACAAGTGGAAAATCATTGAAAGTCATTTGAAAATATTTGAAAGTCAGAATAAAATCAAAATAAAATCAGAAACAATTGTCTTAATGAATATTTAATGAATGCTAATTGAATGCTATATGAATGCTTCATGATGTAAAACATATGTAATACATATGTATAATTTATGTATAAATTATGTATAATATATGTATAATGACATCTTGATGAAATGTTGGGTAGAACGTATGATGACATTAGGATGACTTTAGGTAGAGGTGGTATGAGGTGGTACTGAAATGTACTGAATATGAATTGAATATAATTTGAATAATTTGAATATGAATTTCAAATCAAAATATCATGAAATGCAAAAACATGCAAACCACAAGGCAATCCCAAGCCAATCCCAAGCCAGGTGACGTGACATATCCCGCTGGCTGGAAAATCATCGATTTCAGGACTTGCAATGCCCTTGCTGTGTCTTCCAGGACACTCCTCCACGTTGGCTTAAAAAGCCCAGGAGGAAATTTTCCTCCCCCTTTTTGCTTGGACTGGCCAGGGTCGCGAGGGAGCGACTTCAGCCTTGCAGCGCCGAGGTTACACCCACTTAATAAAAACAGATTAAAACCAGAAAATATCATGAACATATCATGAACATATGAACATCATAATAATATCATAATAACATCATGTGAACATTTCAAAATATTTTCAAAATCATGTCAAAATATATTCAAAATATTTTCATGTTTTTCAAAATAATATGATAACACAATAAAAATACAATAAAATCAAAATATATCAAAATATAATCACAATATAATATCAAAATAATATCAATATAATCACAATATATCGCAATAAAATCGCAATAAATATGCAATAAATTCACAATAAACTTGAAAAGATATTAAAAAGATATTAAAAAGTATTGAAACAATATTGAAACATACAATAAAATACATTTAAAAATTGTAAAAATCAAAGCCATGTCACAAATTGTGCGATATAAAGCTTGTCTGCAAGGACTGTCCGAGAGCTGATGCGATGTTCTGTGGAAGGTTCTCCTGGGCCAGATCTGAACCAAGGATGAAATACCAATGAAATAAAATGAAATGACATGCATAATCATTACATAATACATACTACATAATTACTATATAATTACTATATACATACATATCCATACAAATTCCATACAATATCATTACATATCATATCATATCATTACAATATATAATCAATATAAATACAATATAAAATCAATAGCTAAACATAATCATACATAACCATACATATACTGATCATAATCCGATCATAATACGATCATATTCCGATCATATTTCGATCATAATTCGATCATAATTCGATCATATAATGATCATATACAATTCATACAATATATATATATATATATAATATTCAAATACATATCATATACATATATATATATAAATATTACAATATTATTACAATTATATTACAATTATATTACAATTATATAACATAACTATTACATATAATTTACATATATATAAATTAGAAATAATAATGAAATAATACATATATATAAATTAAATATACATATTATATACATATCATAAATTCATATTATGGACAAATTATGGTAACTATATGGTAACATTATGGTAACTATAATCATATCAAAAACATATCTAAATCAAAATTAAATCAAACCATATACCAATCAATTACATTTCAATTACCATTCAAATAATATCATATAATATTCACATACATTTCCATTACATTTCCTATCATTTCAATATCATTTCAAATACCATTTCATCACCTTGTCCGTACCATTTCCTACCATCTCCCACCTTCGTGTCACAGCAATCCACATGAAAGCCATGTGCCACAATTAGCACATGGGCTGGCCAGTGGTACATGTACGCATCGCGAGGAATATCCTGGATCGCACAGTACAAACACCTCGGCAAAACATAGAAACCTTCAAAACAATTTCAAATCATTTCAAAACATGTTCAAAACACCTTATAAAATCCTTATAAACATCTTCAAAACAATTTCAAAACATCATCAAAACATATTCAAAACATATCAAAACAATATCAAAATAATATAAAATAATATCAAAACATCATAAAACATCAATATAATATCATTATATATCATTATAATATCAATATATATATATATATATATTCAAATTATATTCAATATATGTATAAATTATGAATAAATTATGTATAATGTATGTCACCATATTGAAATCATATTGTATCAAATTGATATCAAATTGTCACCATTATGATATATTATGATACCATTATGATACCATTATGTCACCTAAGCATCACCATAGCATCACCTAATAAATTAGATGATTACATAATTGATGTCACCTAAATTAAACCTAAATTACGATTTAATTACACCTAAAAAAGTCCTAAAAAAATCCTAATAAAAAAAAATCTTCTTTAAATGGAAATTGCATGAAAATGCCAGCAAGCAACTGCCTGGCCTTTTTCAAGGACTGTTCGCTTTTGAAGACTGACCGGGAGTTACCTGGGATGACATTGGATTGAATGACATTGGATATCATGCTGTGAACAAATTGTGAACATGATGTGAACATGATGTGAACATGCTGATAACAATCTGATAACATATGATATACATATGATAACATGCTGTAAAAATTTTGTAATTATTTTGTAAATATATGTAAATATAATGTAATATAATGTAAATATGCATTAAATATGCTGTAATCGTATTGTAATCATGCTGTAATCTGCATGTAATCTGCTTCATGAAAATAATAATAAAATAATATGAAAATATGTAAGATAAATGCAAGTCCAAGTGGCGGTAAGCCTCATCATAGCACCACCCGTGGAAACAGTGCTCCGCACTGGCCGGGCAACATACTGCATCTCGAGCCTCCAGCAAGCCGAAGCGCAACCTACAAACGTCGGCGGTATGTGGGGCTGGTGGAGGCGGCGGCACCCTATACGCCATTGCGGACTGGCCGCATGGACTGACCAGAAATGCTTGGCTGAGAAGATGCTGAGAAGACTGACCGGGCAGTGGGTACTGACCGGCAAGCAGGAAATGCTGCAGAGTGCATGCAAAGTGCAGATAGAGCGCAGCAAACCAAATATGCCAAAATGAGATCAAAATGAAGATTTATATGATAATTAAATGATATTATTATGATATCTAAATGAGGCGCCAATTTGTGCCAATGCCTGTCCAATGCCTTATGGAACCTCCCTGAACATCATATGATATCATATGAACATATAATGCATATATAATGCAATTATAATGCACACATGTCTACACAACAAGTACACAACATAATCACAACATATAAAAAACATATAACAACATGATCACATCATATTCACATCATGATCACACCATGAAAAAATGAACATGATATGGAATGATATTGGAATGATATGGATATAATATGAATATAGAATTAACATGAATTAACCGTTTGAAGATCATCTGAAGATTAGAAAGCTTATCATACTGACGTCATACTGACTATATACTGACTATCTACATATATCTACATACTATCTACATACTATTACATATTATCTACATAATATCATCATAATAATATCATAATATATCAAAATATCATATAATATCATCACATTATCATCACAATATCATCATAATATTATCTAATATATATCTAATATTCTAATATCATACTAATTACATACAAAATACATACAAATTAATATCATATTAATTACATATTACATCGTATTACAATCATATTACATTCATATTACATACTATCTACTGATAACTACTGAATATTACTGAATCATCTGAATCCAAATTTGACCCAACATCATCCCATATCATTCCCATATCATCCCATTCTGCAAATACATAAACATATCATAATCATATCGTAAACATTACAAACCACATCAAAACCACAGCCGCATACAGATTGCATACAGGTTCCTGCAAACCATCTGCAAACCCAAAGACAGTCCAATGGGTGCCCGGGCCATCAAGTATCAAGCCACCAACCGGGTGCCCACGTCAGCTCACCCATGTTAACCACTTGTGGGCCTGGAGGGAATCATGAGGGAATCTGTATGGAATCTGTGGGGAGGGGGTTGATATGGGGTTGATGGGGTTGATTATGGGTTGATATTGGGTTGATTAATTTTATTTTGGCATTGCCATGGCATTACAGGCATTACATGGCATTACAATCAGGAATCCTCATGGAATCCTATTGGAATCCTCAATATACCATCAGTAACTCATCAGTACAACATAATTACAACATATGATCAAAATGAGGCTACATGATGTTACAATGATGTTACATGTGCCAAAACATTGCGAAAACAATATGAAAACAATGCATACACAATAAAATATCAATATAATCACCATATGTATACCATATGTACACAATAGTATCACAATAGTAAACAAAATCTAAACAAATAAACAATGATACATGTGGGGATATGATATGGATATGGATATGATATGAATTGGATATGAAATGGATATGTTATGATATTGTTATGATATGTTATGATAATGTTATGATATGTTATGATATGAGCAAAATATATGCTCAATATGATCAAAATTATTTCAAAATTTATATCAAATTGAATTAAAATTGATCAAATTATATTCAAATTATGTTGATAATATGTTGATACCATGATGATACCATGATGATACCATGATGATACCATGTTGATACCATGTGATAATCATGATATAATCATGTGATAATCATGATATAATCATGTGATACAATTAAATTACAATTAATAATAATTAATATATGTACAATTAATTTACAATGAATCACATATGAATCACAATATAATCACAATTGTATATATATTGTATGTGACTGGCCGACATATTTAATATATTTAGCTACATTATCTGAAGAACATCCGAAAAACTCCATACACATTCCATACACATCATATCCACCTCATTGTCACCCCATTCTCATCTCATGTCATCATCATGATATCATCATGTCATCTCATTGTCCCTGGTGAAGATCTGGCGAAGTCATGGTGAAGTTTCTGCCACTGAAATCTCTGAGCTGCACTCAATTGCCTTCAGAGCAGGGCTGTAGGATCATATTGCTCAACACCACCTGGTGCGGCATCTTCCCAAGTCATGTTCGAAGTCTGCGTGCCGCAAAGCTGGACTTTGTTATTTTTTGTCTGGAGGTTTTTCTTGTTATTCTTCTTCACACATGTCCCTCTCAATTTGGACATGCCACTCCAGCGCCTGGTGTGTCAAGATAGTCCACTTGCATACCATCGATGGGCAAACCACTCTGCCTGGAGCGTCAACACGGTGCGCAATGTGGGTTGAGCACTGATCAGATAGCTCTCCTCCAAGAACTTCTTCTTGTGGTTCTGCCAGATGGGCTGCGTCCTTGTCTTTTTTGCCATTCCAGCTAAGCCTCTTCATGATCTCTTCATGATCTCTTGATGGATCTCGCAATGATCTCGCACGATGAAATCACGATGTGATGCCAAAAGGGGATGCCATTATAGATCCATTATAATGCCATTATATTGCCATTATGACAATGGTTTGCGCAAAATTTGGACAAAAGTTGGACAAAGATCTGGTGATTGGTGGGAGTTCCAGTTGCCTCATGTTGCCTCTATGTTGCCTCTGCAACTCCTATCAACTCCTAATATCTCCTAATCATATCCAAATCATTATATCACATTTAATTCAATTTTAATTCACATATATAACGTTTATATAACCATTATATAACCATCAATTGGGGGAATGATCGTAATTGGGATCGCCACCCTTGTCCAAATCTTGTCACAAAAATTGATACCCTGGCCCAAAAAATTGACACCATATTGAATCCATATTGACACCCTGGTCCTAATCTTATCCTAATCTTGTCCAAAAAAATGACACCCTTGTACATATCTTGTACATATCTTGATCTTATCTTGTACATATCTTGATCATATCTTGTACTTGGAAGATCTTCGAATCAACATGGAATCAACTTTACATAGTCAAATCAATATCATATCAATATCAATTCAATATAATTCAAATATAATTCAATATCAAATCAAATTCAAATCAATGTCATATCAATGTCAAAATAATAAAAAATAATAAAAAATAAAATATAAAATCATGTCAAATCAGAATCATTACATAAAACCACAGCCCCATACAATCCCGTACAGATCCAAAATGATCCCAATATACATCCAACATAATTCATACAAAATTCCAACAAAATTCCAACAAAAATTAATTCCAATATACAATCAATATACATCCAATATACAATCAATATACATTCAATATAATTTCAATATACAGGATCTAATCAGATTCCAGTCGATTTCATGCCAATTTCCAGTCAGATTGTAATCAGGATCCTGGATCTTCCAAGCGTGTAAAATTTGTGCCTTTCACCTTCTTTTCAATTTCTTTTCAGTTAAAACATAATTAAAACATAGTTAAAACAATGTTTAAAAAACCTATAAAAATCCTGAAATAATGTTGAAAAACAATGGAAAACATTGAACACCTACAGCATACCATCAACATACCTACAACAGCCTACCAAATGGCACAAATTTCACATATCTTGAAGATCCGGGTATATATCGGGTATATATTGATTATATATTGGGTATATATCGGGTATATGCAGGATATAATCAGGATATAATCAGGATAATATCAGGATATATAATGGATATGTAATGGATATATACAGATTATATACAGGCTCCCGCAAAATCCCACAAAATTCCCACAAACCCATCGCAAACCCAAAGAATCCAAAGAATACCCAAAGACAGCCCAATGGGTGCCCAGGCATGGTGCATCAATGTGCATCAGGCCTTGGCCAGGAGAATGGAGGGCTCTGTTCTGATTCTATTCATATTCTATTCGGTGTCTGTGGGTGGAACAGGATACGAAATGGATACGAATAGGATATGATATGGATATGATTGGATATACTGTGATTAAATTGATTTAAATTGGGACTAAAAGGTGATTACTATGATCAAGATCCGAAACATATCCGAAACTATATCGAAATTAATTCGAAATTAATCGAAATTATATCAAACTATATCAAAACTATATCATAACATATTCATAACATTATCATAACATAATCAAAACATATCATTAACATAATATTAACATATCATAATCATATCATAACTATATACAACTAAATTAAAACCATCATAATACAATCATAAAACATATATAATACATCATATATACATCAAAATACTATCATAATATATCATAATACCCAAAGAAAAAACATAAAAAATCATGAAAATATCATGAAACTATATGAAACTATATTGAAAATATGATGAACATAAGAAACAATTATGAAACATCAATTCCAAATCCTCCTTTTGATTTCTTTTGGGGGTCAAGATTCAAAAAAACCATTGGTCACTTGAATCTTTATTATATCTTTATTGGATCTTTTAAGATCTTTTGGGAGTCTTTTGGGGTGGTTAAGCTGGACTGGCATGGACTGGCCGTGGACTGAAATTCCGAATCCTCCTTTATTCCTCCTTTTGATTCCATTTTGATTCCTTTGGGATCCTTTTGGGGGTCAAGATTCAAAAAAGCCAATAAAAAGAATGCTCCAACTCTTCTGCAGTAACGTCAACTGATCGCCAGAAGCTTATCAGAAACTTCATCTTTGTGGTAGCCCCTTCTCCGGCTGCGATAATGTGCGACATTGTCGGCAGTTTTCCATCAATGAGAGCCGTGGTCTCAAAGTGGTCTCAGAAACTTCATCGACCTTCTGGTCGATTGCCTTGTGTGACACATGGTCTTCAGAAAGGCTTCCAACTGATGGAGTTTGTCCTTCCCAACGAAGGCTTCGATAACGCCAAACCATGGAGCCAGTGAGTCCATAGTGGTTTCTTGCAAGCATGTTCTTGCATGGGGCCCTGCCGCATTTTACTTTGTGATCGTTGCTGGCATAGTCGAACATGCACATAGTGCAAGACTTCCGGTGGGGCCAGGCGAATAGCAATTGCGAATCTTGCGCCACAATGGAGATGCCACAGCCGATTGTGACTCGTGGCCCAGCCTGCGCATGCATTTGCACAGTCAATTGGCCGCACCAAATGGCCATGTCCAAATCATGTCCAACAAAGTGATTGGATCTGCATTGCATCTGCCACATTGAATCCACATTGAAGTGTGGGCATAGTATGATATAGTATGGGCATAGTGATTATATAGTGATATTATAGTGATTATAATGTGATTATATAGTGATTTGTAGTGATGGCATAGTGTGGGCTTCGGAAAGTATTCGGATAGTATTCGGAAAGTGCATGAAAATATAGGAAATATCATGAAAATAGGCCATCCCAAAAAGAAATTTCATGGAGATTTCATCTTCATTATATCTTCATTTCATCTTCCAACCATTGATTTTCAAGGGTCATCTTGCTATCATCTTGCTGTAAATTCACTCCAAGCTGGAACCTAAACATAACCTAAACTAAATCTAAACTAAATCTAAACAAATGCTAAACAATTGCTAAACTATGTGTAATCTATTTGTAAACATAATGTAAACAATATGTAAACATATCTAAACTATCTGGCCAAATTAATCCAAATTATATCCAAATTATAATATCTATATTGATTTTATATTGTGTTCATTTATTTTCCTTCATATTTCACCAACCTAGATTTCCCATAGATTTCCCTGACATAAGATTGAAATAAGATGAAATAAGATTGAAATAAGGGGATTCCCCTTTCTCAGCTACATTTTGGGGTGAGGTCGTGTGAGGTCTATTGAGGTCTCTATATGATCTCTATATGTTCTCTATATGGTCTCTATAATTTATCTATAATTTGACATTAATTTGACCAGAAACTATTGCCCATAATCTACCCAACATCTACCCAACCAGTATCAACCAGTCCAACCCATCATAACCCATCCATACCCATCCCATCCACATGCTTGGGCCCCTGGCAAAGTGTGTGTAGAGATGCCACCACATCCACCACATCATGGTAAACTGACTGAATATGGACTGATATGGACATATATGGACATTATATGGACTGACCGGATCTATGGATGATGTATGGACTGACCGGATGTATATGGATGTATAATGGATATTGTATATATTTTAAAATGTATATGAAAATATTGCAAAAAATTGCGGCAAGAAGTGCAAGCAGCCTTGCCCAAGGCTGCTTGCACTTCTCGCCGCAATTTTTAGCCCTACTTCTCTGGACTGGCCGTGGACTGTGGACTGGCCGTGGACTGAATGGGGTATTATGGGGTATTACTATGGTATTACTGGAATCGTATCAACATCAAATCAACCAGGCACCCTAACCAATGCCTAACCATGTCCAATGAGGCAAAATGGGGCAAATATATACCCAAATATGAATAAGTCATGAATAAGCTTGAGATAAATTTGAGCCTCAAACCCTGCACATCCCTGTGCCACCCCAACCATCCGCGACCCAGCTGAATATAAAATATATAAATCAAAATAGTAATAAAATAGTATATAATATATGGAAGTATTATATAGTATTATAATAGATTTATAATAGTATTATAATAGTATTATATGGTATTATATGGTAATTATATGGATATTATATGGTATGTATAAAGACCTATAAAATCCTATAAAGACCTTCATCTAATCTTCAATTAATCTTCATCTATATTTCAATATATTTCAATTACAATTCAATTACAGGGGGTAATTAATGGTATATTAATGGTAATTAATGGTAATTATATGGTAATTATATGTAATTATGATATAATTATGATATAATTATGATGATATTATATGATATTTATATGATATTATGAATCATTATGATGATATTATGATGATAATATATGATAATATGATGATATTTTGATGCTATTATAATGCTATTATATTATATTATATTATTTATAATTTATTTATATTGATATTATGATGTATACAAAGTGATTACATGATGATATCATGATGATATCATAATGATTACATAGTGCATACTAGGAGAAATCCAGGTGTATAAATGTACAATCCCATTTTTGTACATAAGGTAACCCCC
>OMLO01002946.1_pt1 | contig 13950 bp, 13 predicted proteins | sample 1674811 | NCBI WGS metagenome assembly OMLO01 (sample SAMN06265003, study PRJEB25207) | coral metagenome | isolation source: Coral host | place: Mexico:La Bocana,Puerto Morelos, Mexico | collected 2008-11-13
TTTATTAACATTTACAAATAGTACAATGACTTATTTAAAGAAAACTTTCAGAAAAATGTACTTACACGTGGTGGTGAAAAATGGTGCAAGTTGTGTAATTGCAAGCACATAAATACTAACTTGAGCGCAAAATACCGACGGAGAGGTTGCGCAAGCTAGGTCGATAGTTTGTACAAAACTCAACAAATATCATTTGTCATGTGGTTCTGGATGTGGTTACCACAAAAGAAATAATTGATGATCATGTATCCGATTGAAGAAAACATACTCAAAATTCATCAGTATTGTGCCAGAATGCGGTTTCTGTCACAAAAAAACGTGACAGGAGGATGCCTCCTGGCAATGCATAAAAATATTGAAAAAATCAACACTTGTGCCGGGAGGTGGTTTCTCTCACAAAACCTGTGCCAGGAGGCTGCCTCCTGGCAGCCCTAAAGCTGTTTTTTTTGGTTTATGTCAGCCCCGAACCAGTTTTTTTTGCTTCCTGGCTGAGAGTACCCAAGTTTTTGCGATTCCTCTCTGCCATTACCCTGCCTCGTGGCAGACCAATGATGCCAGGAACTCCTTCCTGGCAGGATTGTTGTGTTTTTTGCATTTTTTGAAAGGTGAAAATGTCATTGTTTATGTTTGTTGATTGCAAATTATTTTGAAACAAAAGCAGTTTCAGGAACATAAACGTTGAATGATGCATGTATCAAACGTAATACCAGTCAGTATGTTTTTGTTTAACACAAACAATTTATTGAAACAACTGAAAGAAACAAAAATCTTTATATCAAAGGTTGACTCAAATAATATGATGATCGTTATTACCACGTATGCTAAATGAAAATGTGTTTGATTACAAATCATCAGAACACAAAGTTACCATATTTATACTGCACATATTTACCATATTTATACATATATGTAAAAAACAGTTTTATAATACATATATCATATATTTTCTACATATCTTATATATATGATATGTATCGTATATATATACATACATTTATCGTAAATCAAAAATACATATATACAGATTATAAGAATATTTCATTTATATATCACATATCACATACATACTTCATATATTTATAAATCATATAAATATGATTTTATATTATTGTTTTGGTAAATAATATACATGGTAAATATATTGAAATATATGATATTTATATTTACATATATATCATACATGTATACTTGTATACATATATTTTGTAAAGCATATTTATGCATTGTCAAAGGAAGTTTAGTGGCAAACTTCCGATATACGAACTTTTGGGTAGCCTGACAGGAATAATAGTCGTAGCAATAGTAGCAGTAGCAGTAGTAGTAGTAGTAGGAGGAGGAGTAGTAGTAGTAATAGAAGTAGTAGTAGAAGTAGTGGAAGTAGTAGCAGTGAAAGTTCGTGTTCGTGCTAGTGGTAGTGGTAGTTGTGGTAGGAATAGAAAAAGAGAAGTCAAAGTTTAAGTAAAAGTAGTAGTGGTAAGAGGTAGTGGTAGCAGTATTAGTAGAGTCGTCGTCATCGTCGTAGTTGTTGTTGTAATAGTATGTAATAGTAATAGAAGTACTAGTAGTAGGAGGAGTACTAGTAGTAGTAGGAGTAGTAGTGGTAGTTTGAAAAGGAGAACCAGTAGCAGGAGGAGTAGTTGTAGTAGTAGGAGTATTAGGAGTAGTAGGAGTAGTAAGAGTAGTAAGAGTAGTAGTAGTAGTAGTAGTAGTAGTAGCAGCAAGCTTGATGTGTAATTTTCAACTCAACGAGAGTCACCTGGCTGATATTCCATGTGTCTTCATTGAAAACAATCAATTCCCCCAACCCCACCTGAATTAGAAACGACTACAACGCACTCACCGGCGCGAATCACGTCTTGGAACCTCGTAGTCAATGTCAGTCCAATGTTCAATGCAATGTGGAAGATTTCGTTTGTGTTGATTCTCACAAATTTCTGATGTGCGTGTGTGAAGTCACGGTGCCACGGTGTCTTGCGAATCCGTCTGAGCAATCCACATGACACAAGCATGCCTGGCAACGCGTGGCCACGCAAAAACAAAAGTAAGCGTTGCAGCGTTGAACAACACTTGAACTCGGACATGATGTAACAAACATATGCAAACCCCACATGCATAAAAGATCATCATCGTCATCGTCAAAAAACAATATGTTAAATCAGCAGCATCACGTCGCCTTGGATCATCAGCAGTGGCCCTCAATGAATGAGTCATGTACAATCTCGAACTGGAAAAAAGTCCGCCATGCAAAGCAAAACGATAAAGATACTGACACGGTGTATCAGTCGGATACATGAGCTCACCACCACGTCACTTGCATTCGCCTCATCAGTGGCCTGCACCATGCACTTTTGATAGTTTGCCCATTGTTCCAGCGATCGGTGTGCAGAAAAAAATCCGAAAGAAAGGAGGAGAAGTAGACGGAGTCATACAGTTGAATTCAACACATCTTCAACTCTTCAACGGATCGTGAAGCGACAAAATGCGAAGGGAAAACAAAAACACACAGCAATCAACACCAGCTCAACGGACTAATCAGTTGTTATCCCCCCTATTGACGCTTGACGAACTGTAAAAGCCTACCTATGAATATATGTTTATTGTATATATATATATATATGTATATTAATTACATATATAAGTAAAAATATGTATTTAAATTTAAGTTATGCATCCGTACGAACATACATGCTGTATACATGAATTTTTACATACTGCATACCTACATCCTGCAATACGTTACATACACATTCACCTAATGAATGTAGTGTAGACTGTATATCTACATCCCTCAACACCTATGTACATAGATACCTACACACCACATACCTACATACATGTTCTGTACATGATACATTCAGATTTACGTACTTAAAACACGTTGACATTATATTACCCTATACTACATAATACAAAGTGAATTACATAAGATACTGAGATAAATGCAAATTATTTACCTTCTCACTTTGATAATTCTATTCGTACTTAAGTACTGACATTCTCAGCAGCTATTTTCAGAAAATGAGCTTTGGAATTTGGAACAGCAACGCATGTTTGCCACTACTGGGTAGTGACGTATCGCTTAGCAACACTAGCATTTTTGAAGGTTTTCCTCCTTCTTTACTTTTCTGTTTTTTTTGCAAACATACTTACATACGCATAGACTTAACACATTTACATACTTGCGAACAAAGAGACAAACAAATACCAAACATACATCATACATGCCGTAATACATGCCTATTTACATGTGGTTCATACATTCGTATGTTTCCTACATACATATGCTTCTTTCATACAAATTTGAATTTCAAATCACATAATCACATACATATCTGTATGCATGAATACAGCATGCAAACATACTGACAGACATGCATGCGTTCAAACTTCCATAGGTAAATACATTCATCCATACAGACAGACAGGCAAACAAACATACATACATACATACATTCATGATACATTCATACATTCATGCACACATACATTCATTCATAATGCATACACACATACATACAGACATGCATACATGCACACATGTATTCATACATGCATTCATTCATGCATACATACATGAATACAGACTCACACACAGTTTTTACAATAATTACTGAACTCACGCATCACCACCATGAATCATGAATCATCATCACCAGCGGCAGCAGTATAATCGAATCACAATTAATCACACTCACAATTTGCATCATCATCACCGGTATCTTCATCTTCATTTTCATCTTGACTTGACTTGACTGAGTGATGTCATCCTTATCAGACAGGGGCAAAGCATTGACTGCCTCAGCAGAAACTTCTGTGGGAAAATTTCCACAGTATCAATCTATTATCAATTCTCAATCTTTGACACTTTCACAGTGTCTTAGACTTAGACGTTGACTTTGCATATATAGAGACCACACTTTCTCAATGTTCATATTTCTACTATTTCTAGTGTGTAAAACTTTCAAAAAAACTCATCAGTACATCTTTGCTGTTTCAGGATTCAATTCAGGATGGTTTGCGGGTTTGCTTTCAGGATGGTGGCTGTGAGACGAAAAACATTTAGGTTTTAAGATCCTAAGTATAAAAGGCCTCTTGTTATGGTTACCAGAGGTACAAGAGCTTTAGACCATCCTCATTCCCATACCACTACTTTACTACTTTACAAGCATTCATCCATACATGCACTACATACATACAATTCAAGTGTTCATTCATTTTTCAGGGCTGCATTTGTTCATTGATTCATTCATTCATCCATCCATCCATCCATCCATCCATCCATCCATTCATTCATTCATTCATTCATTCATTCATTCATTCATTACACCAAGCAGTACGCGCAAACTTACATGACCTTACGTTACACAACAAGGAAGTACATTACATTGCATTACGCAACATTACACCAGACACAGACACTGGACACTACAACTACACTGCACTTCATGACAGTGCATCACTGACACGACATTCCTATATTATGTTACTTTCACATGCATGCACACATATTGACACATGCGCCCAAACTTACATACATACATACATGCATGCATGAAATGACACTACATAATATTGCATTTCACATCACTGTACATGACTCTGACAGTTCATTACATTGCAAACCAAACACTGTCGATATGAGTCATATGAGATATGCGTGCATACCTGAATTCAAACATACATAAGTACGTACACACAAAACAATACAATACAGTACGAGCATTCATGCAAGTATACATGCATACATACATACATACATACATGAATACGTACGTACGTACGTACGTACGTACATACGTTACATACACACATACTACAAACATACATATACATACTTACGTACAGACAGACAGACAGGCAGATAGACAGAGAGACGGATAGATCAAATAGATAGACAGGCAGACAGACAGACAGACAGGCAAACAAACAAACAAACAAACAAACATACTCAACACTGAACACTCAAACAAATGAAAAAATGACAACAACAAGGAACTACAACCACAACATACGCAACATCATCAACAACTCAAACAAATCAACAACAACAACAACAACTACTACTACTACTACTACTACTACAACAACAACAACGACGACGGCGACGACGGCGACGACGACCACAATAATAACAACTGTAACAATAACAACAACTACAACAACAACAACACCAACACAGGACCAACACAACAACGACAGCCTACAGGAACCCACTACAACATTAAACTAACAACAACTTCCACAAATTTCAAATCATGAACTCCGTTGCTACCACTAACACCTCCAATACCACTACCACTACTACGTTAACGTTACTACGTCTACTTTGAGTACTACTGCTTCTAGGCTGGTGTTACTTGTTGACGATCCCAAACAACTTTGAAACAGGTTCAGTCATGAAAAGATCCGTCAGCGAACCATGAACCGTGAGTTTTGAACCATGAAAAACACGAAACGCCAAAACAGCGAAACACCAAACACACGGCCAGTGGAATGGCAGAAATATTGATTTCGTTCTATGTATTGTTTTTAGTCATTAGTCATTAGTGATTGTGACCGGCAGAAATCAACGAATGATATTGTCTCTATGGCCTCCATAATCCTTGCACAAGCTGCGCAGCATGTCCTCCCAAGAACCAAGAATGAGAAATGGACATATGATAACATATGTATGATTCGATGATTCTCATTCAGACTTACAATCCGACAACCGCAGGCTATAAGGTTCAAAGTTTTTCTTTTGTCTTTGTCATTCATAAAATCGAGATCTAATATCATTTTTCATGATTCAAATCAAATCACATAACAACGTCACAACATCATCTCAACTATGATGTCCTGATACCGTCAAAGAATGGAGGGAGAAACTCATGGCGACACGTCGGCATGTGGTCTAGGTCCAAGTTGTATATTGCATCGGCGACAAACTCAGCACACGGAGCGTGCCAATACCTGAGAAGCTGGCGTGGTGTAGACAGTGTAGGCTGACAGAAAGTCTGTCGTAATTGTAATATAATACAGTCTAGTCAACTAGTCAACTGTCAACTGTCAATTGATTAATGCGACATTTTGACATGGTCTCATTCAATCAACTGTTTGAAATTAGACTCTCATCACATCACCAAATGTACGGCTGTGAACTGTGAACAAAGGAACGTATCAAATTCATTGCTGCATTTGGTTTGATGCTGTTGCTGTTGCCTATTGTTAATGCAAAATGCGACTAGAATTGCACAGAAGCAAATGCTACCAAACCTAGCCAAGGTACTGCAAACACAAAGGACACTTAGTCAATTCACCAACGCCCAAGGAATGCGGGAATGGCCCCGTAGGTTGCCGAAATTGACAAAGAACACAAGAAGAGTCTAGGACGTCCACAACTCGTGTGTCTTCACAGGAAGTGCTTGATTTCAATGCATGCTCACAAATTGCGTGCAAGCGAATCTTCCCTGGTGGGATTTCCGGTCGTTCAGAATACCTATACCCTCTGGAACGGAGCATGCCAACGCCGACGTTAGGATGAATAATGTAGGCATTTGAAAGATCCAGCGCCTCTCGTAAAGCCCCAACACATACCAATGCTTTGACGCGACCATGGGAATCCAGAGAGACAGGACGACCAGTTGAACCAATGTTCTGCCAATGCACAAAACGAATAGCATGACCATCAAGTTCCGGTACACTCATGGAAACCAATGCGAGGTGACGGTTTTGACCCAAAAGCGAACGTGCATTCAGCCTGGCATCATGTGCATCGCGAAGTACCGATACAGATAACACTGCTTCATTCTTCCATGCATTCAAAGCATGCTCAGCCACAAATGCTACATGCGAGTTTGCACGTGACAATGCCGCCGGTGCATGATAGTGACCGACAAAGAATTGCTGCGCTGCAACCAACGCCATCATCGCTGGAAGCCCCACATGAAAGGAAGGAGCACTTTGACTGTCACTGGCCTGATTGGAGGTAGCAGGGTCACCAGCACTGCCAACACCGACACCATCAAAATTGCCCAAGGCTGCTTTGCGTTGCAGAGTGGCTTCCACCAGTGCAGCCTCTTCTGTTGCTCCAGCCTCGTCTGTATACATATTACACATTGTACAGACTGTACCGTACCCGTACCCACAGTAGTCGTGAGGACGTGAATGAATGACAACAATTCAGAGTAGAAAAGAATACAGCATTTGTGTTTGCATCTACTAGTCTCACCCACTCACAGTTAAGTTAATCAGTAGTCAGGTATAAATTATCAAGATATGTTATGGTATGTTTACAGCATGAAAAAACAGTTGTCCGTCCGCCTGCAATGACTCCCTGAAAAGCAAAATAACGAACTGACCATTCAAACAATCCGGGTGAATCTTTATTAGTACATATCAGTGACATATCAGTGAAATCAATAATACAAATTCATCATTTAGTCGAGAAACTTGCAACTCGGACTCCACAACGTGAACAAATTCGCGCCCCTTCACTTGAATGCCTTTCTTCAACACGTGTGTTGCAACTCCTTCCTCAAGACGATGCACGGTGTCTTCCATCGTTTCGGATTTCTGATGTTGTATCCATGCGTCCACTTTTGTGTCCTCAGCATCTGCCAGTAAGGTCTCTCGCACAGCAACTCTTGCTAAAGCAGCGTCTTCGACATCAGCGACGTCATCACCGTGTGTGGCCTCATATTGCTCAATCATCTCTTCGATGTTTTCCAGCATGTCATCGGCATCATCCCCCTCAGACTCGTCTTCAGAAGAATGTGTGCTGTCATCCGCTTTGGCCAACTTGGCCCTAACTGCTGCCTTGAAATCTTCCATATCTTCTTCTCCAAGAAGTTCATTGTCGCCGTCGCCCCCATCATCGCCCATACTCGCTTCGTCTGGCTCAGCCAAATTGTCAAGGGATGCTTGAACTGATTTCTTCAAATTGCAGAGATCAAGTGCTGTAGCATACGAATCTTTGACTGGTACGATGCGACCATCCTCTTCACAAGCAAGCAAGTGAACATAAGACATAAGAGAAAAATATAAATAAAATATCATTACTTTCACGTGTGCTGAGACCGTCAACCGTCAACCGTAGCATTGTATAATGCAAACAAACACACGTCGCCACAGACTGACCACAACTTACGAAACAAAACAAAATGAAACAAACAAGCTAACAAACAAACAAACAGTCAAAGAGTCAAAGAAACAAACGCAACGAATGGCTCTCAAGAAGAAGTTGTCGATTGTCGATTGTCGATGTTATATTTCATGCAGTTCATACATAACAAGAATCGATATTCATAAATTTGATCATTCGTTTGTCATATGTCTTCTTGACTTGTTGTGTCTACATGATCCCTTGTTGGCACTTGAGTTTACTCTGATCGAAACAACTTGAAGTGTCTAATGAACTGATTTGTGTGATTTTTGGCAATGAAAGCGTCCTCTTGAACATTCACGTAGAATTCCCAGACGGTGATGCGCATTTTCGCCTTCACAAAGTTGTAACATCTCTTGAGTACTTCATGGCTATCAACCAAGGTCAGCGGAATGCGTAGGCGGTACGTGCTTGCATCGTCCAGGCAACGTTTGCAGTCAGCAAAATGCCACGTCGTGTACACCTTATCCGTAAGGAGAAAGATGGAGGGAGCTTCTGTTGGGGGCTTTTCTGCCTTCACAACTGCAATTGCCAACAAACCAGTTTCGCAACATGGCTTCCCTTGCACTGCACGATGTTTGCTAAACGTTGAATTCTTGGAAGCAGCCCATAGCATACTTGCCGTCATAGGTGGATTGAGCACTGGGTCAATATGACGTTGCTGCACATTTGCTTGCGTGAGTGTTGGTATATCTCGACGCACTTCCGCATGTTTGAACCGACTCTCGTTTCCGTCAACGTCTGCCATGAGTGGCCACCCAGCGACACATTGCTGGAATAGTTTTTCCGCTGTTGGTTTGACATCAGAAAACTTTTTGGTGCCCTTTTGGCCATACCCATTCAATCCGAGGAAATGTTTCAAACCCAGTCGTCCAGAGCATAAATCTACTCCACCATTCGGACAGCGATCTCCAAATAATGTAAGTGTTTTGTTCAGACGTTCTGATTCCTGAACGTCCGGCTCTGCCATGAACGCAAACACCCGGATCAGCACGTACAACTTCCATGTACAATAGCCAGTAGATGCACAAAATGCAAAGTCCTTGCAGAAAATCGTTTTGAGTTTTCGAATGTTGATGTTCAAGTGGATGTCAATGGTCTCCAGAATTTGTTTGGCATAGTCTTGTCTCTGCATGCCTCATTTGTACAAATGTGAAAAGCAGGGAAGAGATGATTGATGATGAGTCACGAGCACATATGTGTGAGTAAGTATTGGTGTAAATATAGACTTTGAATCGGTGGTCATTTTGTCGTGTTGTCCCCCTATCTATATGTATCCTGTGTTTTGTTGATTCTCTCGTGCGACTCGTGTGATTAATTTGCGATCCGGCGATCAACACACTCATCAGTCCATCATTTGACTGTGCAAATAAATAAAAATAGCAACACTGGTCCCAAGATGGTCCAAGTAACAATATCGGTGTGGCGGTGTCTTAGCCAAAACAAAAAGACGAAGCGATTGGTGTGCCAATGGTCTGGAAATCTTTCGCCGATAGCCCGAAGCAATGTGCAGAAGATTGTCCATCCTTAGTGTTTTTCAGTTCAATGATTCAACATGCAATGCAGTCAGAACAAGCCAGGTTCAAAAGTAAGTAGTAAAATCTGTCCATAATCATTTGTAGTCAGTCTATCAGATCAACAGAAACAAAAACAAAAAAACAGTAGAAAGTTTGTGATTATTGTTTGAATGAAATTTGATGATCATAAAGTTTATAAAGAATGAACATCTTTTATGCAATGAAAACGGAAACGAACATATCTCAGCAGAGTGTCGCAAAGTTTCGCGCAAATTGCGCATCCGAAGTCTTCTTGTCACCAACATCATCATCAGGGTTCGCTTGGTCACTCAAACACCCACTTTCCAAAAGTGTCCTCCAAACGTCGTCAAACTCAGCTCGGATTGCATCTTGCTTCCCGCAACAAAGTTGCGCCAAATGCCCCCATTGATCTTGGCGTTTGTGCAAGAAAAACGAAAAATGGGCAAGAGGCCCTCGACAGGAATGCATAATCTTCACACATCGCCACCACAAGCCGTCACGGACACATTCCAATGTCTTTTTTTTCCACCGTGACATCTTGGCACTATATGCCTTCGTCTCCTCAATTGCAAGGTCATCTATGGCAGTGGTATCATTATCTTTCTGTCGTGATTTTTGGCGTTTCTCCAGAATTCTCTCAAGGATCGGCGTCAAACGTTCTTCTCCGCAAAGTAAGAGACGTTCCTCTGGCTTCTCGCAACCTGACCAGCGGCCAGAGCAGGCTTTTGGCCACAGTGTCTTGCACAGTTCGACTGCGCTTTTGTATCCATGTGTGGCTGTCCATTCGGCAAATAGCTCTTTCGAAAGGTCTCGGCAAACATTGGAGCATGTTGCCAAACTACTATAATATTTCCAATCACGATACCCTTTCAAGCAACGGTCTGCAGCTTTCAGACCAAGTAGGGAGCAAAGGTGTTGCGAATGTTCCAGACATGTAAAATCGGTGTATAAAACATTGGGCAGATCTTTCATTTCAGCCTGCAGGATTTTTCGCGCTCCAATTTCGTTTGGGCCTGCGTCAGTAGTCGACATAAACCAATGCAACATGTCCGCGTTTTGTAGGATAGGGTCGTCAGCTATTGTTTTCCATGTCGTAGCACCTAAGCCATCTAGTTGCTTCAACGTCTGAGAAACCGTAGCTTCTGATGATCCGTCCCGCACAGGGAGCACGTCTGAAACTCGAACCAATGTCTCCACCCAGTCGCCCACGTCAAAATTGTCCCAGTCAATGTCGCTGCATGGTGTTTCTTGGTCAGGTATGTTTTCGCGCAAGTAGCAGCTTCGAAGGATCAAAGCACAAAATTTCGATCCCTTCATCAAGCCACTATTGGTTGCATCCTGTTTGAATGAGTGCAATGCGAATCTGAAGTCAGATGCCTTTCCCGGGCTTACAAGATCGTGGTACATAGAATGGAAAAAGAGCCTGCTGCTGGCAACAAGCGCTGTTCCTGCTCGCACTTCTGCCCGGGTGACCGTGAATCGTGACAAATCTTTCAGTAGTACGGCGCCAATATCTTCAGTGGAAATATTCGAAAAATTTCGCCGGATGGCCAGGGCGAGTGTGCCTTGTAACGTCAAGCGTTTCCCGCTCTTTGTCGTCTTGAGCTGCAGACATGAGTCATGATCTGGATCTAAACATTTGCGTTTCTTCACCCCTCTGTCCCCGTCACCTGACGTCGCCGCAGAGAGCTTGCTTTGCAACCGACGAAGTTGCTGTTTGAGTTGTTTGCGCTCTTGTCTGATTTCACCAATACAATGGTCTTTGTTGGCAACTTCCTTAAGAAGAACAACTGAAAGGAAACACATCACATCATTTCACTAGAGCTGAGATCACAGATGAAAACAAACCTGATACATTGACAATTTTAATCAAAAACAATTTGCCACAATTTGCAAGACCATCACATCCGGGGTTCCTGTAAAGCTTGTTCCAGTTGTTGTTCCAGTTCCGCTATCCTCGAATCAGAATCAGATCTGCTAGAGAAGGCGCCTAGAGATCCTGAGGATGGATTTCTCCCGAGCGATCCGCAAGCAGAATGCGTTGAAGTTCCCACATCCTCATGAGACATCAATCATGACAAGGAAACACAGTTTCAAACAAAGCACTTAACGAATCAACGAAGGTACACGTAATACGTGAGGAAAAACAACGCATCAAAACACACACACAAACACAGTAGTAATATAAAGAAATCTTACCTGTGTCTATGTCAAGCGCGATTGAAAAAAAACAAAACAAAGCAGTAAACAAACGTCAATTTGTTTTGTCCAGTAGCAGAAAATGGATCAATTCGACTAGGCGAGGAATGGAGGGAAGTATTAGGGTTGGCAATCGCAATCGACACAGCCCGGTCCCATTCGTCTGCATCCACCATAATGCCACACACCCGTTCCAAGAAATGTGGCACAATTTGGATGTCGAAGCAGTCGTCGAAGACACGGAATTGATCAGCATTTGTCAAATACCATGTAGCCCTCCGACCCAATGCCGTCTGGTCCAAAGTCCTATCGGTGGTTTGCAGTCAGATACATTTCTACGATAGCCACATGGGAAAAATATCTTTAACACTTAAATTAAACCGCGTACGATCCCCACACAAAGATAATTCTTCTCAGATTCAAGTGCATTGTTGGGTCTATTGAGTTTCCATTGTTTCAGTACAATCATCCTCCAGCCCTGTCAATCTCTAGTGGCCATGTCAAAAGCCAGCGTAAACAAGATGCCTTGATGCAAAACCCCTGCGTTGATGGTTGTTTGAAAGCACCCACGGTCAGCAAGCGGATGAGGCGATCCATGTTTCTAAAAAAACGTCATTGTAAAATGTCATTCGCTGTCAAATTGTGTGTAGACAAAAAAGTCACTATAGTGACCACCAAAAAATATGTATCCTGCATGCAAAAAAACATGTAGTCACAAAAATATGCACGATTTCAGACTTCAAAATGAATGACATTGATTCCCGGGCCATGCGCAGAAAAATGGCTGTCTGAGAAAGCGGATGCCGTCAAGAAAGAGCGATCCAATACATGCATTGTGGGTGAAGTCATTCAAAAAACACAACACTTCCTCAAAATTTCTCAAAAACAGTCCCACTGTCAAAATAAACGTCCAAATCATGGTTATTAACACACGGGTGGAAAGTTTGAAAATGAATTCCAAGTGGAAAGGGACACCGCCAGGAGGCGGGGGTTCGACTGGTTCCCTGCGAGGGTGGGGGCTTCAAGTTTTAGTGCGGTTCGCACGTCCGAAGGCATGCATTGGACCGCCTTATAGCGGTCTCGGACCGCTTGTTGCGCCTGTTTTGTGGGCAAGAAGATGGAAGTGCCTGGGGATTTCAAAAACCCAAAAAAGGTTCCGTCCAAAACCGAAAAAAATTGGTTCAACCAAAAACATCCAAAAACCAACATACAGAACAAGTTGTCTTGAGCGTGCGGCGCGAAAGAAAGGACAGTGCGGCAACCATCCCCCTCATTCCAAGCTTCTGGAAAGGGCTTTTGGGGGAAAACAAGGAGGAGAACCCCTTGCAGTGCGGTTTGTGGCACAAGTGGCTGGAAAAGCATTGCCCAACCACTCTAACTGGACTGCTAATAGCGAGGCAGGTCCAGTTTGGGGCATTGCACCACCCAGGTGTACCTGGCCGGCCAGTGTAATTTTTTCGCCCGGGCGAGTAGAAGGCTGGATTGAAGAATGGGATCAAATCTTTGAGGTGGAGCTGAATCTGATGAACATAAATGGCGCTCGCGAGATCGCCAAGAAAACAAGGTGAGATCAAACAAAATGGAAAAAAGGAGCGCTTTGCATGAAAAAATAGAGATTCTTGATCAACTTATTTCACACTGACATTCAAAAATCAATAGCTTGACATTGAAAGCCACGCTGGCCAGGTGATGAATCAATCTACAGCATTCTGCAGCGCTCGCTTTGCCAGAAAAAAACAGCGCGCCCATCACTGTAAGCACTATCAAAGCACACAGCACGCAAGCACCCAAATGTACTGATATAACACCCACATGATATGGAATTAGCTTACACATGGATCCTATGGGTAAGGGTTTTGTTGCCGTTGCTCATTTGTGGATTTGAACTGGGGGCTTGTTGAACATTTTCTTTCTGAGTTTTCGCTGCATTAAATTGCAAGAGATTCTTGGAGCAGAGTCCTGGAACAAGATACCCTTCATAAAACAAGTAGTCTGCCAGGTACCCGGGGTCAGGTTCCAAGGGTTTTGATACTGTTTAAATACGTATATATATATATATATAAATTTATT
>OMLO01002948.1_pt1 | contig 13944 bp, 5 predicted proteins | sample 1674811 | NCBI WGS metagenome assembly OMLO01 (sample SAMN06265003, study PRJEB25207) | coral metagenome | isolation source: Coral host | place: Mexico:La Bocana,Puerto Morelos, Mexico | collected 2008-11-13
CTGCGAAACCAGAATGCCTAAACTTTACACCTTTAGAAGAAAGATTAAAATCCCTATGTATCCCATTCATGCAAATATTATTATGTGAACTCCCTGGTGGACAATTATCTATTCATGCAATGTTGTTAATGTACCAGCTGATGTGAATTCAGTTGTAAACACTCTGCCAAAACCTACAAGTGAATCACAAACCATTCCTATAAAATTGAAAAGTAAGCTAAGTTAGAAGTACCATTATCAGTTTCACATTGTCAGACCAAGAAAAGTGTTGGAAACAGAAAAACACCTTGTAAAAACAAGTGAACTGTTTCTGTGAACTGTTAATTATTCCACGAGTTTGACCATAGGTCTCCTTTGATTCTTGTGTTTCAGGCATTCACTGAGTGCCTTCAAAATTTGGCCTTTCAACCTGATCAGGAATCAGACAAAGTCTCTTTGTAAGTGTGTGTTTAACGCATGGTAAAGCGTCTCAGTCAGCATAAAACTTTTTCAACAATGTGTTTCAGAAAATATCTACACATTCCACGCAGCGGGTTTTTTGGTTTGAAACCTCCTTCCCCACATCACTCTGGGAATTAGTTTTGTTTCATATTAACCTTTAAAAACTTAAGCTGTGGAGTTACCTCCTTGGAATATCCAATCACACTCCTTGGGTTGGGTATGGTTACTTTCTAAAACAATAGATATTTTACCAATGAAATGATGTGGAAAACACAATGACTGTGTGGGTTAGTGCACTGAAGTCCAGATCAAGAGGTTCTGGTTTTAACCCTAGTCAGGATCACAGTCTGTTACAAATATGATATGGCAAACTGGTCAGCAATGAAATAAACTTGCATGACAAAAGAACATGATTGACTAAGATTTCCCCAATACAGACCTCATGCTAGTTCAATAAAAATGGGTTCTCTGGGAAGACCTCTTACTGTCAGAATGGCTCAGGCTAGCTCTCCTCTCCAGTGTATAAATGAGTACTGGCAGATGCAAATCTGGGGAGTAGGGAGGTGACTGTACATTGGACAAGCATCCCATCTGAAAGGGAAATGGTAGAAATACCCTGGTCATTTCATGCTGACAGTAGGTCTGTTTTGTTCTCTTGTGATGCACTGAGTAGGTCTGATTTACAGGGCGAAGTAGCAATAGATGTGTTTGTTCTCTCATGCACCAAGTAGGTCTGGTACACAGAATAGAAATGACAGTGGGTCTCGCGATAACTTGGAAAGATCATCTTTATCAATGGAGGACAACATGCCAGTTATTGTGAGTTTTGTATACCGTATGATTCTTTTTTAGTTTGACATAGAACTGTAAAAAAGTTGGACAATAGTTCTGTTAAATAATAACTATAGATTGTTTTCACCTGACATAATCAAGTTCTAAAATTGAAAACATAAGAGATCCCAAAGGTTTTATCCTCCTCATCAGGTATATGAGCTGCCAATAAAATTAATTTTTTTATACAACTTTTAACCCTTTGAGCCTTAAAAGTGTCTTACAGATTTTACTCTGTCTAATGCCAAACAATTTTACCCATCAAAGGGAGACCCCATAGGCCTTAAAGGGTTAAGCTCAATATCATCCTTCATTTGGAAACCAGTGCTGTGACCTGGGGCTATTATTCCCCAGTGTGGTGCTTATTTATTTTGAGTTTAATATTTTAAAATGTTGTTGTAGTGATAATTCAAGGTTACTCCAAACCTTCGCAGGTATCCTCCAAATAAAAAATTCCGTGTGTGATGTTTTTGAGGAAACCTCCACCAACTACATATCAATAAAACAAATTTGAAATGTAGATTGCAATACAATTATTTTCTGTTTTGGCTGCTGTTTTCCAAGGCGGCAGAAACCATTAATGCCAAAATGACCAACTAACATTCTAGTGAATGATTTGGGTATCAAACGTCATTGTTGATACAAAATAACTGTGCAATGTTAATGACAAAGCAGCAATCTCTCAAAGTGTGTCTGCATTTCCTTGTATTTCTATTGGCTATATTTTTATAGATGGAACAATTTGGAAAATGCGTTGCTTTGGAGGCTGCCATGAGAAAATTTTTTTTAAATAAGAGAATTTGCCAACACACTTTTGTCAAATGTCTGGGCAAATGTCATGGAAAATCATAGTTCTACATACCCTACCGGTATTTAAAGAGGAAGGATTCTAAAAAAAAGTGCCAGTTTTCACCTTTGAAATATTTATGAACAGCTAGGTCAAGCCTTCTCAGAAAAATATGTTAATGCAAAAGCTGCCAGCCAAAGAAATGGCTAATGTTCACAGTACAGTCTGTATGCAAACAGTGGGAAAGCAATAGTGTTAAAGTCATGTTTCAGGTGCACATGTTGTACGCCAGTAGTCATGCATGGGAAAAACAAAAGAAAAGTGATTAGCAAAAACAACACAAAAGAAAGCGAGGAGCAACTGACGATGCACGATTTCTAGCGGGACAGGCATGAAATCTCTAGGGTAAGTTCTGTGTCCAGTAAAATTGAATTTATTTGATATAGGATCTCCGCAAAAATGTCGCTTTGGAGTCCATGCCTTTTGGGGATTATCACACTGACGTTTTATTACCTTTTATTGAAAAATCTCTTTCCTCAATAACTCACACACATTTTAATATTTTATTTTCATTTTTTGAAAAATGTTTCCCAAAATAATAAACTTTAATTTTGTTCAGAAAAACAAAATATGGCAAACGTAGCTCCCCAAGGGTTTGGAGTAAACTTGAGTCTATTTAACAGGATATCGTAAAACCTAATGACAGCCAATCATATTCAAGAGTTTTTTGAAACCATTTAATTATGAATGCATTTATTGGATATTGTAGAGCCCTTTATAACCTAATATTATAAAATTACATTTCTGTGATTGGCTGAGAGCAGGCCAATTTATAGTTAGATTTTAATTTGTAACGCAGTGCAGTAATTTTCTCAGTCAAACAATAAATGAGTAATTATATGGAAGCTCTTACTAGCAAATATTAAGGATTTACACTACTTGTTCAAATAGTTGTCACATTCATATCATATCCTATACAAATGTATGCAATGATTTGGTTTTAGTTATGATTAAGGCCAGTTAGTGAAAACTAGAATTCATTGATATTGATTTCAAATTAATAGTTTTTTTTTTTCTTAAAGTCTTTTTACTTTCAAGTTTGGAGGACAATTTCAGTTAACATGAACATAAATAAATGCTTACTTCTTGCAATGCAGTTACTAAGAATGGACACCAGATTTAAGAGTATAATATTGATAAATACTTTATTGAACTAGTACACTGTAACCTGTTTGGTCTGTATTGGAGAACATTTATCTCACTCAGGAAAGTTCTATACCACATATAAAAATACATGCATATCTTTGCCAGGATGAAAGGTTACTGATTGTACTCAACAACTGTCGATATGTAAGAAACAATGTTCTTCCAAAACTAGTGGACAGCTTTAGAAGTAATGACTACCCTATCAGTGACAAACTAAAAAAGGTAAGAGGGTGATGTTATTGTTTTACTTGCTTATGTTATTTTATATTTGCTGATGGTAGTAATTCTGCATTTTCAAAAAGCTTATTTACTTGCAACAAATTACAGTATTTTCTTGATATATTTATTATATAATTATTTCAAAGTCGAGTCAGTTGTCAACTTAGAAGGGTGTTATATATGAGATATTATTAATTTGATTAAAACTTTTTTTGGCATCTCATCAATCATCTTAATATGCATTGATTACCGGTAGTTTGTCTGTTAATCAGTCAGTGTTTTCAATGACGTAGCTGCAAGTATGGAAAGATGGGTCACAGTCATTTGCTATATCTTTGAACACTTCTTTCACAAATCAGGGTTACCCCTCTTTTTTAGTTGTTAATTGTCAAATTAAACTAACTAAATTAAACAAACAAACAAACTAATGCCTAATCATTAGTTAACATTGGTAACAATTCACAGTCATTTGTATGATGCCAAAATGTACCATAGCAAAAGCATAATTCTTCAAACTTAAAAGTCAGTCAGGTGGCCCTCATTTTTTGTAACAAATTGTAATTAGCATGTGGGCGGCAGTTCACTGGCAGTTTAAATTTCTGGAAAACTTTTATGTGGCTTTGAAACTGCCTCTACAAATTCTTTTAAGGACGTTTTGTGAATCGTGAATCATGCTGATTACAACTCACTGATAATGAACTTACTTTTGAGTGATTTTCAATACATTTCAGATTTTGGTCAGGAAGCGGGCCACACGCACCCACCCAATTTTTCTGGGGTACCACAATCAGCCATTTTGAACATTTATAAATTTGCTTTTCATCAACATGCAGATAGTAATACTGTGGAATGCTCAATCCAGATAAAAATAAAAGATATGACAGCTGTCAACAGTAACAGCCAGCCTTTGACTAAGATTCCTGGTATTGTTGATACAAAAGGTGTACTATTTAAAGGCAGAAAAAATGTGACAATGGATCCTCTTCCTAGTGTGAATTAATTTTGTTGTGGTCCCATTCCAGCATTTGAGTTTATTGTTACATTCAAAATTTGCAAAGCAATTTGATTCAGTTTTACCTTAAGCCATCAAGCTGCAAGGCATAGTTCTTAGCTCTTGAGCATCTTGTTTAGGATTTGAAAGTGACCTCCCTTTTCAAAGGTATGTTTCACTTTACAGAAGGGTTATACTAACTAAATGGTTTTTAATAAATCAAACATCATGTAATTTCTTTTTAAAACAAAACAACTTGCACTCGCGATGGTATTATTCTGCTGGTAATGTTGCTTTTACTGCTGATCCCTAATACATGAAACACTGTGTACGGACTAAAAGGTTAGGTAGCTAGATATAGACAAGCAGATTGTGAATGTACCAAAAGTCATCCACTGTGTTGTGCATAGAATTATTATGATCATTTTCAGGATCTTACCAGTGAGTTGTGTGATTTAGAAGGAAAAATCTTTGATGCATATATTGAACAAAAAGCAGAACCTCTGTTAGCATATGTAGAGCCTGGATTGACAATGGGTGACTTTAAATGGCACACCTGTCTTCCTCCAAAAGGTAATGTTATAGCTTGAAAATACAAAGAGGTAATTCATCAAAAAACTGTATAATGTGTACAGCTTGATAGTTCAGTGAGTTAGTAAAGGCTTGAAAAAATAAAAGCTAACAAGCAAAATGCAGAAAAACAGGCTGTCATGATCACTCGTTTTTTAGTTCACTACATAAAGCTGGCTTAGGATTCTGCACAATAAACCATCTTCAGAACAAGATTCTACAATACAAAGAGTTAAACAAGAAGTTCTGGTATAAAAGGGGTCTGGCCTGGCCATTCTCACACTCAGTTGTCAATAAACCATTAAAATGTAAACAGCTGAAAAACAACTCATGCTTTCTCTTTGACAGTTGCTGGTAAAATGTGCTTCAATTTTGCTGAGAATGTTATGCTAAAACATTAACAAGTTATATCGTACTTTTGTACAGGGTATGTTTTGGTTTCATGAGGGTTCTGTCCTCATGTAACGGTTCACAAGAACCGATGCAAAAGACCCAACAATGTTCAACAGCTAACAAAGGTTCATAAAGAACGGAGTGCAATGGTTATTCCCTCTGTGTACCGGTACACCAGGACACAACCTTCATGAGAGTTTGAAGCGTATTCAGTTTGCAAGACTCTGCAACATGCCATGAATGCAAAGATAAAAATTTGCATTTCGTGCCTGAAGGTGTGAGATGTGGGAGGTGCCATCCCTTTTATAGTGGAACCTTCTTGTTTAAGGGACTGCTTTGCATGATGACTTTACTGTGACGTCAACACTAAAGTGATTCCATGCAACTGACCTTGTAAATTTCTTTTACATGCATGTGGCAGATGTACGCAGCTATGTTAAGGAGGTCATAATGAACCTAGCCACAGTTCATGCACAGGTGGGTATGAATATGTGTTGACCACCATTCAGACAACACAATACTGCATGTAACTATAGGTGTATGAGCTACACTGTAATCTGATTTTTTCATGCGCGCAGTAAAATACACTCAGCCATTGCTATATTTATTTTCTTGTTATTTGTTCAACAAATACCTCCTGTTTGGATGATGTTGAAGGGTAGCTCCCTTCTACTGATTGTCAGTAAACTGTCAACAAACAGATTAAAACCAACAAGCTTAATCAAAAGGTTGCTGACAGCCAGCCAAGTTTCAGTTGTCACCCCAATATTTTTGCTATTTTGGGGTCATCGTATACTACATTTTCCAGCTAGTGCAGCATTATCAGAGACTACACCTTCCCATCCACAGTTCTGTACATCTGTGTTAAAGCTTAGTTTATAAACAACGTAATGCCTTAACAAATAAAGAAGTCTAAGCTGTGTACACACTGTGATAAAACACATGGGCATTTAAGAACATTGAGGGAAATGTAGAAAACATAAGCTACAGGTGAGTGTTTTCTACATTTCTTGAGTGTTCTTGAATGTCCAGAGTGTCCTATCACACTGTAATACATGGCTTAGGCTTCTTCATTTGCTTTAATGATATAGAGATGATGTGGCAAAATACTATAAAACACACTTTTTCTATGTTTTATACTTGGATAAAACATGGGTTTTTAATCAATCAGAGGGTGCACAGGGTCCTATCTATATTATAATGACAGATACCAAACAATTGCCAAGACATTTTCTTGTTAAACCACAGTTGGCTTTCTGTATTAAACTGTCTGCCAAGAAATGGCCAACAGTCAGTCAATAGTGTTCTTTGCGGTTGTCAATAAAAGACATGAACCCATCATGAAGAGGGTGAAACTGAGTTATAAGAGGGACAAACCAGGAAAAGGATGCATCAACCACTGGTATTCAAGAATGGCACATACAGAAGTACTGCAAAAATTGATAGTACATGAAATGGAATAATATCGGGAATGGCTTCTTCATTTGTCTTTTTATAGATTGACAAGCATTAATAGTTCAGAGTAATATACTGTTATATTATCACGAAAACATAATGACTGATAACTTGAATAACAGTAGACTAATCATGGACCTACAGTAGGCGTTTCGACCTAAACTTGTGTGCACTGTATGTTGTTATAATGTATTCTTTCTTGTATTTACACTAAAATATTTACTTTTGAATATTTTTCTCACGGTAAGTAAACCAATCTATATTTTAACAAACGTTCTGTTTTGCCAGATGGAATACCGGTAATAATTGTTGTTGATGTCTATTTTAGGTGTTTGCTGTGTCGGAGGAGTTACTAAGTCAGGTACTGTCACGTCTGACTGACATGTTAGCAGATGAGTTTTGCCGGGTTATTTCTGCAGTCAACACATTCACTTCGGCTGGTGCTGTTACGGTGAGCCTTACAACACATTTCATACAGTCGAGTCCTCTCCACCTGTCCTGTTTTTGAAATTAACTACCTCAGAAATTCCAAACTACTAATAATTTGTGATCCTGGCGTGCTTAAATTTGATGGTTAGCTTTTAAATATACTGTCTTAATATTGAATGAACCAGTCCTTATTCAGGGTAGTTCCTATGAACACAATTTTATATCAGAATCTATATATTACATAGGTGCTCAAGGCATGCAAGACATATTTTTTGTAAATGCAATAACTCTAGAATTTAGACCATCTTTCCTAAATTTAACCAGAGAAGCCTTGGAAGGTTTTGCAAGACATGACGAAAGTTTAATGTTATCCAAGCACTTTTTGTTTATAAATGAACATTGCAATATTTACCAAAATCATTAAAATGAGCAAATGATAGTAGAATGATTTGCATTTGATAGTAGAATATGATTTGCATTTGAGGCAATCAAACCATCATAATGATTTAGCACCTGAAACAATGATTTGAAAGAAATTTCATTATCTGCTTTTTGTCTCTAAAATAAGAGGACTTTGAGTGGGAAATGAAATTTTCAACCCTTTTCATGAAATGTTGAATTTTTCTAATTCTTACAAGCAGGACTGGTGTCCATAATTTGCCATTTGGCACCATGGAGTCTTGAATATTTGAGGGTTGCAATAGAGCATTTCTGCAATGTGGTACCCATTTTGAATTCTGTTGATTGAACTAGCTATTACAGGATGTTCAGGGGGTGAATTAGTATGTAATTTTCCTCCTAACATTCCATAATAGCCATTAAAACAATAGAATTGAATATGGCCACTTTATCATCGAAAAGGTCCATACTACCTAGCTTTAGAATTCCGGAGGTAAAATACTGCTAAAGCCAAACTAAACTGTAACAGGAATTACACAGATCATTGAAAAAGGAATAATAAAATGTACCTGTTTTTTTAGGCCCACTTGGAGGCACAAGCTATCCAGGAAGCATTAGCAGCATATCTCTCACAGCATGCCAGGTACAGACTTGATAGTCAAAAATATAGCCAACCATTCTCTCTCCCCTCCCCACCCCTCTTGTTTTAAATATGAAAAAACCTAACCCCAACTATATGAATAGTTGATATCTCAATTTACTTGATTATTATTTCACACTGCATATGTTATGTTGCATTTACTTATAGTACATTCGATACTAACAGCACAATGCTTGTTACCAGCATTACACTGTACATAGATCTATTCACAGTATGCTTCAATACTGCAGCAGTTTACATTAGTTTTAGTGCTTATTAAACAATAACATGGTGGTAAAATTCTTAATCTACTAAATATCAAGCGACCTTTGCAAGTGTGGTTTTTATATGGTCTTTTTCAGCTTTTGTCATTTTGTTACAAATTTGCTCTTGTAGGTGATCGTCTTTTTCTAGTAACGTTTTCTCCTTGTTGCATTTTTTGCACTTTCTTGCACTTTTTCTCTTTAAGGGTGTTTACTGTAGGTGTTCTGTAAACTCTCTCCAGTTGGATGTTTTAAAGTTCATTGTTGATTCAAATGATACAATATTGAATGCCTGACTGACCAAATTACTGTCAATTACTGACTGACCAACTGGTTGCTTGTTTGCTTGAAGAGTGCAGTTTTATGGGAAACTGATGTAAGGTTATATGATTAACAGATGATATCTTATTTCAGAGATGCATTTCAAGCAGCATTCAGGAAAGTGCCAAACATAACTAAGGATTCAGACAAAAGGTGCTGCCATGTTCTTTTCAGTTACTACTTCTCGTTATCCATTTTGTTACTTGTACTTTATTCAAGCCTGTAAATTACCAATCTGTTAATTTTTTGCTGAAGCATCAGTTACACAATGCTTTAATTTGGAATCTGAAGCCTTTGTTGTACAAATGTATAATACATCACAGTCAATAGTTCTTTTAAGGTGGCTCTATTTAGTAATCTGCAAGTCGTTGCAATTACATTTACACGAGCTTACTTCTGCCTTTGCAAATATTTTTCGTGTAACACTTGATCTAATATCTACAATCAAGTATCTGTAACTTTAATCTATCTGAGGAAGATTCTTTTAGTACCTTAATCTCGTTGCTATGGCAACTAGCGACAGAGATACTTCGCTTGTTTTTTGACGCAAGCTTACTCCAACACGGATTTTCTAGGTTTCTACTCGGTGAATGTTCCCTGTTTTTGGCGTAACGAAGTTAACATCTAAAGAGTTTTAGCTGACAAAGCCGTAAGAAAATTTGTACATAATTTTCGGTGGTTTTCGCAATTTTCATTTTTTACCCTCAGTGCATTAATGTATGTTTAAAATTTGTTGATTTTTTCATATGGGTGAAAAACAAAAAAATCCTACCCATATGCCAATTTAAAAAAAAAATCACTGTGTGGAACGCGCGCGATATTCGTTTTTAGGTCGCTCCAAAACTCTTTGTTTTCGTGACGTCAGCAAAATAGAAATTCTTCAAGTTACTGTGTTGCGCATGCTCACGGTTCGCAAACTTTGCTTCGCACTTGTTGTTTGCGGACTCTTTACGGGGCGTTGGAAGCAATCCCAGAGAGAAAATTTAAAAACTCATAATCCTTAGAAGTTAAAAAAAGTATTGTCTGCTCTTAAAATTCTGTTATGGATAAGGTTTTCCGTTGAAACGTTTAGCATAATTCCGTGATTGATCATTTTTGCCTCAGCTTGCGTCAGAGCGATGGTGCAATAATACAATTTGTTCTGATCAAGTGATGTGGTGTCTCTATAGTACTCAGCGAATCATCAAGGACTGCTTTGGAATGTGTGCTGCGTTGCGAAAGTAGTGCTAAAATAAATTTAATTTTACAAGCGCGGTTCTAAGATCTAAAAGATCTTCTTGTTCTTTATGTGTTTTAAGTATGCTGTCAAGGTATTCCACAGGCAGTCAAAGCTTACAGTGAGAGAAAAGAAATGCAACTCTTGCTTTAATATAAGTGGAATTTTCTGACAAAGTTTTGATTTAAGGTTTGTTTGGGAATGCAATGGTTAGAGAATACAAGGTAAGTTTGTTTTCCTACAGAACATTTTATGCACATATACCTTTTGAAAAACAAGGTACACTGTCCCAGGAAGTCTATTTTACTACAGAACGTTTAAAGGGCCATTGTCACGATAAAGCGCATATACGGTCTTGATTGACATTTAACCAACAGAAATTGTAATACTATTATGCATACTACCATGAATTTGCCACGATTCAGCTTGTCGTTTAAAATACCTTTCGAAAATCTCTTCTGGCATTTGATCGTTTGTTTGTAAATAATATTTGTCACATGAAGACATGATCATCACAGTTATATAAAGCAGCTGTGAAATTTAAGCCTGAAAAAAATTCAGGCCTGAACAGGATTCAAACCCATGACCTCTGCAATACCAGTGCAGTACTCTACCAACTAAGCTATCAAGCCAACTGGGAACAAATGGATATGTGTTACATGTTCATATCTTTTTCCGCAGTTGAAATATGATCCTTTATATATTCATTTGCTGCCTTTATCAGGTTTATGTTGTGTGAAGTAAGGCCAGGATGTTTTTACTTTCTTCCAACTTGCATGCACATCTCCAGTTATATAAAGCTTTGATGTTTGTCCTTCCATCGTTTTGTTTGTGGTTTTTTTTTTTGTTCTTTGCTTAATTCTTTTGAAACAAGATCTTAGATGGCTATAGGGGTGAAAGTAGCTTTTGTCCTTATATATAATTATAATCCTCATCGCGCCTAAGAGGCACAAGGCTGCGACCAGAGATTTTCATTGCTTCCTTTCCATGGCTGCCTTCTGAAGTTCTTTCCTCGTCTTCCCTGTTGTTTTCATTTCATTTCATTCTGCCTCGATCGTCCTCCAAGTCTCTCATGGATGTCCTCTCTTCTTCCACTATCCGGTGTCTACCTTAATGCAGTTCGTGTTATGCTATCTCGGTTTTACCTGATAACATGCCCAAGCCATCTCGATCTTCTTTGTTTTATTACCATGGTGGTGTCCCGTTGTCCTGTCCTTTGATAGAGTTCCTTGTTTGTAATCTTCTGGGGCCAGTATATCTTGCATATCTTTCTCAGGCATGAAGTGTGGAAACCTGACAGTCTCTGGCTGTCTCTTTGGGTGACCCTCTAACATTTGTCCTTAGCCCCTTCAAATACCCACTCTCAATGATATCATATTTCTCAATGGTATTCAACTCAAAAAACAAAATATGCTTTTTAAATCTTTCATAGACGACCAAACAGTTCTTCATTGTCAGTATTGCTATTTCCATTTGTCTCAGAAGGTCAGTGGAGAAGGATTTTTCTCAAAAATATCAACTTGTTCTGTCAGATCAGAAATAAAATTGAAGCACATGCGCAGAAGTTTCAAATGCCCTCTATTTTATTTCTTACTTTTTACAACCAAAACCAGTGCATTCTCAGAAATTACCCTTTTTAACACAATACCACTTGTAAGCAAGAAATGTTTGCATTCTCTCATGATCACCGTGAGCTTGCGCTGCCTGTTATTTAAACGTACCTGCAAGTTAATTTTGCATTTTGATCATCTTCACACATGCTGTTCCTTTATTTTCTTCACGATACTTTCCAAAACAAATTGAGAACATTTTATCGCCGTTCCGTTCGTATGTACTGTGTTCTCAGTCTCCAAAATCTACATGTAATTGAGCCTGAGAAGAGGTCCAGTTCTTGTAAAGCCTTTTTAGTTGTCAACTTCCAGTGTGGTCAGTTACACTTCAGTCAAAAGGTACCACTAAACTCATCAGCTTGCTTTCAAGCTTCCTATAATCCGTTTTAACTAGTGGACTAGTGTTTTGAAAATCAATTAAGTATGAAAATAATGATATACTGATAACAGAACAGAAGTTTTTATGACTGAGGAAATTGAAAAAACTTGAAAAAGTGCAAGATTTTTACAATGGATAATTATGGCTAGCCTTACATACCTATGTTTCGTCCCTGCCAAGGGACTCATCAGAGACCTTTCATTTAACTCGAAACATACGTATGTAAGGCTAGCCATAATTATCCATTGTAAAATTCTTGCACTTTTTTCAAGTTTGTGAATGGCATATTACAATTGGGAATGCTTATGTGATATAGGGCTAGATTGCCACCATCATTTTGATGCTAGCGGGACTTCAAACGCGATGTTTGACGAGTTTATAGCTGAAAGGTCTCTGATGAATCGCTTGGCAGGGACGAAACATACGTGCCATAATTATCCATTGAAATTGAAGAAATTACACAATTTAGATCTAGACTTAAGTCCTTAGTTTCTTTAGCTTTTAAAATTTGGAGTTGAAACTATCTTAAAAAAGAGAATGCTTAAAAAAGAGAATGTAACAAATATAACTGTATGTCAATCAAGGTGTTGTATTTCATTGCAGGTTAATAGACGCTTTGATGGCCACATTCAAAAGGCGTATGCGCTTCCAGTTGCTGTGTTTTCAAGTCGATATGGAAGAACTTTAACCCAGACAGTTGAACTGAAGTATCACAGTAAAAATAAAGTATTGAAAGTAATTTTCTTGTCATCAAAGATGTAATTCTAAATAATTAAAAAACAAATGCATGGATATTATGTCATTGTTGCGTACAGCGGACCTCACAAAGAGTTTAATTCCAACTTTAATGAAGAGACAAAAGCAGGTTTATCGTCTTTTTTTTTGTCAAGCAAGGCTGTTTCATAATTTCATGATTTTTGAACCCCTGTTGTGTGAGAGGTTTACTCTCTGTTCTCATTACCCTATTGTTACTTATATTTGTGGGAACTTAATTTTGAAAATGGAACACGCATATTTGGCAGACTTAAAATTTCATATGGCAAAAGAAATACAATAAAGGAACTACATTTTATGAAAGATTGTCAAAATAGTGACCTTTATTATCAAATAGTTAGTCTCAACACCATATAACAATCTAAACCTGTAAATAGTTGGACATGCCCCTTTGTAAAAAAGCAGGGCTTTATAGATTAGATAACACCGTCTATCTGCACATGTCAACTACTTCAAGAAAGAGCTGTCTTGCCCTTAACTATCCCAGTATTTCCTGCTTTATTCTTTGGAAACATATGCGTTTTATCTCTGCTAGTCTAGTGGTTGTCAGTAAAGGCTTACCATCCTCGTTGACAAAGGAATTATACAGCAAGGTATTCAATTTCATGTGATTAATCTACACAAAATCATTTTTACATGGGTCTCTAATTTTGCAAGTCTCATGAAAATAAGTAGATATAAGGTGCATGACTAGATGATCAGTAATAAAGTACATCTTTACTGTTTAATATGTGGTTGGTTGTTTGCTTCTTTTTTAGCTCTTATTAACCGAGGGGGAGGTCTGTATGGGAGAATCCTGACCGACCAGTGACCGAGGTCAAGATTCTCCCATACAGATGGACCTAGCTCGGTTGATAAGATGTTTATTATATGGCCAAACAATAAAGCAAAGGAACAAAAACATAAATAATTTTATTTGCTTCCCTGTGCGGGCTCACGCATTTAGCTGGCTTTCTTATGTCACTGGTCTCCAGTCCAAACGGGACAAAAATAACTGTTCAAAGTCCAGCTTTGTACAAA
>OMLO01002949.1_pt1 | contig 13941 bp, 17 predicted proteins | sample 1674811 | NCBI WGS metagenome assembly OMLO01 (sample SAMN06265003, study PRJEB25207) | coral metagenome | isolation source: Coral host | place: Mexico:La Bocana,Puerto Morelos, Mexico | collected 2008-11-13
CTTTGCTCATCTACTGCTGCAAAGGTAAAACCATTTGGTGACGAAACATGTGTCTTATAGCTACTACTGAGCAGAGAGTAACTACTGAGTAAGTACTGTGGGATAATAACTACTCTCGGATGTGTGGGATGACTACTGTGCAAGTACTGCTTTGAGAATAATTACTGAGTAATAAGTACTGTGGGATAACTATTCTGGGATGTGTGGGATTACTACTGTGCAAGTACTGCTGTTCAGTGAGAATAATTACTGAGTAAGTACTGTGGGATAATAACTACTCTGGGATAACTACGCTGGCAGTATTCGTTTTCAAAGCTACTGGGAAGGTATTTCTCTGAAAGTATTACTCTAACAGTATTACTCTGACAGTATTACTCTGACAGTATTACTCTGACAGTATTACTCTGAAAGTACTACTCCGAAAGTATTAATGACAGTATTTCTCTGAAAGTATTAGCGCAGGAGTTACTCATAGATATTATGAACAAGAACTGCCGGCCATCATCGACATATTGGTTTGGTAACACTTATTGAACAGTACTAACGTCTACCAATAATAATGCTAAAAAATGCATTTGTGCCGCAGTCAGTGGTTCTTTCTTTAAATTGTTTTGATCGTAGAATCCCCAAAATAAGTCTGAATACCACAAACAACACTCCAGCAAACCAATGGCTCAGCCGGTTGACATTTCGACAACTCAACAATTCAAGAAATAATAAACCAAACAAAAAACCAACGTCCTAATGACGAACTGCTGGCAGGCAATTAACCAACCAACAAATCCAAAAAAAGATTCAAACAAAACTATGAAACATCATCATCTTCATCAACACCTTCATCACCATCATCATACACTTTATTGAATCTATCATCAAATTTTGTATTTGTTGAAAAACTCACCACATGCATTTTATCATGAGACTCATCGGCCACACCTTCTTTTGTCGACCTACCGTCGCACGAATCATCTTGCCAAATCCAGACTTCGAATTGTTGTCACGCGTCGACGTTCTACTCGTCTTCTTCATTGAACTCGTCTTGATCGTCCCAATGATCATTTTCATCAGTATCATTGTCTGATTCCTGGTCGGGCTCCAGGATTTCAATAGTTTCATCAAACTCAGGCCGGTGGCGCAAATGATCACAGAAGCGAAGGTGTAGGGCCACACGGTAGTGACGCACCATCTTGTTCACAGAAGATGCTGCTGTATTCCCTTTCAAGCTGGCCATAGCTAGCCTTTGGATCCGCTGCTGCATGTCCTCACCGCAGAAGCACCAAACAGCTCGTGGTGACAAGCAGCGAGACAGAAGCGTTGTGTGCTGCAACATGTGAGCCTTGCTGGTGAGGCTGAAAAATTCCATCCTTAGTGGCAAGAAGGTGGCCCAAAAAAATCAGATGTAGAAGTGGGTTAGGGACAAAAATGCATATTATGATTCGATGTTACCCTTGCACTACTGTTACGTAGACTTTTACGGACAATAAGAAACCCTTTGCAAGCACTTCTTCTTTTTTTTGGCTCCTCATCTCAAAACATTGTAGGTTATACTGTAAGTTATACTACTGTTTTCTTTGGGCTAGAATCTCTTCGTCTGCAAAATGCACAGCCAGTTTCCCATGCAAAGTTAGCATGGTCGCACAACAGTCTTCAAAAAGCGCTGCTTCTTCCTCCGGAAGGCTCACCTCGTTTTTGCGGTTGTTCAAAATTTCCTCCATGAATACATTCATCTTTAGCAATACTTGTATGTCGCGGTGTACTGATAAAGCAGGATTCATCCACTTCTCCCAAGACGATAGCAGCGCTCCTCCGAACCATTTAATCTCCGCCGCCTTTCCGCGGAGTTTTGGACAGCCGCTCTGTCTGAGAAACATAGTTAATCGATTCAAATATCGGTATCTCGAAGGCGTTTTGTGAAGAGCATAATACCGTTTGAATTCTTCATGGAGCGCTTGAGTGTTTTCCTCTGGTGAACCCGGCATTAGCCCCGTGCAGGTAAGTATGGCCAGCGTACTGCCGAAGCAGTACTGGTCCGTTCCCAGATATTTACTATGTAAATAGTCTAGGTTGATCGTCAAGGCGCTCACGCCTGGCAAAGAAAATAGGGGATTTGAACATCGTCCGGGCCAAGCAAGCCAGGCTCTGTGGGACCAACACTGCAAACGCCATGGGGCATCCGACTTGAAATTTGACCATGTATTGCTTCCAACCAAAGACGTCCTGCATAATGCACACGGCATAGCTGCATTACTAAAATTCGGCAATCCGAGGATAGCCACAAAATAGTCCAAATCGCCAATGATCGACCAAAGGATGGCGAACCATCCGTCGGCTAGAGGCCGGCCAGCGCGTGCAGCATCAGCACTTCCAGGTGTGAATCTTGGTTCAGGGAAATCTTTAATCTTTCAAAACTTCAGGAAAAAAATGAGGTAGAATTGTTTTGGATTTGGTCGGCCTTCTTTCGATTATTTTGCCTTCCTACCCCCCCACTATTTCTGCGAGTACTAGAGTACTAAAGCATTTCTTGAGAATGATGAATTTTGATAGTAAACAGGCCACATTGGATGAACACTTGTAATATCTTTTTCAATCGTCCTGACCCCAAAATCACCCATTGATCTTGACAAAGTGATGGAATTGACCCAGCCCCCAAAGGAAAACAAAGTAATCGCTAAAAAAAACCAAGATTCAATTTGCCATCCACATCCCTGTCCGGCCACTGTCCCATCCATAGCCAGTAAAGAGACCACTGCAATAACAGAAAAAACATTGCAACGTTCGGTTCTTCTGGCTGCGATGAAGGTTAGCCGCCTCGTCCCCCTCGGCACTGACACCCACTTTTTCGAGCAATCCCCAGATCCAGTAGGAACTATCCTTTGTATTGCCACTTCGTAAGAGTGATGACCATGAGAAGTTGCACATCTTCTTCACCCAGGTCTTACCGAGGCCTGAGATGGGCACCTCATCCCCATGGATGCTTAGGGGGACACATTTGCTGGTGTCTCGCATCTTCAAAGGATGTTCCTCATCTTGTAGCAACGGGTGGTGTAAGCTTTGAACTGCCCAAAATTCATCTAATTTGCCACTTTCCCCGCGAATTGTCATTCTCCAGGTCCTGGGATACTTGTGATAGATATCAGCAAAAAGGGCGTGAGGGAGCAGCATCTCTTGGTCCTGAAGACCGAGAGGGGCAGCAAACTTCATCTTAAAACACTCTGGTTCGTGGATGCCACACATAGGTTCCACCATCTTCATCAACTGTGAGTAACACTTGTTTGGATGTCTTCCTTATCAGCGGGATGATTCATTTTCGGATGCAACTCTTCTTTTTGATGTGTTGGATGTACTACCTTTGTTTTATATGATGTTTTTTCAATTTTCCAGCTTACTACTGTAAACATTTGGATGTACTACCTTTGTTTTATATGATGTTTTTTCAAGTGTCCAGCTTACTACTGTAAACATTTGGATGTACTACCTTTGTTTTATATGATGTTTTTTCAGTTTTCCAGCTAACTACTGTAATTATTTGGTAGTAGCCAAAAAAGACATCATCCATTCTTCATCATAGCAAAAGGGTTTGGGGGTTTTGGTCACAAACAAAAAAATAAAAGGGGCTCAGCTAAAACTCGACAAGTTTCCTTGGCTTCCAATTTTCGCTAACTCCTGCAGTTCGATTAAGCTGCCACCACCACTGGAGCCACTAGAGGAAGAAGCGCTGGCAGCAGCAAAGTCTCGGCATGCATACATAGACAGGCGCTGCAACTCCTGTGGAGACATCTCACCCCAGGCAAAGCGGCTCAAAAGGTAGTGAGCCAGTTCCGATCTAACGATCCTACCTTCTTCATCAACTGCATTTCCAGATTGGCGCTGTTTCATGCGCTGTTTCGCGCCTCCCCCCAACTTCTTTCTTTTGTAGCCTTGTTTGGCCATGGCCGCAGTGCCAAAAAGGTAGCTAGCAATCCATTTGCAAGGTGTTGAGTACGAATCATTCAATGTTGAAAAAAGTATTGTTTAGAATACTGTGATGGGTTTGCTCGCTCATGACTTTTTACCCTTTGTTCCTATACACCTCCGGGCAACAACCATGAAAATTCTGATTTGAAGACATGAAGTCATGGAAGATAGATTTACTGGTGAAAAGAAGGCTCATGATTAAAAGGTTGATAGTCGATAGTGTGATTCCCATTGTTTGTGCACATGTTGCCGAGCTGGGTTACCCCCAATCCTGTTTCCTGAAGCCACCGTCTCCACCAAACAGAATTACTGAAGTACTTCAATAGCAGGTTTGTGGCCCAAACCCATTGCCTATGCAGAAAGTACCCAATCCACCGGCTATGTTTCTACTGTAATACTCTGGCCCTACACCTACTGAGTATTACTGTTTTGGTAAGGTAGAACTACAGTCACGTCAGTACTACTTTGTTTTTTCAATACAGTGAATATTAAATACAGTGAATATTAAAGTAGAGTAAACATTAAGTACAACATCCATGATTCAGAATTCAGAATTGTACTTGAGTGTTGTATGCTCCTTCACAGCTTTTCTTTTTTCATCCCACCACTCACGCCAATCATCACCGCGCCAACAATCTAACACCAACACTTATGGAGTCAGTAAAAGTGTGCACCAGTGGCCACCAAAAAGCAACAATGCAACAAAAGAATGATAGTAAGGAAACTACGCTGGGTGCATCAGTAAAGTTGGACATGCTTTTCAACTGTTTTTCTGTTTCTGAAACTAATTACCACCACTGGCGCACCACTGATCCAGGTTGTTCCCAAATGGCTTTACTAGCTGAGGGCTCCAAACTCCAAAATTCGAGAGCATACTACAGGGCTAGCTACTCTCATCGCACTATTGACCCACCTGTAGCCTTAGTTTTGAGCTGCGCGCACCTTGCCCTTGGCCATTTCCAAAGTCTCATTGAAAGATGAAGTGTTCTGGGCCACTTCCAACATCATGCTGTCAAAGTTGGCCTTGGTCAACTCCTTGCTGTTGGGGAGTTCGTGAAAATCCAGTAAGTGCTTGATATCACACAGGTGGCGCTGGCTGTTGCAGTACTCATTCTTCAATTTTTTCCAAATGTCTGATCCCTCCTCCAACTTCTTGAGAATTTTCATACCATCTTGGCAAAGGCGAGAATTGGCATCATATGCCTTGTCCACCATCAGCTTCATTGCCTTTGGCACTTCCCCTTTCTCAAGGCATTTCTGATCAGATGCTTTGAAAGCAAAGGACCAGTTGAGCTGAGACATGAGGTCATCTAAGATCTTCGAATTCTCCGCCGTGATGCTTTTTTTCCTTTGCAGCTCTTGCTTTGAACTAACCCCTGTTTCTTTGCCAACTTCCACTTTGCGGAAGGCATAGTACTTGGTGCCTCTGGCACTGCTCGAAGATCCATCTTGTGGCTCACCATCTTCGTCCACTTCCATAATCTCTCCATTTTTGAGCGCTTCATCAAAGTGAGGTTGGCCTGACAGGTGCACAGAAACAAACAACAAAACAACAACAGTTTTGAATCAATCCAGGTTATCAAGTAGCGGTGTTCCTTTTACCCATTTTCCAGTCGTTATTCTATATTGCTTGTTGAGCATATCCACCCCTTCTTTAGTTGGTTTTAGTTGGTACAGTAATCACGTGAAACAGCTTTTGCAGTCTTTGAACAAATTTACTGTTTGATCACCTTTTTGCTGAGTTCCTAACCTGAAGAGATAGTACTCCAAACAGTAACTGGATTCTTCGCACTTCCCATCAAGTACCTACTGTAAATCCAAAGTACTGTATCTTCCAACTGTTTCTAAGAATAATGTACCCTGCCACACAAAGAAGAAAACATAAAGTAATGTACCCACCATGGACTGAACCCTTCTAAAGCAAGCAAATAAACAGTAAGCAAGAACTTGTGCCTACTCTTCTTAGTGAGAGCCCTACTAGTAGCCAAAGTCTTTTCAGCAGAAACAAACAAACCATTAAATACAAGTAAAGTAACTGTTGTGGAAGTACAGCCCAAGCATTACTCCACGTGGCATTGCAATATGCGCATCCTTGTTGTAGCGCTTCTCGTAGAGAGCTTTATGTTCGGTGAACATAGGCTTGTCGTCTCTCAAAATGTATCTTCCAGATGAGGTTTTGTCAAACAAAGAATTCACCAACTGCGTGCGAAACGCGCGAGGCGAGCTTTTGGTGTTCGCTGCCTCGTCATAGAGGTTGATGATGTGGCTTGGCAACTGGCTCCTCATGGCCTTAAATTTTTCGGCCTTTCCTTTATCTCTCTTCTCTGATTCATCCTGCTCTAACTCTTCCCCAACACCACGTTGCATCTCCTTCACAGCATCAGCAATGGTGCTCTTGCTTGGTGCTCCTGCAGGTCTTTTCATGGTGTTGCCTCCTTTGCCATCACTGCCCTTCTTGGTGTCATCATCAGAGCTTTTCGTTGATTTCATCGCCAGCTTCATAACTTTCATCGCCTTCACCTTCTGCTTCTTCATGGTGCTTTGCACTGCCGGCATGAGGGTGAGTGGTAAACTTCCAACCACTGGCCAAGAATCAAAGCTACAACTACGATCCAAAGTGCTATGAAGTACAAGTTATCAACCAACAGTAACATGACAAACTCGAAGTTTACTCGAAATTTCGAAGAAACTTCGAGTCGCAGTTTGGTCGAAGTTTGGTACAAATGCATCAGCACTTTAGTCGAAGTTTACTCGCAGTTTCAAGACCAAGTCATCAAAAACATTGTAAATACCATGTATACATAATATAAAACTTCGAGTTTCATATCTCAAACTGCGACTCGAAACTTCGAATTAGTATCAGCACTTTATTCGAAATTTCGAAGAAACTTCGAATTAGGAATCAGTACTTTAATCGAAATTTCGAAGAAACTTCTAATTAGGACTCAGTACTTGACTCGAAATTTCAAAGAAATTGCCAATTAGGAATCAGTACTTTACTCTGAATTGAAGAAACTTCCAATTAGGAATCAGTACTTTACTCTAAATTTCTGAAGAAACTTCCAATTAGGAATCAGTACTTTAAATACTTTAATCTAAATTTCTGAAGAAACTTGGAATTGATACTCAAGACTTTACTTGAACTTTTGAAATCCTTGAATAGTGATTCGTGTGGGCCTTTGACAGTGAGTGCTTCACGCACAATTTTTACCACCTTCTCACCTTTGCTTGTCCAACTAGGCTTTAATCAGGCTGAACCCACCACATCCTACTCAGAGCAGAACTCCAAGTAAGACTCTAAAGTAAGTCAGCACCACTGCAAAAATTTGTACTGTTTCAGTACTATCTACCACTAGGGTGTGCTGCTTTTGCTCTAGCGAATCTACAGTCACTTGTGGAAGTACTTGTTCTGCTTTCCCTTGCTCCTTTTCTTCTTCTTCTTGTCGGGGGATGCCTCTTCCTTGGAGCGTTTGTTGCCAGCGATGATAACAGCTTCCTTTGAACCAATTCCACCTACCAGGGGTTCAAAATACAATTCCAAAGAAAAACCTTACAGTAAATACTGTAATCGTGAAACATGTTTGTGTTTGAACTGCTGGAACTAAGTAGTAGTTTAGAGCCCCAGGCCTGAACCACCCGCTGAACTGCTGCTCGCAGACTGATGGTTTCCTTGGGTTGTGGTCGCTGTAGAACCCATCATCTCATCAAAGGTCTTCCTGGCATCCGCGGGAGGCATGTAAGTCATAAGGATTTCGAGGATCTTTTGTGGTGTAAGTTCCGATGGCTTGCCCTCACTTTCCGCATTGCTCATGATGCACACTGGACATCCGGGAGGTGTGATCATCTTGTATCCTTCGAGGTCATCAACACCTTCATCACACTCACCATCTGACACAGATTCGTGAGAGGCATCATCACAAGGAGGAGGTGTGAGGTCTTTAGATTCTGGGGCATCCAAGCACTCTTTCGATTGCATGCGCCAGTAAAAGTTGTTGACGGGCAAGTCCTCATTCTCTACCTGTTGTTGTTCGATCGATTTCGTGATCTCATCATCCATAGCATCCATGCGCTCTGCCCAGTCACCCAATTGGAGGGTTTCCTGACTGGAATGGAACGGGCTGTCTGGTGCTTGGCTGTCAGTAGGACTGACCTGGCTATCCTCCACCATATTTCCACTATGACAGTAGCTTTGCACGCAGCTAAAGCACGAGTAGTAGGCACAAGTCCGTACAAAAAACGGCAAAACACCTTTAGAGCCAAAGTCACCATTAAGCACAATGTCTACAGCGCAGGAAATAATCCCAACATACAGTAACCGTGAGTAGGTATGAGGTAGAGCTGCACTTAAGCACATGGTCGAGTAAAAAAGGAAGTTATTCTTTTCTTCAATGGTTGTATCTATAGTACTCTTTTCTCTAATTTACTTATCATGCACATTTTAGAGTATCACTGGTGTCAGATACAGAAGTAAGAACAACAGTACTATGGAAGTCTTGCAGAAGTAATCCATGTCAGAAAAGTACAATGCAGATGGTACAGATTCTCAATACAATATTGATGAGCTACTTAAAAGTAAGCCCCCCAGTACTAAACAAGTATTACACGAGTACTACACCAGTATTACACGAGTAAACCTTACTATTCGAAGTCCTAATCCCAAGACTGCATTCAAGAAGTATTACAAATGCAAACCCCAGTACAGTATTACTGCAATACTATGAAAGTAAGCCCTTCTCCTAAGAATACAGTACTAAAGAAGTATTCCAAAGCAACCTAGTCCCAGTGCATTATAACAGAAGTACTACACAGAAACAATCCCACCAATCGAAGGTACAACCCACCAGGCCCAGGCCACCTTTTTTTTTAGCGAAATGCAGAGCAATTCATGCTTCCTTCTTCGCCTTCTTCGGTTTTTCTCCATCTTTAAGAGTCTCCGACTTCCTCAAAGACTTCGAAGGTTTTCTTCCATCTTTAACAGTCTCCAGCTTCTCGAAGACTTCGAAGTTTTTGCTTCTTCTTTAAGAGCCTCTCTCCGTGCCCATGGTGAAGTTGAAGCCCCCAGATCGGCCTGCCTGATGTACCTCGCCACAGCCAACTCTTCAGTGGCCTCAAAGGCTCATGGTGATAGTACGTCTTCCATCATCGGTCGCTCTTTCGATGTTTGCCTTAGTCAAATCTGCAACTGTATCAAAAAGCCCTGTGGTGTCTTTCGAGTTGTCCAACAGCTTGACATCGTACTCGGTCCAATTTGGTTCATCCATCACGTTGTGCATGTCTTCACCCTCCGAAGACTGATTCTCCTTTTCCTCTTTGGAAAGAGCGTGAATGCAATGCTGCAGCCTCTTTGCTAAAGCTAGATCGTCTTTCTCAAATTCTTCCATTTCTTCATCTTCCTCTTCTGGTACGATAGTCTTCGTTTCGTCTATTTCAGGCACTTCTTCCTCTGCGCATTTTGTTTCATTGTCACTCTCCTCCTCTTGTTGCCTCACACCAGCAGACCTAAGGTACAATTGGTTTCAAAGTTGGGGTTGGGAGTATAAGAAATGAGTCTTGCCCTCCTTATGTTTATCACAAGGTTTTGACAGGTGAACACATGTCACTAAGAACTTGTTGTGGGGAGGAGCAAACTTCAAACCCAAAAGCCAAAGGAAAACTTCAAACACCTTTGAACATATCTGATACTGTCAACTGTGATGAGTAGCCTGCAAAGCCAAAAAGCACATAATAAGTGATAATACTGTTGAGGAAAGAGTCTGTAAATTATTTCATCACCAAAGAAGTACATTGTTTGTAAAATATAGAATGAGAAAATTACTTCCTGAAGCTCACCAAGGCACCTTTGCGAAGAAACGTCAGCAACTTCTGCAGGACTAGACGCAAAGTGTCTCTTCGCCTGCGGTCTTCCTGGCCTTGGAGGCACCACTTTGACAGAAGTAGGCTCCTGCTTCACCTGCTTCTGTGCCGCCATCTTTTGCTTTTGTCCATGGAGACTGTCAGGTCGTGGAGGGTCAGCAAGAAAGGCTTTCACAGGTTGATTACTGAGGAAGTAGGTGCCATTGAGACTACTTGCAATCGATTGACACTCCTCTTTTGATGTGTATGTCAAAAATGCAGAGCTCATTCTAAAGCCCTTTTTGATGTGGTAAATGTCTATTGGGTCGAGTAAGCCTAGGGTGTCCACAATCTCCTTTCGAATGTCGGAAGAGCTCACATCGAGCCGCATGTTCCGAATCAGAACTCGCATCTCATAAGCTCCATCGTTTTGCCCAAGAGAAGCCATTGCAGGAAACTGCCTAAGTGTGAGTAATGTACTTGGTCGTGCAATCTTATCAGAGGAGCTGCAAACACCTGCTGTTTAATTTGTCATGTGAAAAAATAAGTGTACCATACTTCTTTAGTTGGAGATGCAGTAAAAGTAATACTGTAAGACCTATGGCCAAAAATTGTCTTAATGGGTCTATTGGCTTACTTCAAAAAAACCATACTGTAAAGAAATTGTGCTTGCGCCTATCAAAGAGCGATTCTGTGCCAAGTCGTTGAGCCACAGTACTGCTAGATAGTCATAGAGTCATAGATGTCAACAGTATTGCACCATATCTTGATATCTGTTCTGTAGATGTCCCCTACTACTCTGACTTTGTACTAAACCTGTTTACATGCTGGGTTCCCAAGTACTACACAGTAATAGTCCAAGTTCTACACAGTAGAAGTAGTACTGCACTCACTACACAGTATCAGTACCTCAGCAGCCTTCGACTTCAACGCAAAAGTTCAAGTCAAGAATCCGTATGTTTGATTTCCAATCCAAGAGTTTCCTTTCTTGAAACAATTATTCGACAAAAAACAAAGAACAAACTTCTATGTTATGTTGTATTTTTTCCCACCCCCACATCTGCAAGCTCATCAGTATGAAGTTTTTCACGCCCAGATTTGATGTCAGTAAGCTTAAGGCATCATGACGTCTGAAGGCCAATTGCCACCCCTAGCAGTATTGACCCGTAGAACAACCATTTATAAGTACATGTCAATCAATCGACATCCACCACAGTTTTCTTCTTCTCCTCCTGCTCCTTGGGCCGCTTCTTGTCAAACTCCGCACCTGCCTCTTTCCCTGCTGCTCTTGCTAGCTCGCGAGCCTTTGTATTTTGTGCTTCTATCTCCTCAGCTGTCATCTTGGATTCATCCTTCTTCTTGACAGAGTGGATTGTCAATGCTTGGTGATAGGCCCGGCTTGTGATCACATGCCTTGCCTTCGACCTTGGCAAGGTGCCCAGATCCTCTTGGCTCCAACAAGCGGCAGCACATCTCTTCTTGTTGATCTCTTGGTACTCTTGAGCTGGTTCCTCATCATGTTTCTTCTTGTTGTCCTTGTTGGTCTTCACGGTGCTCGTAGTATTCATCCTTTCGTTTTGTTCCTTTCTTTGCTGCTTCTTGTTCCTCTTCTTCTTCTTCACCTGTTTCTTCACTGCCTCATTTACATCACCAGTAGCACCACTGCTGCCTGTTTTTGCCTTCGACATGTTGTTTCCCAAGTGCTTTGCCAAGACCTTTGCAGGCTTCTTTGCCTTGCTCTTCGCTACTCCCTTCTTCTTAGCAGAAGTCGCATTTCTCTTTTTGGCCTGATTCAAGCGTTTCTTCACAGTAAGGCCCGTTGCGTTGGCCGGCATTGTTGTTCGGCATTCCTCCACAATCTTTTTCTCTTCCGCTGAAAGATCGGTGGCCAAAGCTGAGTCAAGAAGGTTGTCCAAGAACGATTTCTTCGATGACGAGGCTGCCGCCTGCTTCTTCACCACTCCCGTGGATGATGTTGCCAAAAGCACATCACACTTGCGTGCAACCATGATGTCAGGGCTACTCTCTTCACCAGTTGAATCCCTTCTTTTCTTGACTTTTTCAGGTGGTGTTTTTGGTGGTGATCCTTTCATTGTTTCCTTCCCCAACTTCTTGATCACAGAGTCGAAGACTTGCCCAGGGTCCTGGCACTGGAAACTGAAATGATTTGTAGAAGTCCAGTCAAGATGATCCAATCTAATATGTGTCCTGTGTTGTAATACTACGCAACATTCTCACAGAAACCAATATCATCTATAGTGATCTTTGCTGTCTTGCGTTACTGCTAAATGTCTTGTCACCCAAACACCCAAACCCAATGCCCTTTTACAAAAAACCAATGTTTTGATGTTGCTAAAATTATCAATGGTCAGTATACAAGGCATGGATTTTGAGTCCTGGACGGTGAAAACAAGGACGGTACTTTAGATTTTGGCATTCTTGTACTACTACTACTGCAAACATTAATGACAAAAGAGGATGTTGGGCATGTTTCCTGGGAAGTAGAGCTGCTGCTGAAGAAAATGGCATTCAATAGTATAGTAGTAGTTGTTCCCCAAAATCAGACCTGCAAGAAACTACTACGTTTGAGTCTAAGTACACTTTATGAGTTCAGAAGGGAACAGTACTTTCCAGTTGATTGTTATACCAGTACTCTTTATTGCTGTCAAGCTACCTTAACGTCCATCACATTGACATCAGCCTCACCTTTGTCTTCAAAGTTTACCAAAGGACCCCGGGCCTGATTCTGCAACTGCTTCTCCGCCAAAGCTTTGTTCCACGGGACAAGTGCAGTAGAAGATTGGTTTGGTTCAGCAACAACTGCTTGTGATGTTGGTGAAGGCCCCCAAGCATCCTTCAACTGGATGCAGTCCAACATCTTCTTCACTTTGTCACAGTCCAAAGTAGATCCCTTGCGAAAGGCTCTATCCAAGGCAAGCTTGTTGCTTTTGAGTTCCCGAAGATGGGCCATGCACATCCTCAGCACATCGTCAGCCCAATCAACGAAGTCTGCAAGACGACGAGGCTTGTGGATACCCTTCTCATTCCCCATGTTCTCTAATGCTTCACGCGCTTTTTTGCTTGTCAGCATCGTGTTCGATGCCACATGGAGTAGTTTACTCATCAATGGCTCCAACCTGGCCAAGTATTTGATAGGAGGGGCCGTCTTCCAACCAATACCATCCGGAGGGGCTATGAACTTAGCCAAGTCCCAAGATTTTTGCTCCTCCAAGAAATCCACTAGAGCCCCCTGGATGTCAGCAACACTCAAGGTAGGTGAAGCTTTCAGCCGGGAGCACCGAAATGTTTTCACAAGCAATGATGAGTGCTTCACATTCTCCTCCACGTTCTCCACCTCGTCCACGTCTTGAGATTCGCCCATGATGTTGTCGAATGATCTGACACTCAACAACCCCGCGGAAGTAAACAAGATAACAGAACTTTATATCCTTATAGAATTAATCCTTAAGTTGTTTATCGCAATACTCATTTTTGCTGGTGTCCCATTGTTTACTGTCCTACTGTCCTTGTTAAGTGATGATGCAAGACTGCACTTGCCATTCAATGAGTCGACTACTACTTCCGCCCCAGTAGCTGATGCAAAAGGAATTGCAGAACAAACCGTGCATAACAAAAACAGGGCCCCTTGAACACAGAAAGTCATGATCATTATGAGTATTACAAGATACATGTGAGTTTGGAATCTCGACAGTAATCACTCAATCGAACTAGTAGTCCCTCTCTAAACGCTCCACCAGTGCAAAGTGTCAATACTTATGCAACCACTACGCCAGTAAACAAACTGAGTGAGTAAGCCACACGACCAGTGAGTGAGTAGATTGAATGAAATTATCATTTAGAAGTGGGCAGTAAACAAGTAAGTTTGTTTTGCAGTACTTACAACAGTAGATCAGAAAGTGAATCTGCAAGTGAAACAGTAAGAAGTGACCTCAGTGTATTTGAGTCATCCTGTGAAGTAAGTTCGTCAGTAAGTGAGTCAGTATCAGTATGTTATACAGCATTCTGGATCTAAGTGCACCCATTGGTGAGTTAGTAAGTACACCAGTAGACTCTGCAGTAAGTATGAACCCAGCCTCCACTTCTTCCCCCAGCCAAACTCATCACCAACAGCACTGACATGTACAGTATACTCTT
>OMLO01002950.1_pt1 | contig 13939 bp, 10 predicted proteins | sample 1674811 | NCBI WGS metagenome assembly OMLO01 (sample SAMN06265003, study PRJEB25207) | coral metagenome | isolation source: Coral host | place: Mexico:La Bocana,Puerto Morelos, Mexico | collected 2008-11-13
GGATCCAAAAATAAGGAAAGGACTTGAGAAAATTAGGAAACTGGATGCAATTCTTGCTGACAAACTTAAGGTAAAATGTCGGTCCTTATCATCTTAAAGCTGCAATTAAATTCCTGCTTGGCAATTTTGTCATGGCTGCCAGAGACGAGAGTCAGAGAGCCTCTTTATATGACCCCAGCAATTGGGACGAATTTTGTGGTCAGTTCATATGGGAAATTTTAGCCTGGTGATGAAATGAGTAATCTTACATGTAAAATGTTCTTATTTTGCAATTGTTAGCATTGTAAACTGACAATATTTTGTTCCCCATAAATTTGTTATAAAGTGTTAAAATTCAGAATGTTTCCTTGCATAGCCTAACACCACATCAGTTCAGACTCGCCAGGGCTCTTACCAAGCTCATCTGAAGCTATGTTTTCTCTTTACTTATTTTCCTACTATTATTCTGGTTTTAGTTTTGAGAAATTGGTGCTAGACCAATGAGACAATATCCTCTATTTGATTTTTGCTGTAATCATCTGTTGTTCACTTGATATCTCAAGAAGAAATTGGGTGCCCATTTCTCTAGCAAATAATTTTATGAGGGTTACTGACTTGCACATGATATATAGTTTTATTACGAAAATTTATTATTGCTGGTATCTCCTGGATTCGAGCCATGGGTGGGAACATTATGTTGTGTTCTTGGTCAAGACCCTTTGCTTTCACAGTCATGGCTCTCTCCACCCAGGTGTATAAATAGGTACTGACAAATTTAATGCTGGGAGTAACCTTGTGATGGACAATTGTCCCATCCTGGGAGAGGTAGAAATACTCCTAGTTGCTTCTTGCTACAGAAACTGTAAATAAGCGCCAGCCTGATGGGCCATTTGGCTCGTATGCAGACTTAATCTTACTTTAATCTTACTGTAAACTGTCTGTTTTTATAATCATAACAGAAAGAAAAGGAAATTAAAATTCATAGAAGGCAACTGGAAAAGATGTGGAGAGAAGAATTAAGCCAACTAGATCAACAGCGAGAACAAGAGGGGCATGGTAAAATAGAATTGGGTGTCGGTCATGCTCTCGCACTTGGTCCACCAACCGATGACAACCTGCCAGGTAATTTTGTGTTAAACACAGTTGAGCCTCTCCACAATGGCCACCTTGGGGATAGAGGAAAGTGGCTGTTGCAGAGAGGTGGCCCTTATGGGGAGATAGGAGTGTAATAGGACAGCTGTTTTCTTTTTTTGGAGTGAAGAATGCTTATTTTAGCAAATATAAATCAAAATGTATTCAATAATACTGAAATTTACAAAAATAACAACACATGGCACATACCAATTTTGTGATTTTTTTATGATAAAAAATGGGGTTTTGTGAACACTGTTTAACAGTCATTGATTAACTGGCTGTTGTGGTGAGGTAATAGTGAGAGTGCATGTATGGACCATCTGCTGCTCAGGACAAAAAAACATGGCCTGTGGAGCAAGGTAGCCTAAAGTGGAAGTTTGAGTGTATTTCTTTTTTGTCAGAATGAGCGTATCAATATATTTTTGAGTTAAATACCAGATCACAAATGAGCAAGTCCCTTGAGAGGGTTGCAGCTTGTTAGTTTTAATCTGCGTAGTAAAAGTTTTCTATTTTCTTGTTTAATTTAGATGAAGTCGAGTCTGTACCAGTGACTCCATTGTTTGCTACACAGCCCATTGCTAATGAACAAGAGAATATGGCTTCTCCCTCTGAGAGAGGTAAGACCCTGTTGATATTCCTTATCAGTCTGTACATAGCTCAACAGTGAATATCCTAGGCATGCACTGCGTGCAAAGTCTAAGTCTGAGTTTGCTATTGGTTCTCACCTTCTCAACATTGGAGTGTTGTTCTCCGGAGTCTCTGTCTTTTCTCCCTCCACTAAAACCAATTTGAAAATCTCCGAATTCCAATGTGACCAGGATAGAGCACTTGCATAAAAACCAGCCAACGCCGATGTGGCTTCCTCTTGGAATACTGCAATTTATTATAAACATACATCCTTTGCAGGTATCAGTTCTAGCTGTGATTCCTGGACAGAACAAGATATTGATGATGTGGAGAGCAAAAATTCAAAGAGAACACGTAAGAGAAGAGGAAGCAAACAATCTAAAACAAAAGGAAAAGAACAGAACTTTGTGAAGCGAAACATTGAGGTACAATTTTTACCCCTTCTGTGCCATTTTTGAAATGCTTTTTTATTAGCTCCCTTCGTGAACTTTTTCTTGTCTCACAGTTACTACCTTGAAAACAATTATCAATAATTACTTTTGGTTTGGTTTTAGCTGGCTGCCGATGCAGGGAATATGATCCCCATGACAGAGGCAGAGAAAAAACGATTAGAAGCACTGCTGTCGGATGAAACAGATCTACTGATGGTGGAGGTGTGTACCTGACAGATCCCATCACTGGGTGCTTTCCATAATGCCTAGCATCCCAGATATTTGAGTCGGAAGTGAAACGGAAGGTCCGTTTCGGTTCGGTCTGACAGGAATATTCCGGTCCATCTCTTGAGATGTTAAGTCTACAGAAGCTCTCTAATGATTCAGGATTGTTTTAACCGATCACAAAGGAATAAATAATCGTAGTGAGCCAATGAAAACCTGCAACTTGCGGTAAACACAGGAAATTATTTTGTAACCACTGGCAAGCACGTAGAACACACTCTACGACATTATGCCTCGTTTTGGATTTGACTTTGATTCATCAAAGAAAAAAAGAACGAACTTCTTTTCATTCTTTTTTTTTTTTGGAAGAAAATCACAGTTATTACTTTATTTCAAAATATTACCCCTGACATATTATTTTGTTTTCGATTTTTCTGTTAGAATTTATTTAGTTACTTAGGTAAAAATAAACGAAAGCAACAGCAAGCTGGCGAGTAAGAATTGCACCAGTTTTTAGAATGAAAGAATAATTATTGTTTCATGAAAAACGCCACCAAAATATAGAAAATTATTCTACAATAAAAATAAAAATGCCTCAAAACATTACGTGTACGTTTACTATATTTGTAGAGCGTGGTATAATGACTCATACTATGATGGCTAAGCCAATGAAACTCTTGAATTGCCTTATCGAATGATTCACTTTGTTCTTATGTTGGAGAACTTCTTTGCCTTACAGAATGCTTACTCTGAAGGACTGTCATTGCCAGCTGGTGAGGGCTTCACTCTGGACACTGAGTCACTCGCTTCGCTCGCCGATATAGACAGGTAGGATTTGTGGAGAGTTTTGAGTCAATGCCTTAAAATTCAGTTTGATCTTCTTCAAGTGCTGGACGTTTGCTAAAATGGGGATAAAATGGAATGTGTCATTGGTTACAATACATACAAAATAATTCGGACATTCTATTTCGGATGTTTAATTGTTGGACACTTTATCTCATTTCCGACGGACAAATGTCGGACAATGATTTTCGGCTGAAGCATAGCTTAAGTAAATTTCCCGGCGGGGGGATACTCCCCTATATGAGGTATATAGGTATGTGCCGCCCCAAAGGGTATGGTTTTTGAACCGTTTTGGTCTGAAAACGGGTATAGATTTTGAACATTTTGGTCTGAAATTGGGTATGGTTATCGAGGGAACGTTCACGAAAGCTTATAAACTTATTTTTCTTCCCAGCAACCGGCGCTAGTAACTGGTGAGAGAGAAAGAGAAATAGATAAAATGTATTATTCCAGCTAAATTTTACCTATTCATCTTTGTTACGCTGACTTCCGTTCAGCACTGATGCATAAGCTATGCTTAATCACGTGCAAGGTGAGGTCTGAAAACGGGTATGGATTTTTGAGGCCAGGTCTGAAAACGGGTGTGGTATTTTTTGGTCTGAAATTGGGTCTGGATTTGGAGATGCGGGCGGCACATCCCCACCAAAAATTCCAAGGAGTAAATTGACGCCTGCAAAACACGGATTAGATTGAAACAACATCTGTAAAAATTCTACTACACCCTCAAGATTTTACGAGTACGCCGACGAGAAAGTTACACATATTATATCAAGCCGTTACGTATGTCAAGTCGTGTGTCAACTAGAGCTCGCTCTGTGAAGCCCGACAAAAAGAAAACTAGGAGCTTTGGGCCAACTTCATTGTTTTATACTGTACAATAGATATTTCGGATGCTTAAAAATTTCGGACCGCTTTATTTTCGGACAGATTTTTGTACGCAATGACAGGCGTTCGCAATTTTTTGTGTGGTGTGTGCAGATTCTCGTTTTATTTGGTGATCTTCTTTGGCTTTTCAACAGCAAACTGCAGCAACTTGTTCCCCAAGAAGAGATCGACTTATTGTCAATTAGTCAAGAACCTCACAGAAACCCTGACCTTAACTCCCAAGTAAGTAATTAGTTGTTGTTTTTGTTGTATAAACTACGAGAAGTCACCAGTAACGGCTAGCTGCCAGAATAAAATTCAAGAAAAAAAGCGAAAAGAGAAGGTGGGAATAGAATTTTGATTACTCAGTTACACATAGAACAAACGTAGCCGTGATCTTGGCAATGCATTCTGTAACGCCACACGAACGAAGACAGAAAACCTTTGACTAGTTTTTGCTTCGCTTAGCTTTCCACGCATCTATTTTAGAACTTGTTGTATGCTGATGTGCGTTGCTGATGATAAGATTTATCAATAATTACACAGTGTAGTTTTTCCGCTTTTAAAAACTTCTAATTTGCTTATTTAGGATGGGTCAAGCGTGAAAGAAGTTGACACAATAGGTAAGTGTCGTAAAATTCGTGACATGAACTCGGTAAGCTTCAAAAATAACAGCAGTACAAGAAAAGGTATATTAAATGTGGTTACTGGTCGTTTCGCCCGATATCCAGTTCGCCCGAACTGAAAGTTCAAAGAAGGATGTGTTAATTTTTCTTTCTTTAAAATAAACGAGCGAAAAAGACAACATTGTGGACATAATTAAACAAAATTCCGCCAAACATGCCTATTTTTTTTAATTCATGGACCACGTACGAGGAAGTGACGATTGCTAACGAGAAAAAGGATTGAACTTGAAAATTGCGAACAATGTTGTAGTGTTTTGAGCGTTGCTTGAATTTCTAGAAGTTTTACAAAAGAAATGTGCAAGCATTTCTTTCTGTGTTAAGTTGAATTTAATGTAGTTTTTACTCCATAAATCAACAGAACAGATTCTGAATTTAATTGCAAGGAATTCAGCACAGGCTGATTAGTTGTTGCCTTTTTTGTAGGACTGGGAGAGAGGATTCTCAGAGAGGAGAAAGAAATGAGAGAAATGAAGAACAGGTTGCTGGCTATCGAGGCCGAGCTTCAAACTCTCTATAGAGAGACTGGTGACGAATCTGAGGTGAGTCTTGCGTTGGCAAATACGCGCAGCCTATGTTCAAGAGACGTTCTTTTTGTAGACGACTTTCTCCTTTTGGCATTTGGCATCTTTAATGTGGAGCGCTTTAAGAGTCTTAGTCTTTAATAGTCATTGGTCCTCTGTCTAGCTTCTGTCTAGTTATCTATTCTGCAACTTGCAAATAACACTTTTAAAAGAAATATATGGACCCAAGAACCAGTAGTTCAAATGTCTTTGCTTGTCAATGCGCTTTATAGCTACACGTAGCTGTAAAGCAAATATAGATCAGCTAACAACTGGCGGTAGGTAGACCAGCGGGCTATTTACAAGAATGACCAAGAAGTTGAACTAGGGTCTACCAAGAAACAACTCCAGCTTGGTGGTTAGAGCGAGACTTGATTTGACAAGCGTGTTGCCACATATTGACGACAAAGCCAGAGAATTGAACTAACAGCTAGAGAACGAGAGCCAACTTAATGACAATATTTTGTATTTCAAGTCTGACGCTCTAACCACTCGGCCACGCTGCCTCCTCAAATAGTATAGTTAACCTATAGTAAGTCCTTTACTCAAACTACAAGCGTATGGTACTGTGTTTGTTTCTCAGGCTGGCTTGTCAGAGGACATATTAGCAAGGCTTATCGACGTCAGCTCAAGAACCACGTCAAGAAGTACAACCGTATCAGAAAGTGCAATGTCAGCGCTCTCTTCCACCAGACATGGCGATAAAATCATACTCGAAGAGGAAGAACCTGCAACGTTAGCGATACTTGACGGCAATGATGACACGAGAACTCACAGCAGACAAAGTTCGCACCGAAGGTCTGTCACTCCGGATGATCAGTACGAGAAGCGAGCTGACAGTCGACAGAGTGTACATAGTGCTGATTCCAATCGGAATAGACAGCAGGGCAGCCGGTCACGGGGAGAATTGAGTTCAAGGAGCAGTACAAGAGATTCAAATCGTGATAAAGAACATAACAACCGGCCAAAGAGTTGAACTTCGTGTGTGGTGGCAGATATGGAGTCTCTCGCCTACCATGGACCACCTTAACTCCCCCCGCGCGCGTTTGTGCGCAAGATAGGGCACGTCTTCACTCCGTCTCCTCTTCCACCCCCTCCCCCCCCCCCTCTCCGCTTTCCTGTTACACACAAAGAGCTAATTTGTTTGAATAAAAATTGTGCAAATCGGATGGTTAGTGTCTGATCGCATTTTTAAGATAGGCTCCCAACTTATACTTGAACACTGAAGCACAAGGATCTCCACTTGCCTGCCTAAGTACTCATTCAAAGCCTCATGATAATACTCGAGAGAGTCTCAGAGATGGAAAATAGGCTGTGACTACCAGCTTAAGTATGAACATTGTTTCGCAAACCAGTCTGGACGTAAAAACAGCGTATACATGGTTTACTCAAACGAGTTTCAACGCCGTTGAGTGTTTGATTTAAACAAACCGGTATGAATTTTTTCAAAGAAATCAAAAAACTCGGGCGGTGTCGAAGTTTCACGGGAAAAACGACTTTGCCAATTGAGTCTAAAAGAAGTCATAAGTGTATATATTTACTAAAGATGTGGCTTTTTGTATATACATTGCAAACTTGTTAGTCCTTAGAAAACATAAGTTGAATGTAAAATAAAAGAAAAGATGAAGTATTTCTTCGGTAAAACAAGCCTGTTCCATTACTCTCAGCGTTATTAAATTCAACAGAAGTGCTGTTCTCGGCTGTTGCTCACGGCTAATGACGCGATCGCTTCGAAGATCAAACATTCAAAAGTGAAGTATTAAACAAAAGTCGATTGTGGCAAGCCCACTTGCTTGTGTTGGGTCGCAAAACAGTGCGTCGAATCTCGTGCAAATTTTATCTTGATCAAAGTTAACGCTTGACATCGCGAGTGCACCTACAGGTCGACTGACACGTTTTGAAATTTTGTACAAATGCATTTGACCGTTCCATTTAGTACCTCGTAACATAAAGTTAACAAATAGAACATCGAGTTTTTATTATCCAGACTAAGAAATACTTAGGAACTTTATAACAAAAGCAGTGTAACGTTTATTAACTAATTAATTGTATTTACTTTACTACAACGGAGGAAGTAAAAAAAATAAGCATTCAATGCTCTAGCTTGTCTTGTAGGACATTTTTAGCTTTTTCATAAAATCCAAAAAACACTGCGCCTCCCAGAGATATCCACACTGTTCTCATGGTCACTCCTGAAAACAAACTGTAATGACAAAATGTCAGTCAATCAATAAATCTTGCAATCACTCAGTCAGTCAGTCAGTCGGTCAGTCAGTCAAGTCAGTCAGTCAGTCAGTCAGCTAGTCAATGAGTCAGTCGGTCAGTCAGTCAGTTGGCCAGTCGGTCAGTCAGTCGGTCAGTCAGTCGGTCAGTCAGTTAGTCAGTCAGTCAGCCAGTCAATGAGTCAGTCGGTCAGTCCGTCAGCCACTGAGTCAGATAGTCTGTCGCTTGATCGGTCGATTATTGAACCAAGATTTTTAAAGGGGGCAGTACGCTAAGATATCCTGGATCGAAGTACAGTGGAACTCTATTAATTCTGTCCTATATGCGCCACAAAAATCTAGCCGTATTAACGAGCTCTCTCTCTCTGAGCTTTGTTCGGATCCAGAACAAAGTAGCAATAATAACAAGGTTGTCTTGTTAATGGTGTTAAACTGTAATTAGATAAAGACAGATCTTAAAGTGTACAAGTAAAGTTCAGTATATCATTTATGATTTCTCTTACCCAGCTAGCCCCTCCTGAGATTTAATTATCATTATTACTTGGACAACACTTAACTGAGTGTACAAGGAACCTTTCTGTTGAAGAAATCAAAACAAATAAAATTCATTATCTTGTTAATATTCTTGAACATAAGTCATCAGAATCATAATTGTTTCTAAAATGAAGGCAAAGGCCAAGTTTTTGTTATCGGTTGTCCACCACCTACTTTCAGTATCGAAGGTGGCCGCAAGTCGCTTCACTTTTTAGAAAATAATGTAAAAAGGTTTCAGCTCTTCTGCTGGACTAAAAAACTCCTAAAGACGGAAACATCGGAGCACATTTACATATAGAGTAAAGATGTGTCCTATTAAAAAGAACTCCACGTTTTTGGTCAGATTTATTTTTTTTGTTTCTATTTCTTTTCTTCCTTTGGCTTTAAATGTGTAAGCTTCTAAACATCTCTAAACCACTGGATAAAGCCTGGAATTATATCTGCATAGTTGGGTCCCTTCACATGTACTACAGGCTTGCGGTAATGGGAAATAACTGCAATATTTTAATATTTCACAAACACATTTCTTCAATAGATTATGTCGTTACCGGTGCAAGCATGACTCTGGTTTTCGCAACATCTAAAGGAGTTGTCACGGCAGCGGCAAATCCACCTGAAAACAATTTAATGACAGGTTATCATTTAAACTGTAAATAAGTAGTCCCTGTTGAGGTAAACAGAAGGATGCGCTAATCTTACCTGATACTGCCCCACAAATACTTGATTGCCACGCCCATACAGGGTGGCCTTGTTCCCATGACCATAGACTCTGTGCAAAGTGAAAACTATATGTCAATTTATGTCACCCAATAAAATTCATGCAGTTTATTATTTATCATTTACTGTCTTACATTATGATAAAATAAACAGTTATCAAATCATTACACAAAAACTTTAATGGGAAACCGGATATTTTGGGGAATACTTCGATCAGACAAAGGGATATCAAATGGGAAAATCATTTAGTTTTGTAACAGGAATTTAACAGGATACAGAATATCTAGCCCAAACTGAACAGCATGTGGTATAAATAGAACCTTCCATAATGAGGCCTTGTGGGTTACATGTACCTTAAACAATTCCCAAAGAGGATACTGTAGCAATGCAAATGGTATCTGAGATTGAAACAAAAACAGTACTTATGAATTTAATATTTATATTTTAAAATTATACTGACAGTATTAATTTAATTAATTTCATGATTTGCTCTGAAATTTACAATTAAAAATAAGAGGTGAGCTGACAAGTCAGAAGTATATGTACCTCTCTGAACAGTGTGTTCCAGTAGCCCCTGTACAAACCTCGAACACCCTACAAAATGAGTAAATACAATTCATCAAGAATACAATCATACAATTTTGTTGCTTTATTTATAATTATTAATAGATGTTAAGTCTTCATGAGACAAGTGGCCCACCAGGCTGACCCTTATCCCCGGTTTCTGTAGCATGAAGCAACTAGGAATACTTCTATTTCCCCTTGGATGGGATCTTGCCCAAACGCAGGCATCAAATTTGCCGATATCCATTTAAACATCTGGGTGGCGAGAGGCCATACTGTGAGAGTAAAGTTTTCTAGCCAACAGCGCAACAAATTAATTCAGGCCAGGGCAGGAACACGGACCACTCAATCTAGAGGTAACCACACTAACATTGAGTCCAATACACTTCCTCAACAAACTTTAGTCAATTAGATGACTTAAAAAGCACTTGAAGAGTTAGTAGCTGGAGAATGTAAGGCAAAAGAGGATGACAACAAACAACCTGAACCATGAATCTTGACCTATACTCTGACGCCACATGAGAGAAAAAGATTTTCTATTTCATTTATTACTCAACCAGTTAGTCTGGAAAACCGCCGAAATGTGCCCTTTCAGAAAATATCTATACACCCCCATCAAAAGGAATTTGAATTTCCTGGTGGTGGACCAGGGTTTCTGTAAGACCAAAAAAACTAAAGAAATGTGTGTTTATTAATTGCAATTTCCAGAGGGTTGCAGGGATCTTACAAAAACTCTCTTCCGTGGGAGTTATAGATTTCTTCTGGAACTAGAGGTTTGCTTGTTCCAGTCTGCAACTGTACCTCTTGAACAAGGGTATACCTCAGTGCCTGCAGGCTGTTCATGTCGGAATATGCTTGGGCTCGCTGTTTCACCACCTCAAAAGGATTTCTCACAGCTAGTGACACCTGACAAACACAAGTAATTAAATTATCTTCTGTTGCATCAAATATCATAAGAAACCAGTGCAAGCACTATCCTTTTTGCTATGATGCTACATAAACAATGGTTTGGTCAGAACTATGCTAAGAGGAACATTTGTGTAAGAAATTGTTGTAAGTTCTTAAAAGTGCCTGTGTTATTGATCAAGTTACAAGAAAACAACAAGGAAAAGAACTTACTACTTCACCAACAGTTGCGGCAAACATGTGAACAAATGGAAACATTGTGGACGACGTCCTTGGTTTGAGTAAATTTTTAGTCAGTTCATAAGAGCAAAAGAATGTAGCAGCTAAAGGAGAAAAACATATGTTAATGTAATTTAAAAAGTTAAAAAGTAATACACAAGTGCAATGAAGACATGATTCATCATTGCAGTTATACACACAACTTAAGCAGTTGTCAAATTACAATTGGCTTGATTGCTCAGTCGGTAGAGCACTGCACCAGTATTGCGGAGGTCATGGGTTTGAATCCTGTTCAGGTCTGAATTTTTCTCAGGCTTTAATTTCACAACTGCTCTAGTTGTGTGCATAACTCTGATAATCAATATGACTGTCTTTATGTGTTTCTCCACATATATTCATTTACACAAGTGCAATGTTATGTGGTTTATAAAAATGTAACATCTTTGTCAGGCTAGATGTTGTCCAATATGGCTCTGACACCTGGCCGGAAAATGTATCAATTGCTATAGCATAAAGCATGGCTTGGCTACAACCCCTGGATAAGATGACGGTCCATTAAAGTTTGAGCTCCCTTGCTGGTACCCATTTGCCTCCTGTTTGGAGAGTGGCATTATGAGACAAAAGCGTCTCGCCCAAGATCACAATGCATTGACCACACCCAAGCTAGAACCTGAACCACTCAATTGAGAGACAACCTAACACACGCAAACTATTAAGTCACTGCAGACTCCCATATTTCTAAATCCATACCAGAAGGAGCAGACCCACTGGCAGCAGAAGCAATTCCTGAGTAGATCCCTCTGAATCCACCTGCTTTAGCGAAACCTTCTGCTGACTGCAGCCTTGTCTTGAGAGTGTCAAATGGAAACAAGATCACATCAACTGCAGTTCCAGCCACCCCTCCCGCCTGCAACACCAGATCAACATTTTATTGCATAAGACATTGAAAATAGATGAAAGAGAAATACCAGTATGGCAGGCACAACATAAGTTTTCTAGTATGTACTGTCCCATCAGCTTACAAGTTGTATGTGATACAGACAGCACTTGATTAATCCTGGAACTAAAATAATGACAATTGTAAGATTGTTTGACTGTATTTGATTAGATCTTGATCTGCAAATCAACTGCAATCAAAAATGAACAATTTTTCTGTTTCAGATATGTTTGTTACACACAAAATGTTTTATTGAGTTAAACTTCATGGGATAGTGTGATATCCTCTTTTATAAAATATTCAAGACAATACGCGCGCTGTCATTGGTTGATAGGTGTGTTTAGATGAGAGTATGTAAACACAGTTGTGACGTCACGCTTTGTGAAATTTTAGAAATATTTTATAAAAGCAATAGAGAACTTTTTTGCGTGTTTACATAGCCTCATCTAAACACTCGGGGGGTTGGGAGAATTCTCGAAAGTTATGCAAACCCTCGACTGCGTCTCGGGTTTGCATAACTGTCCCGAATTCTCCCAACCCCCCTCGGGTTTAGATGAGGCTATGTAAACACACAAAAAGTCCTCTATTGCTTAACTATAAGATACATATATCCCAACCTCTCCCATGTAAGGTTTGGTTGAAAACCTTCTCTGCCACTTTGATTTTCTGGCTTTATCCCTCCTCCACTACCTCCAATTTTCCTGTGACCTTTTGTTTTAGGAGTGGGTACAAAAATTTAATGGAACTACCTCAAAACTGGCAATGCACTTTTTGTTCTCACCAGAAGGGAAATGTGAAACGGGACCGGCTTTTCCTCTGTCATCGGATTTGCATATTGTTCAAACTGCTGAGGAGTCTGGTCATTGTTAACAGCCTTCATACAATAACCATAATGGCCCTTGATAAAATAACATAATAACAAACATAAGTCAATCGATTTTAAATAAGTACAAAAGTGCAGCAGTACGAGATGATATAAATATAGAAATTTTAATTAGGCTTAACCAGAAGCATATGCTTCTGGCTTAACTTAATATTGGATTTTTAATTATTAAGTAATCCTTTAAGCCTATAGCACTTGATGGAATTTTAGCACAATTCTATGAAAATTAGTCTTCATTTTAATAGAATATAGAGATAAATACAGGATTAAGTGTTCACATAATTAAGCAATAAAAACACTATATATAAACACAAACGTGCATAAAGTTTAATTTTCGTATGAATTAACTTCTTCGGGTTTTAACCTTTCAAGTAGTTTGTACATGTGTTAAGGCACTTCAATCAACAAGACTAAAATAATTATTTTAGTAGAAAAGGAAAATCAAAATTAAATCATTACCCACGCGGTTCACCATCAAGGAGAAATGCACTTCTCTGCCATTTTGAAATATGATTTCAAGTAAAATGAACGAGGTGTCTCGCAAGCCGACGTGACTGCATCATAGCATTTCAGTGAATTGCGTGACGGTTAAATTGTCACTGCAATAACCTGCAATCAAAACTATTTATCCATTTTTCATTATCCTTCCATAACTTGCAGCTTTGTGCTTTAAATACAGTGAAAAAGTATTGGAAAAGCTTCTTCACAAGCGAAGAAAAGATAATTTAGATCTGCTTTTTGGTGCGTCACGAAACTCCCCATATGTCAAGCAATATCATATCCCGGAAATTTAATCATGCCCATATATGGTACTATTATCAGGGGCTATAAACAAATGATTTCGAAATGTTCCTCCGGAGCAGGACGACTGTGATATCGCAGACCAGTTCAGAGAGCCAGAGAAGAGGAAGATGGATTCTCTTCTTTTGCTGTCGTTTCTGTGGAGTATAGTTGCAGCAGATATTTATCTACACAATCCTAGGTAAGAGAGCTTTACAGTTCCATCCTTGTGTGAATAATAGCGTGCACAATCTCAATTTAATTTGGGACGGTCATTGCGAGTTCATGTGTATCGGCCCACTTGAAACTTGACAAAGCTAGAGTAAAGAAATCATGTTAATTAGTAAATAGCGTGAAAAATGTTTTTCAAGCTAACTCCTTCAACTTAAACCTACTTTTTTCGAAACCATAATCGATCAGAATTCTGCATGTTTAATTTACACCGTTTGTGCAAGATTAAAATGAAAGTTTTATTAACTTAGTCACTGATTGACTTGGATGTATAATATATCATGTATTTCAGTTATTCCCTCTTGTAACCTTTTAATATAAGCTAGAAGTCCCAAACTCTTGAAGGAAATCGGCATTCTTTTGTTAATCTTCCGATCATGAAGTTTTAGTAGAGGGTGTCAATGGGGTATAGCTATAGTCAGTAAGCAGCTAAAAAAACGCTCCTTAGTCAGTAAGCAGCTAAAAAAACGCTACTTAGTCAGTAAGCAGCAAAAAAAACGCTACTTAGTCAGTAAGCAGCAAAAAATTGTTTAGTCAGTTAGTTGGCATGATTTTGAGGCCTGTAGAGGTTTATAGGGTCTTATAGTGGTTCTAAAT
>OMLO01002951.1_pt1 | contig 13939 bp, 8 predicted proteins | sample 1674811 | NCBI WGS metagenome assembly OMLO01 (sample SAMN06265003, study PRJEB25207) | coral metagenome | isolation source: Coral host | place: Mexico:La Bocana,Puerto Morelos, Mexico | collected 2008-11-13
TTTCATCTTTTCTGCTTATACTGATGCATGTATTTCATCATGCAAAATAGTCGTAGCCTCAAAGAGGCCTTTGATTTGTATTGTTTGGTTATCATACCTTACTTTAGACCGCTGGTTTTTGTGTACCTTTTTCCATCCTTCAATTTTACGTCGGAAATTAATGGCGAATGGACGTACGTAACACAAAGGCTTAGAGACAGTGTACTGTTGTTACATGTTTATCAAACTTTACGAGTAATAAAGGTACAATAATATTTTAATTTTTTTGGTTCTTTAAGTCACAGCATTAAAACTTTTGAGTTGTATTCAAAACCATCACCGAAGTATGCTTATTCCAACACTATAACAAGAGATTTGACCAAAAAATTAACAAAAAGCTAAAAGAACTTGAAAAAAAAAGCCAGAATGAAACCAAGGGAAGTGCAGAATGGAATGTACCAAACACATCGGTGAGCTGACGATGGCCACAGTATACATGTGAATTTGGCGTAACACACAAGGACCTTTTCCGCGTTATACTCTGCTAGGGAGTATGTTGATAGGCCAACGACTTCTGGAAATAAATTTCGACATCGTTCATCCTAGTAGCTAATCAGGAAATACACTTGGACAAGTTCCAACTGAAAATTTACCTTTTATTAACATTATAGACACTACATAAGGTCCGGTAATACGGGTAACATTTTCCTTCAACACGTCTCGCAACGGTGTTGCATTGCAAGAGGAAACTCGTTGCTGTACGTATTACTACGTCTGTAACCAATCAACGGTCTTGTAGCAAAATACATTGATGCAAGTTGAGTCCAGTTCTACTTTCTGCAACATATTTAAGTTCTGTTGCGCGTATTACCACTGAAGAGAGCAGCAAGCGCTCGACCTCATAAGGCGAAGAAAGAGCCGGTTGACCAGCCGCCATCTTTATTTGTACACGACTGACCAAAACACATACGCGAGGGATTCCGAGGACTTGTAACACTTTATTTGCTGCGAGACAAGTTTGTCACAAACGTGGTAATACGCGCAACAAATGGGTTTCAACTTGCAATGCGACAATGTTGCGAGAATATTTGAAGGAAAACGTTGCCCGTATAACCGGACCTTAAGACCACTTAACAGAACACCCTAACATATATTAGAGCTTACACAGAGAAAACAATGAAAACCGAATCCTGTTATACACTACCTTTTATATGTAGCTGTAAGATTTTATATTTGGATAAAAGTAGAAGCAAATCAATAGAAAACTTCCCATGAGGTAGAAGTTTTTAAATAACGAAATGTGGAAAATGGTTGTAAAAGCACGCAACGAATAGAAAAACAGAGACAACCAAAACACAGGTCCATAACGCTGGCGGATTACCATTGTTGCATGAATTCTCTAAGAGTATTCGACATAAAAAGATTAAGTTTCTCGTAAAAGTCTCAATTTTCTCTTCGTAATAAGGAATCTCACAAAAATTCGAGACATTCAAAAGTTGAAGTTTTGGCGGGAAAAGCTTGTGCGTGGTGCACTCAACCGCTTAAACATTTGAATAGCTTCTGGTAACCACTGCCATTCTTGCTACATTACTGCAAAAAAAATTCGGACGATTTTAATTTCGGACGCAAAAAAAAAACAGTTTAAAATTGTTAATCGTCCGAAATATTTTAAGTACACAGCATAAAATTTTTAAGTACCTTCAAGACACTGCTTGAGATATATGTAACGGCTTGATAGAGTTTTGTTGGCGGACATTTACAAAATGTCCGAAGTTTTTGTCCAAAATGTGATTAAGTGTTCGGAATTTAAACGTCGGAAATTAATGTCCAAATGTTCTTGCAAGTAATGTGTAACGGAATATATCTCACTTTTTCATTCGCTCAGAAACGGCACAGAAAGGGCGAAGACCACTAAAAGCTTGCTGTCGTTTCTCATAGTCTTCAGCTTCACACGATGGCACATGACACTGTATGGATAAATAACACAAACTAGACATGTTTACCTTTAAACTAAGTTTACAAAACCTGGCTTAAAACAGAGAGGAAACTTAAGTTTCAAAACAGGGTTAAAATACGCCTGCTCAGTCAACAAAACATCAATAAGAACTGCTTATGTCACTGATAAAACAAGATTTTAAAGACACATAGTTAATAATTATCCTAAGGAGATAACGATATCGCGAAATCTTCAAGCTATTATCAAGAAAACAGCGGTCGAGATGCCGAGAGTATTTCTATAAAATAGTCAACAAAACATCAGTAAGAAATGCTCATGTCACTGATAAAACAAGATTTTAAAGACACAATTAATAATTAACCTAAGGAGATAACCATATCGCGAAATCTCAGTTCAATCTATTATCAAAAAGAAAATAGCAGTTGAGAAACCGCGTATATTTTATAAAATAAATGTTCACAATAATATTATGTTATAAATTTCACATTTCATTCATTTCTTCCTTCTTCATAACCAAGTCCAGACTCAAACTTTGTTCATGTAGTCGCATTCCGCTTGTGTTTTCCTTAACTGATATAAACGAAGGTTCACGTTTGGTGTCAAGTATGTTTCAAATACAAAACCAACCAGTGAAAAATGTCCTTACTTAAAAGCTCAAAAGAGGTTTGCAGTTAAATGCCGACTGCCGAAATTCACAAACAACACTTCTGGATGATCGCTCTATGATGTTCCGTGATCAACAACTAAAATCTCTTTACTCTTGTCTTACCTTACTCATCATCCTCTTAAAGAGAATTTGGCTTTTCAGCCAAGACATTTTTCCCTAGTATGATCAGATTATCAATTCTCGTAACCTGGCTCCTTGAATTTGTTATTAAAAGGTAATGGGAATTACCCATTGATCACTGACTGATCATGACGATATTTCTAGCGGTCCTGTCACGCACTTAAAGCAGCTAAGCTACGACATATAAAGTGGTTTTTATTACTGTTAATATTAAAAATTGTCTTCATATCGAAGGAGTAAAAAAAGATCTAGTTTACTGACGGATTAGAAAGACGAACTTGAAAAATTTGGGCACCTTTTTTATGAATGGCGCCATATTAGAGCCTTGCAACACGCGACATTGCGGTTCAATGGCAAGTGAAGTCCTGTAATCTCCAACACGCAAGCAAACCAACGACCAAACTAGACCCAAGACAATTTGAAAGGGAACCTGATGGCCCTGAATCCCTCTTCTGACCTTAGCATGTAAAATAATTTTCTACAAAGTGCTTGTAGCAACGATTAGATATGTTCTTTCAAAGATACTAACACTGTCCATCATCTCGGTTCACATATGCCTGCATCTTGCTAACAATCGTCACCTTTCTTTACCAAGTTTCCTCCCTTCCTTGAGAACATTCCAGCTGGTCACATGATGTTCCTTAACACACGTCTTGGAGCCGCGTTTTCATTTTGTCATTGCCAACAGGGCGTGTATAATTAAATTCACGTTCTTTCCTAAAGGACACAAAAACGAAAAAGTAAACGTAAAGCCTGAGTTAAGACTAACGTGACCCGCAATCTTAAGAGATTACCGTCGAGATTACCCAAGGGGGGTCTAGGAGTATTTCTACTCCCCCGAATGAGATGTTAGTCCATCGCAGGGTTACGTGGGTCGGGCTGTTCCGAGACTGATTAAGGCAACTCACGATTGGCAAGAATTTTGATTCGAGTTTTGTAACTTTTCGTGAAGTTTTCTGTTTAAATTGTTTCTCCTTCATTTTTGACTTTGAATAATCTCAAAATACACAAAACAAAAGCAACACAAACCATTTTTATACAAGAAAAATTAATACTTCGGTTAACTTTTAGTCTTGTTAGCGTTAACTGGCTTTTCAACAACCCGGCTCCAGATGGAAAGACGCACTATGATAACAGTGTCGTGCCCAAGACCACAACGCAATATCTCCCCAGGGCTCGAACCCAGACCGCTCGATCCGGAGTCCAGCGCACTATCCATGAGGGTCACCGCGCTACCACACTAGCAAGACAAAAGCTCAAAACAGAAACTGAAACATTAGGGTGTTTAAGAAACCACGACGGCAATGGCAACTGGAACGTCGCTAAACAACAAGGTATAATGAGCAGAACAATGGCGGTGGACGTGCATTTTAATTTTTGCCGACCTCTGCAAATGACCAAATTCTGTGTTTCTGGAGAACGCGAATCACGATGGCTGATTTATTAAATTTTTACTTCAACTTTATCGTTGATTCCCAGATTTTACTATCATGATAGTTTTGACAATGGGAAACAAACTAAATGAATTTAGAGTACCGCGAGATTCCAAGGTAAAATATAAAGTCATTTTTAATTGACGTTGTCCTTGGTGGTTACTTTAACTCCCTTTTGTTGATGAAATCTTATGTGAAAGTCTCGCACCTGAGGTGGTTTGATGGGTATTGCAGCTGTCGGTCGGCGCCTGGTCTGTGGTTGCTGTGATGGTTCAACTTGAGGCTGCTGTGCCTGTTGTTGTTGCTGCTGTTGTTGCTGTTGTTGTTGTTGCATCATGGCTGCTTGTGGAGGATAAAATGTACTCCCTCCCTGCATCGGCAGTCCATACATCTGTGGATGGAAACAATGTTCATGTTACAGGAAGGAAGAGACGGGGTGGGGGGGGGGGAGAGAACATAAGAAACACAGAAGCATCTTTAATATAAATATTAGAAAGGGCACAAATTTGCAAGAGAACTTCACATCTAGTGCCAGGTTCTGTAATTAAAAATGACTAAGAGAATCTCTACCTCCCCTGTATGGGATGCGTATCTATCACAGAACCCCCCCCCCCTCCCCCGGCCAGCTTTTACAAGAATTACAATACTAAGAGATAAAGCCACATCTGCCCAAACTGGTTTTCATGAGGGGCCTCTATCCAAGAGGTTGAATTGGACTTGAAAAAAACAAGGTTTCTCAGGAGGGAGGACAAATGGAGTGCCTGGAGAAAACCCCCTCACAGCAAGGTGAGAACTAACCCACAACAAACTAAACCCACATATAACACCAGGCTGGAACTGAATCCAGGCAGGCCATATCAGTGGGAGGTGTGTCCCAGCTCTCACGACTATGCCATCCCTACTCCCTTGTGCCTCTATAATAGATCACTGATACCCATTCTCCTTGGACGCGAGAGTCACATACTCTTCCTCAATACACAACATATATGACACTTGGTTAAGTCTTCAACCCAGACTGCTTGATTCAGAAGCCATTTTCTCATTAATGTATTGAGAATAAAAGCAGAAACAAAGTGATGAGAACTAAGGTATTGATAATAACCTACCTGTTGTCCAATGAAAGGATTGATTCCAACATTCATCATTGGGAACCTACCAAACAACAAAGGTATTGCATCTCATATGTTGTCTTACATGACTTGTACTCACAGAAAAGAAGCCTGTTTGTGTCTACTCTAATAAGCCCTGTTCGTATTGACTGGAACTAGCTTGAAGCTGAGACTACTGCGGGGAGTCTTTTCAACTATAAAAATAATATTTCACTGACTGAGTGAAATGAATAAGTGAAATATTTTTTTCTCGCACACTGTTGGGGCCTGGGTATAGGTCATGTGACCTATCAAGCGGATAGTTAGTTTTTTGCGTCCGCCATTGCCGACTTTTCTGTTTAAGTTTTTACACAACCAGTGTAATGTACTAGCCTTGAACTTCTTTTGTTATTTCCGTGTTTAGCAAAATGCTGCATGCATTAGCTTTGATTTTGCAATAAACGTCAGACATGGCTTTGACATGGTTACCGGTGGTGTATGAGAAATGGCATACATCTCTTTTTAATGATATTCTCCCGAGCCTCCATTGGAAGCTAGTTCAAGGCATACGAACATGGCATATTTTTAGTGATTGCAATTTTATATCAGCCAGACAGTTGGTAACACAGTTGAGTATCAGCGTCTGAAAGTCTGTTGTCTCAAACTCACTGCTATCTAATACTAAAAAACAGTGCAAAAATGAGTTTGAAAGCCTTTTTCTCTAAATGTAACTACGAGCAAGGACCGTAATGACTCAATATTGATTCCAATTGATATTTGAGGGGGTGGGAGTTGGGGGTGAGGTGGATGATGTTGAAAAAATATATTAGTAGCAAAAAAAAATTCAAACATGACCACTGCTGCAAACCAAATCATGCTTGTTCAGTTGGCAAAAAAAAACATATTGCATCCAAAGAAAAATACAATGCGTATACACACATGTGCATAAAAAGGTTTAAAAAAATGCGTACTGATACCAAATCACCCATACTCACCCTCCTAAGTCCAATGGTCCCCACCCCCCTCCCTTAGCCCATTGTGGTAATTTACTTTTGGTAGCCAGAAGGTGGAGACCTACTGGAGCAGAGTGGGATGCCAAATTTTGCTATTAGTGGATGAGCCACTCCTTGTAATTATCAAAAATAAATGCTATTAAAGTCAAAGTCAAAGTCAATTGAAATATAGCATAAACTCACTGTGAATTGTTGTACATCATGGGTTGGCCTGTAAAGGACTGGACCCCAGTGTAGCTGGGATGCTGTACATTCATACCAGTTACAAAACCAGCTGTTGACTGTGGGCTCATGCCAGATGCTACCATATTAGGTTGAGGGACTGGAGCCATGGGACCTTGTGCACCTAAACAGACACAAACATTCATAAGCCGAGACGGAAAGCACTTGTAAGGGAGGGGTAGCATGGGAAACCGCATGGCAAGAAGCTGCTTCAAGGATGTGGAAACTACAAAGATATTGCTATGCCTTTGACATAATTTAAAACTAAAATAACGATTGTTTTTGCAAAGCCACCAATCATCTTACAGATGTCCAAGATCACAAAAAAAACTACTTGGACAACACGTTGAAAAAATCACATCTTCAGACTTCAGTAGGTGGATTTTGACCATTTTGTCAGTTTGTTTGTTTTTATACAGGGTGGCCACAGTAATTCCCTTTCGAATGCAGCATAAAGCCCAAGTGCTAGCAGAACTTTAGAGTTTGCACAGTAAATTAAGCCAGAGTATAGACCATCTTTTTATTGCAGTAAAACAAAATGGCAAGGCAAGAAACATATTAACAACATTGTCCAGTGTAACATCAATCCTCTGTGAATAAGCAGCTTCAATTCCAACACACTCCATAATAAGACAATAGGCAAGTGGCCAAGTGTTAAGGGCAATGGATTTGAATTCCGGATGTCGCTGGTTCAAATCCTCCACCTTACCACTACCTGGATTTATTTTTTGGTAGTCCCAAGATCAACTCCCCTACCCCATTGCGTAAATAATAGCCCTCTCACCAATTGGATTCTTATTTAACCACAACCTCTCCAATTAGGACAGCAGCGCAAAATAGACTTGACATTTATCTTTTAAACTTATTTATTTACTTTTTTATTCAGTTTACCTTGTTGAGCTTGCATCTGTAAATGGGCAGCCAAAGCTTGGTGTTGTTGAGGGCTCATTCCATGCTGAGGAACCCTCTGTGGTGGCATTCCCTCTGGGCCCATGTTTTGCTGAGCAGCCACAGCCCCTTGATGAAGGGCTGCAAGCTGTTGGTGCATCATGGACTCATGCTGAAGAGCCCCCATGGGTTGAGGACCAGCAGTGGTCATTGAGATTCCAGCAGGTATTTCGGGCTGCTCACCTGGGAGGAGATACATGTAACGCGAAAATTAAATACCATGTATTACACATTGATGTCTATTTTGTCTGCACATCCATGTGCATGTGTGGCAAGAAGACATTCAATGAGAGAAAATCAAAATACAGAACAAGGCTGCGGCCTAAAAAAAAAGGTTCCTAAACATGAAATCCTGGTGGCCAGCACTTTTATATGAAAATTATTAAATTTATATGAAAAAAGTAGGTTTTTCCATTTGTCCAATGGCAACACTTACCAGGGGCTACTGCCATTTCCTGCCTCAAGATAACGTCAGGCTGTTGCTGAATAACTGGCATAGGTACAGATTGTGTGGGTGGAGTCCCTGCAGGGACGTACAGACCCTGAAAGGCTGAAAGAAAAAAGTCTTGTACTCAATAAAGTCTACTCAGTAGTTATAAAAACTTGAATCTTCACAAGCCAAGGCCTCACTTACAGCCTCATTAGTAAGAACCACCTTGTACAGCATAATAAACAGTTCTACATTTGAATGGTCACAGACAAGGGTTTCATCCACAGACTTCGGATTTATAAATAGTACCACATGAAAGTACTCTTCAGTAGCTTTCATTCACAGGATTAAAAGTTAGAAACAAGCCAACTCACCCATTTGTTCATAGTAATTATGGCCAGGATACATTTCACCCATCTGGGGCACCATTGACTGGTGCACCGGGAGTGGCATCTGCTGAGTTTGTCGCTGCCTCTGTGAAGAATATCGCTTGGGTTTAGCAGCAGGGACAGCCTGTGAGGTTGCAGCAGCATCCTGCAGTGTGGATTCACCAGCTCCTTTTTTTGGTGAAGGCTGTTTTGTTTTCTTGACCTCCTGTTTCTTGGCCGTCTTTTTCTGCTTCCCAGCTAAAATGACAAACAAAATAATGCCCTCAGATATATAGTTGCTGTAATTAAACTAATGTAAAAACATTGTTTATTCTTGGTTCATTCACCCTCTCCCATTGTCCTTAGAACTTGAAGTGCATCTAATCTTACTTGTCGAGTTGCTATAATTTTTTTCAAAGTGCTGTGATTTAGAATCTTAAAATATGGGCTTTTTCTCCTGTGACATGAACCAACGAGGAGTTCCTATTACAGATTATCCTTATCTCAATATATACATGTATACAGGGTTGCTCTGTGTCTAAATTCAGCAACCAAGAATGAAGACTTCTTATTAAAATTTGCTTGGGTTCTACAGAAAAACTTCGAATTAGACTAGTGTACTATTTTAATTGATCAATCAATCATAGCCTTTATGGCATTTGGAAAAAAAATCAATTTTACAGTGTTATGATTTTGTAAATTTTCGACTGATTGACGTTAAGTGTAAACAACGTTGGAGGAGCTTTGGAAGTATGAAACTGATTTCTTTTTGTTATTAATCTACCACAATGTTTTACAGCTACAAACAGTGCGAAGATTTGCTGCCATGTTTTTTCAGCGGTTTCCCATAGCACACATATTGCAGGCACAAGAAGCCCCATGCATTCTTTCGCCATGAGTATTAATTCAGGCGATGTGGTGTCCAAAGATGCTCTGAAATCTTTGCGTAATTTATTACAAGGTGAAGACGGAACATCCGCAAAGAAATTAGATGAAGATTTAGATATTCTCTGGGTGTCAAAAGGTGGCAATGTAGATCTGTCAGAGTGGTCAAAAGATGATTTCAGCACTGGTTTGATTCCTGATTACATCAATTGCAAATATTTTGCTGGCAAGCCCATGGCGAACAATAATTTTGGCTGGTGTTTCAAAGGAAAAGTTTTACCAACACATTCCGAGGTTTTTTTTTTTAATTTTCTGGTTGAATTTTTAGTCTGTGTTTGAATAAAATATTACTCCACAACAAGTTTTAATTTTGCTATTGAGTTATTTGCGACTTATGGTCTTCAAAAGTAGAACTATTTTTAGAGTACGTGCAGAATTTCACGCATGTTTGCATACAATTAATTAAGCAAATTATCGTCATATGTCAATTAATTTCGGGCTACCACCTCAGAGCTTCGGGCTAGTACAATGGAAAAACAGCTTGCCCTTTGGGCAAGCTGATTTTTGGATTTTCGTCTCACCCTGTATGGCAGCTGCTGTCTCATCTTCCTCGACTACCTAAAAAAAAGTAGGACAAAAAATTGTTACTTCATTACAAAGATGGGACAGTTGGGGGCCTAATGCTTAGTGTGTTGAACACTACATCAGAAGGTACGAGTACTAAACCAAGGGGTGGTGAATTATGATGGCCAGGGGCTCAGGCAAGTTAATTGGCAACTAAATTTAACAACAAAGAGGCATTTAAGACCTGCCTAGGTCAAGCAACATTTGAGAGCGACTTGTCCAAAGGGCAAGCTGGAAATAAAGTTTTTTCAAATACCTGATCAGTGATTTAGTTGACCAAGTTAATACTGTGGAACCAAACAGCAAATGGAAAATGCAAAAAAGGCATGAGCTAGAGAAGAAAAATAACAGGAATTCTGATAAAGATTTCCTCCACAGTACATGAAAAACACAACTAATTTACCTCCTCTTCCTCCTCCTCATTTTCATTATAATCCTCTACATCCTGTTGTTCATTTTCGATTGCCTCTTCATCATCATCTCCATCATATTCGTCTTCTACAATCACATCTTCATCATCTTCATAAGCGTCTTCAAACAATAAAGAGGTCACACGACAATTAAGACTTTGAAATTTTTGAATAATTTCGCTTTGAGTTTGTAACACGTCAACACAGTCTTAAATTTAAGTTAGGTTACATCTGCATCAGGCCAACTGACAACTTACATGTACCACCAGACCTTATCCCATACTAAGAATATTTCTACACTCCCCCTCTCTTGGATAGGATTTTAGTCCGATGCATTGGCATTATATTTACCAGTACCCATTATACGCCTCGGTCTGGGAGGAGAGAAGCACTGTGAAAGAAAAGAATCTTCCTTAAGAACACATTGCCATGACCCTAGCCTGAGGGTGCAGATGTATAATGTATTTCTGGCTGTCCCTTATTTTTGAGACAAGCAACAGCTGGAAAAACAGCTGCATACGCAAGTTCCAGTGAGTCATATCCAGGCTCAAAACCAGAGTACTCAATCCAGAGTCTAGCACACCAACCGCGAGTGTCACCTTTTGTTACTATTCCAGTTTTCTACTCACCCTCAAAGTGTTCTTCTTCAGCCTGTTTCTTCTTCTCCAGTGCTTCCTTCTTTCTGGCCTCTTCCCGTTCACGGGTGAAATCAGCAGCATTCTTCCTAGGTTTCTTAAGCTCCTGGGTCTGTCCTCTTCCCCTCCCCCTCCCTCGTAATTTACTGTAGCTGTGGGTGGTTTCGGAGGAGGATGGTTTTGTTTGGAAGTCTGATGTGGATGAAGATTCTTCGCTGTTAAATTGGTTGTATTCTCTCTGAATTCTTGATCGTCTTGTTTCCTTTGTATCATTTCTATTTCTACAATTATTGATAATGATAACAATGTTTTAAAAATATTAACATTGAGTTACAGCAAGCAAACATCAAGCACTAAAATTTCTAGATAATTTCCATGTAGACAAATTTCAGCAATTTGTAGGCAATCTATAAGAAAGAAACTTTGTCCCTTTCTTGGAATGCTCTTAAAGAACAGTACATTTTATGCAGCCAAGCTTATGGGACATTTTACTGATGGTACTGTTCAGTGTTAGCCTTAATAAATAAAGCTTGGATCACTTGTTTAATTGCCTGATTGATTGATTGATTGATCAGTTGATCATTGATTGACTAACTGACTGATGGACCTACTGCCCTACAAACTGACTGACTGACTGATTGATCGATTGAATGCACCAATCAGTAATTGAAATCATCTCATTTTATTTTACCTGTCTTTTGCTGGACTCCCAAATCCTCCACCTTGTCTACCTTGACTTCCTCTATTATCGTTGTTTTGGTTTCTATCTTGCCTTTGACTTCTACTTCTATCACCAAATCCTCTGCCTCGGTCATCAGAACTGTATCGTCCTTCAGTTCTTCCTTCTTCACCATCTCTTCTTCTAGGTGGTCTCTGTTCTCTATTTCTTTCAAAGTCATTCCTTTTTCCTCGGTCACGATCAGCCCTTCTATCATAATCATTTCTGTCCTCATATTTTCCTCTGTCATCATCGCCTCTATTTCTATCACGATCGTGTCTTCTACTGTCTTCAAATTCCCGTTCATCATTATCTCTCCTCTGTCTTCTATTTCTCTCATTACGTCTTTGCACTCTTTCATCAATCTCTTCGTCTTCATCACCCCTGTTTCTTCTCTGATTTGACCTTTGGTCTCTGCTCCTGTTATATTCATCCTCATCTCTATTTTGCCGCCTTTCCCTGTCTCTCCTTCCAAATCCCCCTCTTTGTCTGTCCCCACCTTCTTCTGAATCTTCTGATGTATGTCTTCTTCTTCTTTGTTGCTCGTCTGGTCTGTCATTTCGCAGCCTTCGCTGTGGAGCCTGATTCTCCTTATTTCTCTCTTTTTCTTGAAACTCTTCATCATCCATTCTCATTCGGTTCTCTCTCCTTCCACCTCCTCTGCCTCCTCGCCTTCCGCTGCCTCGAACAAATTCCTGAAGGTCATATCTCCTCCTTCCAGGACGGCCACCTCTTCCCTCAAGCCACCGTTTCGTATCCTGTAAAAAAATGCACCTGTTCAGTCTTACGCTTCACAGGGTTAGAAGCTGACTGGGGCTACATGTAGGTGATGTACATTTATGCATTTCAGCGCTGACCAAATGGTCAGAGATATACACTGCTCTTCATTTTTACATGCAGAGGCAACATCTTTTGATGCCATCTTTTCACATCTATGTCAAAAGTGTAAACACAATAGACTTCTTTACAGTCACACTTGATTTTCAGACATGAACAACTTTACTTGACATCAAACTAAGGTTAGGAGAATCAAGAAGTGATTCTGTGAGAGATAAAACAACTGGTTTCAAGAAAGTTTACATCTTTCAAATATCAAAAGTGAGAGCGGCCCAATTGCACCGGAAGTAAGTACTGAGAACCAATCAACTACAAACAAATTGTTTTAATTATTCCATAAATCTGGAAACATGTGAAGTCCATAATCGCCTTTAGCCATTTGAGGTCTGTAATTATCATTTATTTGTCATTTCTTCCGCTGATAACCAGAAAAACTACCAGTTTAACAGTTGAAAGCTTAAGGAAAACAAAGCTAAGTGAAGTGGTTATTTCTGTACTGTCTTGCAGCCACCTTGTTAATAAGGTTATTTTAATCTGTCGTGAACAGAGGTTCCGTCAGTTATTTTTTCATCCCAAGTTCCCCTTTAGTACGGCCACGCTGTTCCTCTTAATACAGCCTTATTTTTGCGGCACATTGGTTAACAGAGTTCCTTCAGCAAGGCATTTGGTAGACAGTCAATTTCACTTCTCACCTCAAGCTCCTCTTTAGTTTTTGGGCCTTGTTCCTCTTCTTTGTACATATCATGTTCCCATCGGTCAGTTGTTTTGTCCCACAATTTTCTAGTAGTTGGCTTTCTCCTAATCACAGAAAAATATGCATGAATGACTTCAACATGTTCCTCGATTACTCTTTTACATTACAATTACCAAAAGACAGCACGCCAACAGGTTATTTATGGGACTTTACAGCCAGAATTCGCAAATAAATTATTTTAAGACTGACTATTTTTTAAGCAAGCATTATTTCAAACACAATACAATTGCAAAATACAAGATTCACATAAGAGAAAAACAATTACTTTATTTAAAAAAAAGCTAATTAATCATTTTCTTGTTCTGAGAAAATTAAGATGCCAAAATGAAATGTGAAGTTTGTTGTTGAAAAGCACAGAAATTAATTCTGACACAGTTATTTAAGAGATATAAAACATCTACCATGGCTGTCGAGTTATGGAAAGAAGAGTGGAAGTTTGGGAGAACAAGAAATGCTGTGGAAACACGAGCTGCCGGCGAGTGTTTCCACAACTTTTTTGAGTTCTCCTAAACTTTCACAAGTTCATGAAAGGTCTGTGTTTCTATTGAGTTATAGAAACACAATTTTTAACTAATTAGTGTGCATATTTTTTTAGACCTTTCTTATAGTTTCTTTTTTTATTTTTTTAACAATGGATATTTCAATTTAACAAGTCCAAGAAATATTTTAAGCTGTCTGCAATTGAAAGACAACAGCTTGACACTCCACCTAAATGTATTTTTATCACATATATAGAGAGAATTTTATGCGATAAACGTATCAAATAGAATTCTCTATTTATATTTCACATGTGAAGAAAGTGATACGTCCAATCAGCGTCGCGTATAGCTTTCTTCACATGTGAAAAATAT